>Ga0181464_1001788_pt1 | contig 10784 bp, 11 predicted proteins | sample InSIn2gowninarea_FD_119074 | JGI IMG/M metagenome (GOLD analysis project Ga0181464, IMG submission 119074) | Clean room microbial communities from NASA Spacecraft Assembly Facility at Jet Propulsion Laboratory, Pasadena, California, USA -... ...
TTTATAATTCTACAGTTTGTTCCCAATGTTTGAGAGGGTATGGTATCTAAAATGGTGGCAGATGTGGAATTTGTGTGTGGTGATGGATTGTGTGAACTAGGTGACACAACTGAGGTGGAGGGTGGAATTTCTTCAATAATGGGTGATCTGGTATGTGACTAGGTTTATTCAAGAGTAAGATCTATAATTTGCTTATTGGGGGTCATTTTCTTCTTTTTAGACTCAACTAGAGGTTTTGTAGCTTTTGAACAACAGGGCTTTGGGATTGTTGGTTTAGACTAGGAATGGGACCCTACAACTGGAAGTTAAACAAATAGAGGAGTTGTAACCATCGAATCATGTTGTCGTGAACTTTGAAATTCATAAAAAGTAGGGAACACACTTATTGAGACTCCAACATTGGCGATGGTTTCCTTCAAAGAGCTCATTTTTTTCTCAATATTCTTGATGATAGGTTCCATCTCATCTTCAACCAACTGATTCCTTGAGTCTGTCTATGTCTCTCTAGGTAGTGGTTTGAGCACCATCCCTTCAAATAAATATATACACTTTCCCTCACGAGCCTTCCCCGTAATACCTAGACACAACCTGACATCTGTATGGAATGCTTTGGCAGTCAACATAAACTTTTAATGTCTCATATGGAATGTATGAGAGTGGACACAGTGCGACCTTATCGATGTGTTCAGTGGCTAATACCAAACCATATTTCCATCAAATAATCATCAAGCAACAACCTCAAGATCCTTTCTACAGTCTTGACAACCTCCAACATTTTCTTGTACCATCTGATGAAGGAATTAGCCTCGTTAATTTCCTTATTTCTTGGTTCCCCTGAGGTTTGCTAGGACATGTACCCAAGGGAAATAGGTTGGTCTACTATGGTAGGAGCCAGAACTTGACCCTTTGTTGGGCAGCATTTCCACATAGCCAAAGTGAAGACAATGTATCCATAAATTAAATGAATCACTCACTTGTATATGTTCTGACAGACTTTGAACAATTCTTGGAGTAGGAAGTTGCACTAGTTTAGTTGTGATCCCTCTACACAATGCTCTGCAAATAAAATACTATCAAGCATGCACTCATTCCTGGAAAAATGGTGCATGAGCTTCCCCACAATTATATAGCATGAAAACTTGATATTGGGGGTGTTGATTGGCTCTATTAGATCTCCCTTGCATCCTCTCTATGTGTCATACATGTTGTAGTAATTGTCATTTATGGTCTTCTTTGCTTGGAGGTTGTATGGAATGTAATTAATACAGTGTTTCTAGCCATTGATAATCCTCTGAGCCTCTCGATTTGAACTGCATGAACTAGATATTCTTTATCAAGCCAGAGAAATCCTCCATGCATTCTGCTGATAAGTAACTTAGTTCAATAAATTGCGGCCTCGGTCGTTCTGAACATAGGAAGACTTCTCAAATTAAGCAACATTGACCACTAGATTCCTCTAAAATCAGTTATTACTTTGATGGTTATACTCCCATCATCCTTCATCACTGACTTAGTATATACTTCACGCTTCAAGGCCAGAAATTGGAAAGAGTCTAAGAGGTCATTGTCAACCAGCACTACTTTATCATACTTTCCATAAATTGGCTCTGTCTTCACAATTCTTTCATCAAATTCAAACTCTGGAATAGATATCACAGTCTTCGTCATTTTGGAGTGATGCTGATAGACATGCAACACAATGGGCTTGGATCTGAGTTTGGAACAAAGGAAATTGGGAACAAACTGTAGAATTATAAACTCTACCACCTTGGCTTTAGACTCTAAATAATTCAGCATTTCCATGCAGATTAAGTAGAAAATATCGACATGAAGTTTCTGACAATACATCCTAACTAATTACTACGAAAAATTTCCCTATGCATTCTCAATCGTGTTAATACTACCATTAGTTGAGTTGCACCTGACTCAAATGATGCAAAACTAAAAAAGGAAAGGTGGAGTTGATGGGTAATAATTTTATCGTGATGGAAGATGCTTAGGAAATGATTAAAGATATAATGGGGAGGATTTAATAGGGATTCAGGCTGACACTAGAAATTATTGCCTAATTATTATGGAAATGACACCTAATACATGTGACTCTCCTCGAAAACAAGCAGTTGTAGTGGGATGATAAAACATATGCAACTGGAAGAAACCCACGGAAGATTTATTCTAGACTAATTAGAATGTAAAGAATTGACTAACCAAAGGAACTGGTGCAACTAATGACTAGCTAAACTAACTGACTCTTACTTACTCCTACCTATGGTATCCTTTTATAGATGCAATCAATTTTGAGAAACATTGTTTGATCCCTAGAATGGTTTTAGGCACGCACCATTCACTCATCCTGATAGAAATACACTATCCAATTGCACTAGCTTAACAACTTTGTCTCCTTTACTTCTGCAACAATAAAATACCCAACCAATGCATTTGTAGCTTCCCTGGAAACTTTAAGAATTTTCTATCGTATGGAAAAACATGTCCTCCTACTGTGAATGATTTCCTCTTAATGTGCCTATCATGCCATGCCTTTTTCCTCTGCTTTTCGACCGCTTGATGGAAATCTTCCATGAACCTAGCCTCATCCAATTCTGAAATTTCCTCTAGTCTCTTCAGAATTGACTCTTTCTGTGTCATATGAGTGGCCTGGTCTATGAAAAGGCTAGGGATATCGAATTCAGTGGGTACCACATCATCCCGTCCATATACAAGCTGGAAAGTTGTATGCTTTTGTAAACGTTTAACAATTGTATAATATTTCCATAGAGTCACTCATACCCTCTCATCCCAATCATCCCTATTGGCTGAGCATATCTTGGTCAAACCCTTTTCCAAGATCTTATTGAAGGTTTCAAATGTGCCATTTTCTTGAGGGTGATATGGGATGTTCTTATGGTGTTGTATCATGAAGTTCTGAAGTAATGAGGCAATTGTTTCATTTATGAAGTGGGTTCCCTGATCACTAGTGAGACTCCAGGGGCACCCAAATCTGGATATGGTGTTGTCAAAAATGAATCTAGTGGTAATATCTGCAATACATTCCTTAATCGGTGCACCCTTCACCCATCTGGTAAGGTACTATGTGGCGATGATGCTATATCTGTCATGGTAGTGGTGTTTCAGCGGATTGATAAGTCCTATAAAATTGACCGCCCATTTCTCAAATATTTGTAGTGTATGTACTGGTTGCAATAGTAGTTCATTTTGGTGTGAGGGTCTCCCAACCCTTTGGCAAACATCATAATTGTTGGAATATTTCTTTGGATCCCTAAAAATCATCCGCCACCATAGCTCTGCCTGCAACAATTTCCTTGTGGTGGCTTTTACTCCAACATGGCCTCCCACAACTCCTAAATGACACTCCCATAATACATCATCTCTCTCATGGTTGAGGACGCATCTAGGCAACACCTTATCAAGGCTCAATTTGTACAGTTGTCTCATAATTAATTGATAATCTGCAGCTCGGAACACCATATGCCTCTGTTGTATTATTGTGTATTCCTCCAGACATTTACCTGTAGCTAGAAAGGTTGTGATATACTCCAAGTAGTATGGTACTGCTTCAATTTAGAATAGATAGAAATATGGTATCTTATCATCAAGGGATCCTCCATCTTCATCTGACACTAATCAAAAGAGGTGATCAAGTCCCACATTCAATTGGCTAGGCTTAACAATTACTTCAAATGTGAATTCTCAGAACAACAAAATCCATTTAGAATTCTTCCTTCAAGTATGATTTTGTTCACTAAATACTTCAAAGCGGAATGGTTAGTGAAAAACTTGAACGGGCCTCACATCAAGTAGTGTCAAAACTTTTGAAGTGAATATACCATTGCAAGTGCCTCTGCTCAGTTGTGGTATATTTTTTCTCTATTGTAGATAACTTTCTGCTAGCAAAATAAATGGGGTGATCGATGTTCCCTTCCCCAGACTAAGCCAAAATAACTCCTAAAGCAATGCTTGAGGCATCAGTGTGGACATGGAACTACTTGTTCCAATTTGGATAAACTAATAGTAGCACACTTACTAGTTTTTCTTTCAGTATATTAAGTGCAACATCACATTCTTCCATATGCATGAATTGTTCATACTTATTTAACAACTTATCCATTTGTGCAATAATCAAGGCATAGTTGTGGATAAACCTCATGTAGTATTCTTTGTGGCCCAAGGTGGATTTTAGTTGTTTTACACTCGTGGGTGGGTCCATGTTCATGATTTTCCCAACCTTAGCGAGGTCTACATACACTCCTTCCTTGCACATTATATGGCCCAAGAGTGTGCCAAAGGGGAAAGAAAATATGAACTTCTTCTAATTTAATGGGATTTGCATTGGTTTGCATTGATCAAACATGATTATTGACAGACTGGAGTGTTTCTTCAACAAACTATAGATTGTCCAGTCATCCATATAAACTTCTAGCAACCTGTGGATATAATCTCTAAAGGTAGAAATCAGAGTTCTTGAGAATACCATGGGAACATCCTTGAGTCTAAATGGCATAGCATGATATGCATAGGATCCCCATTCCATGGTAAATGTGGTTTTCTTCTTATCCTCATCTGTGTTCTTGACTTGGTGATGCCCAAAGAATCCATCTATAAAAGAATAGGATTCATTCCCTGTCACATTATCTAAACCTTCATCACTGAACAAAGTAGAAAAAGGATCATGAACATAGGCATTGTTCAAACTACGATAGTCCACACAGACTCTTATCTCTATAATGTCCTTCTTATCCTGTATAATGATTAGACTTACCCACTCCACTTCATCAACCAAGAATATAAGCCATGTTGATAACATCTTATCTATCTCTTTTTTCACTTTCTCCTCAACCCTTAGGTTCAGTCAGTATGGTCAATGCTTTACTGGCTTTACATTTAGTTTCAACATGATCTTCATCTCCCCTAACTCCCCCTTTATCCCCTTTAGTTTTGCAACAGACTATGGGAACACATCTTTGTATTGTCTCAAAAGATCAAAGATCTCCTTTGTAGTCTTCTCATCCCAATAATCTCCAATCAAGGCTAACTTTGAATTATCATTAGTCTCAATGTTATGTTTTTGCAAGTTCAAGGGGAGTAGGTGTGGAGCATCGATCACCGATCCATCCTTGATGTCCCATTCCCCTTCAATTTCATTGAATGAGAAATGTCATAATTCCTCCAGATCATCTTCATTCGGTTCTCTATCCACTTTCCCATAGGATACAACTTCATGATATCCGGACTCATATATATGCTCTAGATTTTTTTTATCTATGCACTTCTCCATTAGCTGACTTGTTGTAAGTAGAATTTCCTTGACATCTTGTAATGCCTCAACTCCTTTGGAACTCCTTCCCTGTTACATCTTTCCTTACATTTTTACAATGTTGTCAAGGGTTAGAGTCCCCTATGTACTTCAAAAAATACTGAGGGTACTATCGTGCTTGTAAGAATCTAACTTCTATTGCTATTTTGATCTTCTCCCATTATCTAAGGTAGTTAAAGTGAACTCCCCATGACCTTGTTAGTGTTGCTTGTAATGTGATATTTAGTAGAGGTACTTTGTGTTATTCAAGAATAGTTGTGTCAACTCTATTGATAAAATAATTGACTGAATCTATACCATTGAAAATACGGAAGTCTTGTACCTTAGTGCCAATCCAGTTGATCTGACAAATTGTGGTGAAATTTCTAGTGCTGATTTCATATCCACCCTATTGCCAATCATCCTAGGAGGCTTCTAATCTGACCTATGAACTTTGAATTCTCCAACTGATGGACCCTTCTATCGTTGGGTTGATGTAATTCTCCCTTCTCCATGTTGTTATTTTATATAGTTGATCCAACAATCTTGGTTCTTCCTTGTCACTTGTCATTTCTGTGAATTTGTGTCCTTGATATGGGTCTAGAGGTTTGATTAATCTAACCCCTTCTACTTCAAAAGTCATTAGTTACTTATTTAAATCAATTATGACATAGTTCTCAAAAGCCTAATCTATCCGAAGCAATGCTGGGTAGGGGTCCTTTTCCCCCATGATGTTTGTCACTTCAAATTTCACATAGGTCCTCACCCCCATTATATCGACTTCCACATCTTCCAGTCATCCAACTAGGAGGATATAATATTGATTTTCCATACGAATCTATATTGCTAAAAATGTTAGCTTAGGTCTTCCTAGGGCTTCCCACATCTTTATTAGAAAAATGTTGACATCTGAGCCTAGATCCAACATGGTGTCCTTAATATGGAAACCCATAATCTGAGCATCAATCTAGAACTCCCTTCGCATTCTCTTCTTGCTCATTTGCACCCTCCTAGAGTGTCTTTCAAGCAAGTTGGAAGAGATGACTTCTCCCTCAGCCACCCCATTTGGGATAGCAACTTTCAAACTTTTTTGCAACTATCCCAACATCTTATCGTCATTCACAATTTACAGAAATAATATGAACCATTCTTATATGGGCCAAGCATTGGATTGTGGTAGGTTTGGGCTTTTAGCTTTAATGGATCCTAGGTTTCCCCCTGTGGTCCTCCACCTATTGTCAATTTGTTGAAAACCTTTGTGGCTTCCTTGTAATATTTCTTCTATTATTCAAGGTCATATGAGCACTTTGGGGAGGCCAGTGTTATGACCTTGGGTTGTTCTTGGCTCCTAGGTCAGTGCCTGTCTTTTTGCCTCCACATGTGACTATGTTCATATTTTAGAGGGGGGATGTTTATGGAAACATTGGCTCTACATTAATCAAATTTTATCCCCTCTGGAAGTTCGACTCTTCCCATTTTATAATCAAATCTAGATAGTCCTTTGTTGCATGCATGTTAACCCTGCAATGAGAGCATCATGATCTTCTTGGTAGTGGAAAATATCACACAACATTCCCTTCTTGATCATAGTTGTAACAAAAAATTGGGCCTCTTCCTCCTATCCTACCACCCCTTGTTCCTCCTTCTCCTCCTCCTCGAGGAGTCTCATTGATTTAGAAGGCTGATCAGCCTAACTAGCCAGCTAGAGAATCCAATGCCCTACACTAATCAGTATGGTGAGATTTTGAAGAATAAAATTCATTGTAGGTGTTGCTTGGAATGTTGTAGTATTTTTGTAGTATTGGAAAAGGATGAGGGGAATGCCCATACCCTCTGCATATCTCATGGTACTCTGGTTTTTTAGAATTCTACTTATTCGGGAACGCCTGAAATTGGTTGCGCCCTATGTATAAGACTTGCATCCCTATCTATGCAAATCCTACACCATGTGTAGATCCAAGTGGTCCCACTGATGTAGATGTAGTATTTGAGCCTTGCAACCTTGGGCATTTCGTAGCAACATGACCTTCCACCAAATAGTTTGTACACCATACATTCATTCGCGTTGGGCGTGCTGGTTATAGATGCTACAATTTCTGTGTCAGGTTCACAATTTGATATTGTATATCTAAAATCGATTAATCACGAGTTGTTTCTCCCCCACATTATTCATGTGGTTATCCCACCATAGCTTCGATCCAGGTTTCTTTCTCCAAAGCATCTTCCAATGTATCAATTTTTTGTTGTGTCAATGGGGTATGGGTGAAAGCCAATAATTATTTTATAAACCAGTCTCGTTGATGATTTGGATCTATTGGGTAACTTATTTTACTAATTGCATCCTTAAATTTCCGCATTATCTCCCATGTAGTCTCTCCTTCCTGCTATTTTATTTCCCATAGTTCTGAAAACCCTTGCTGATTGGTTTGAGGAATTTTAAATTCTTGTATAAATTCCCTCTTAACATCATCCACAATTGGATTATGGTGTAGCTCTGACCACTTTATGAACCATATCAATGCTATTTCTATGAGAGTGATTTGAAATTCAATTAATTTAAATCATCTGGTGTCTGGCGGGCCCTCCAAATGTGTTAAAATTGGAAACTAGGGCCAAACTCCATGTGGGTCATATTATTTATAGCCGTTGATATTTTTATTGCATCCCTCTCATTAAGAGGTGTAGGATTGATCTAAAGATCATCCGATTCCAATAATTATTTATGAAGTTATGAATTTATTTATGTTATGGACAAATTGTTAAGTCGGCCAGCAACTTATGTAGGCTCAGAAGCCCACAGTCATGTCTATTCAACCTCTACGTTTTAGTATAAATAGAAGAGGATTTCAAATCATTTCTACACACACTTGGATCTCTTCCTCTCTCTACTTGTCTTTGGGTTTTAGTAGGAGGAGAGATCCTAAGGAAAATCTAGAAAAGCTGGAAAAGTCGAAACTACAGGAACTGCCGAAAAAGCTGGAACTACCAGAGAAGCTGGAACTGCTAGAAAAGTCCAAAAAGCTGGAATAGTTGGAAATATTGGAAAAGCCAGAAAATCCAGAAAATCTAGAAAAGCCAGCAAAGCTAGAAAAGTCGGAAAAGCGAAAATGTAGGAACTATAGGAACCGCCAGAAAAGTCGGAACTATTGGAAAAGCCAAAACTATCGAGAACTGCCGAAACAGTCAGAGCATCTATCTCCGAAGGAAGGCAGCATGATGTATGAGATCATGGGCAGCATAATAAGCAGCATGATGATATGAGCATGGGTAGCATAATGATGCATGATGATATGAGCACGGGCAACATAATGATGAATGAGATCATGAGCATGGGTAGCTTGATGATGAATAAGACCATGGAAGATGCAACATGATGAGTAGCATGAAGATGAGAGCAGCTCAGTCATCAAGGTTCAACACATGTGATGGTACAACAAGGTGTCACACGGTAATGTGCAGCAAATAGACGAGATGCAGCACTATGATAGGTGAACAAGTCACCTTAGAGAATCAATTGAAGTAATATGTCTTCAACTAATCTCATGCTAATATCAAAAGTCGAAGTGATTGAATTCTATTGTAAATGTACTATCTCTCTCACTTTCTCTACTGAATTTTGAAGAACATAAAATAAGAATTGATCAAGGGTTTCCCCACATTAGGGTTTGTCCCTAGCTAGCGCCACATCTTGTGTCCTCTTGTCTTGGCTTGTCTTCTACGATTTATATTTATGTTCTATCTGTGGTTTACTTTATGCTGATGTGATTGCTAATGTGGAAAATAAATTGAAATAAATTTCTCTAGCATAGAACATACCTAAAACTAACATGGCATCAGAGCTGAGGTGAAGACAATGCCCAAGCAGGAGTGAAAGAGCAATCACCAAAGACAATAGGGACAAGACAAAAGGATCAATGGGTTCCACATCTCTCTTCTAAGTTCACAAAGGGTGAAGTTAAAGCAGAGCATATTATCAGAATGGAGTAGCAGAAGGTTCTGATGGCCTACCTACAGATCACTTCATTGGCAAGTTAGGATCTAAGGGTGGAAGGAAAGACAGATGCCTTGGTTACAATAAGTTCAGCCATTGTGCAAAGGAGTTTCTGAATGGCAGAGACACTTCTCTTAATGAAGATAAACAAATCATTCCAGGGTTAAGGGAATGATAGGTAATACAGTTCATCAAGGAGAAATGATTGACTCTTCAAAGAAAGCAAGGAACCTTAGGCACTTCATCAGATAAATAATCGTGGGATTATACTTGGAGCCAATACCACCTATACTGGAACTTAATTGAATGAGGATAACTCAATTCATTTACAGAATCTGTTTTATGTACCTAATCGCAAGAAGAACCTAGTGTCCATTTCGGCAATGGAAGTCAAAGATTACAAGGTGGCACTCATCGTTGGAAAAGTACATGTTTGAAAATAGAGTTTTCAAAGATGTTTTTGAGTTCAGGGCCATATCAAGTTCGAGGAAGTCCACAGGGGACCATGTCCACTGACATAGCACCGAAGTTCTGTAAGTCAGATGGTGATAAGAATGCCTGAATTCAAAAGGAGCGTGAAACTACATGTCTGAGATGTACCGAAGGAAAATCTTACAAGGGGATCATTCCCCTCATGTAGTAGGTCCACAGGTCTGGAACAACCCAAGGGGTCTAAGATTGATAATCAGGAATCTCACGTATGCAGGTGGAAGAAAGCACTCTATGGCTCGAAGAAAAACACCCCGGGCATAGTATGAGAGGATCGATAGTTGTCTAATAAAGCTGAGATTCACTAGGAGTGAAACAGATCCAAAGCATCCGAAGGTTGTGGATGATAAACCTCTCATACCGACACCTATGTCTGACAGGTGCAGACCCTCTCATTTGTAGGAGACAAAGGGAGTTGGATTCCGAATGTGGAAAGATAAACTGCAAACTTGTGACTAACTTGAGGATCTTAACTTTCAGAAGTTACATAGTAGTGATGTCAGACCAGATTTGGGAAATGCCTCTGATGTTTTTGGTGAACCTCCGTCCAGACATATGTTTTGCAGTTAGCATGGTGAGCTCATATTTGGTTGAGCCTCACTATATTGGTGCCAAGAATCTTCTGAGATATCTTTGGAGCACAATATCACATGGATTGAGATACACTGCCAAAAATATGAAAACTACATGATTATTCGAATGTTGACTGCTCAAGCAGCGTGGAGGATCACTAGAGCACTTTTTAGTGCTGGTTCTCTTTGGATTCTGCTTCGATATCATGGATGAGCAGGAAGCAGAAGTTGGTTTTTATAAGTACTACCGAGACCAGATACATAACTACAAGTATGACCTAGTATGAAGTTGCCTGGTTGTGAAAACTAAAGGGGATAAAGGGGGAGTTAGGGGAGATGAAGATCATGTTGAAACTAAATGTAAAGCCAGTAAAGCATTGACCATACTGACTGAACCTAAGGGTTGAGGAGAAAGTGAAAA
>Ga0181464_1001789_pt1 | contig 10783 bp, 10 predicted proteins | sample InSIn2gowninarea_FD_119074 | JGI IMG/M metagenome (GOLD analysis project Ga0181464, IMG submission 119074) | Clean room microbial communities from NASA Spacecraft Assembly Facility at Jet Propulsion Laboratory, Pasadena, California, USA -... ...
CAACTTTTCAATAGACCTGGGGGGAGGAAGGCAGGCAGGCAGTGCATAAGTTTTTAGAAGTATACGAGCGCATCCACCACACTAATATTGCTTACGATGGAATTTTTGCCCACTAACACTTCAGACCTTGAGCACGCTGATATTGTTATTTCGGCTATCAACGACCACAAGACAAGCGAAGAAATTTGTATGGTGGCCCGACAACATGGAAAGTTGATAAACGCAGCAGACAAACCTGACCTCTGTGACTTTTATTTGAGCAGCGTAGTAAAGAAAGGCAGTTTAAAAATTGCAATCTCAACAAATGGTAAATCGCCAACAATCGCAAAGCGGTTAAAAGAAGTAATTCATGGTATGCTTCCTGACGAGATGGAAAGTGTATTGGATAATATGCAGACCATCCGCAACGGGCTGAATGGTGATTTTAACGAAAAAGTAAAGCAATTAAACGACCTTACTCAGATGCTTGTTGCAAAACAGGCTGACTTAGAAGTAATTAAAAAACCAGAGGAAAAACAGTGGCAAAAAGTGGTGAAGTGGTGTCTGTTTGCCTTCGTTTTTATGATAATAGGCCATACTTTACTTTCTTATGTGCCGTACAGCCGGATAGTTGAAGGAGTAAAAACTATTCCTGATTATATAGATACCCGTTCTTTCCTGATAATGATGCTAACCGGTTTTCTTGCTCAGATGACTGACGGCTCTTTAGGAATGGGTTATGGTACCATCTCCACTACTTTTTTACTTGCAAACGGAGTTCCTCCTGCTATTGTAAGTAGTCGTGTTCACTCTGCGAGGGTTTTTTCAAGTGGTGTCTCAGGTTATAGTCATCACCGTTTTGGGAACATTAATAAAAAGCTTTTTCGTGCCCTTGTTATTCCCGGGGTGATCGGCGCAGTGATAGGCGCAGCACTTGCTTACCTGGGACAGAAGTATTCTTCTTACGTTAGGATACCACTTTCTATTTACACCCTTTATCTTGGTTATTATATAGTGCGTAAAGCGTTTGGTAAAAGAGAGTTTAATGACAAAGTAAAAGGGGCCGGCTGGCTCGCTTCTGCCGGAGGTTTTATGGATGCGTTTGCCGGCGGCGGCTGGGGCACCCTCGTAACTAGTACGCTGATTGCAAAGAGAAGAAGTGCGAGATATGTAATAGGATCGGTATGTCTGGCAGAATTTTTCGTTGTACTTGCCAGCTCCATCACCTTTTTTATTCTCTTGAAGAGTGTTCCTTTATTAGATGTTTTGGGGCTTATTATTGGGGGGTTGATTGCAGCACCTATTGCCGCCCGTCTGGTTGGAAAGCTTCCGTTAAAAACAATGTTTATTATCGTTGGATCATTTGTAATTCTAACAAGTCTGAACACGCTTTACAAAGCATCGAAGCTGGCAATTAATCCAGAGATAAAGATTGAAAACCACCACTAGATCGCAAAACTCCCAGCACTTGGTTTGGCATTGATCCTTCCAAAAAATTTTCTTCCTTGCTTGATTGATCCCGGTCCGAAGTGTTAGTGGGCAAAAATTCCATCGTAAGCAATATTAGTGTGGTGGATGCGCTCGTATACTTCTAAAAACTTATGCACTGCCTGCCTGCCTTCCTCCCCCAGGTCTATTGAAAAGTTGTTTACGTACAGATCTATATGTTTTCGCATCACATCCTCGCTCATTTCCTGTGAATGACTGCTAACGTAAGTAGATATAGCGGGGTAATTTCTAAAAGAGTACTCTACACTTTTCTTTATGAGCTCATCTAGTTTTCGTTGTATGTTAGGCTCCATTTCTTTTTTTACAATGATCCCTCCCAATGGTATAGGAGCACCTGTAGACTCCTCCCAGTATTCGCCTAAGTCCATCAGTTTTACCAAACCTTTGTCCTGGTAAGTAAAGCGATTTTCATGGATGATAACTCCCGCATCAACTTTCCCTGATAGTACCGCATTCTCGATTTCATTAAATACCAGGAATTGTTTGTTTTTAGCAGAAGGAAATGCATAAGAAAACAGCATATGGGCGGTAGTGTTAACACCTGGTATTGCAACTGCAACTTGATTCATCACGTTAGCAACATCGTTAATTTGTTTTTTCGAAATTAATAACGGACCCACGCCCTTACCTAGCGCACCGCCACTATTAAGCACAACGTAATCTTTTATTACCAGGGGCAACACGCCATAGCTAATTTTACTAACGTCAAGTTTTTTTTCAATCGCCCACTTGTTCAGCGTTTGTACGTCTTCAAGTACTGGCTCAAATTCAAATCCTTCAGTATCAATCTTATTATTAACCAGTGCATCAAATATAAAAGTGTCATTTGGGCACGGGCTAAAACCTATGGTAAATTTCATTCTTTTCTTCTTTTAGTTTAAGATTTGCTTTGTACCGATTTGTTCCAGATAACCGATAATTGTCTTCGTTAAATTATCAAGCGCATCCTTAAAATTCCATTTCGATTTGTCACGTTCGCCGACATAATTACTTATCGAACGAATTTGTATGAACCTCGTATTCGTTTGAATACAACAGTAATGAAGGCTTGCCCCTTCCATACTTTCAATTGTTGGCCGGTATTTAATTTTCAAAGCTTCGACTCTTGCAGGCCTGGTGGTTATCTCATTGATCGTTACGCCGGTCACTGCTGGTATTTTTAGATAATTCAATGCATCGAAAAGCGGATTAATTAATTTTCTACCGTTAAAAGGAAACAGGTTTTCCTGTTGAAGGTTTAGATCAAAAAGGTCTTTAAAAGATCCATTTTCTTCCGCACCCATGTCACCAACTATTTCATCACGCACAACTACAACATTTCCTAATGGTATGTTGTTATCAAAACTACCTGCAATACCAACCTGGATGATTAGATCTGGCTTTTGTTCGAAAATGAGTTTAAATATTGAGTAGCAGGAAGACAACATTCCAACTCCGCTTTCATGAAATTGTACTTGCGGACGAGTGGTACTAGCTGTAATCGAGGGTTGGATAGATTGTTTAATTTGTAGTACTTCCTTTTCGGTCGCCGACGTTATAACCACTTTCATAGTGCAAATGTCGGGTATATATGATGTAAGACAACCTTTACATTTCAAATATTACCTTTGCAAAAATTTAGAGGAGAATGGTTTATTTGACAAGGTTAGAACATTTTAATGCAGCGCATAAACTGTACAACCCGGCGTGGAGCAAAGAAAAAAACGAGGAGTTATTCGGCGCCTGCGCCAATGAAAACTGGCATGGCCACAATTTTGAATTGTACGTAACGATTAAAGGGTATATAAATCCGGAGACAGGTTTTTTGTTTGACGTGAAAAAATTGAGTAAGCTCATCCAGGAGCATGTAATTGCAAAACTGGATCATAAAAACCTGAATATGGATGTGGACTTTTTGCAGGGGAAAATGTGCAGTACAGAAATTTTGGCTACGGAGATTTGGAAACAATTGCAACGATGTTTACCTATGCATGTAAAGTTGCATTGCGTAAAATTATACGAGACACCAAGAATTTATGTTGAATACTTTGGAGAAAACTAGCAGTGTTTTCACTTTCCTGATTTTATCAATTTTATTACATGAGCAATAAGGTAGCGGTATATAGAAAAGAACATTTTAACGCGGCACATCGGTTGAATAATCCTTTGTGGGATGCAAGTAAAAACGCCTCTGTTTTTGGTAAGTGCAACAATCCTAATTACCACGGTCACAATTACGAGCTGATAGTAAAAGTGATTGGGAGACCAGATCCTGCTACAGGTTTCGTAATAGATCTGGGCGTGTTAAGTCAATTGATCGACGAGAACGTGTTAAAAAAGTTCGACCACAAAAACCTTAATCTTGATTGCAAAGAGTTTGAGCAATTGAACCCTACGGCTGAGAACATTACGGTGGTTATTTATCAGATTTTGAGGGAGAAAATTGATTCTTCATTAGAACTGCAGGTAAGGCTCTACGAGACAGAAAGAAATTTTGTCGAATATCCGGCATAAACAATAGTATAAAAACAATAGTAACTTATGGCATATAAGAAGATAGAAGAGTACGACGATGAAACAACCCAGGGTCTGATGAAGAGCTACCGTGAAAGTATTGCACTACTGGGTGAAGACCCCAATCGTGAAGGGTTGCAAAAAACGCCTGAAAGGATGGCAAAGGCAATGCAATTTATTACCCAAGGCTACCAGTTGGACGCACAGGCCATTCTTAATTCGGCGAAATTTCATGAAGATGTAAGTGAAATGGTGGTTGTAAAAGACATTGAATTGTACAGTATGTGCGAGCATCACATGTTGCCATTCTACGGCAAAGCGCACGTGGCCTACATACCAAATGGATGGATTACCGGCCTTAGTAAAATTGCACGTGTAGTAGATGTGTTTTCAAAAAGATTACAAGTGCAGGAGCGACTGACTACGCAAATATTGGATGCCATTGTTGAATCGCTGCAACCATTAGGGGCTGCAGTCGTAATAGAGGCATCGCACCTGTGTATGATGATGCGGGGTGTATCGAAACAAAATTCCGTAACTACTACTTCTGCTTTTTTTGGTGAATTTGAGAAATACCCGACTCGTAATGAATTCCTTAAACTAATATCCTCCAGGCTACACTAAACCAATTGACTAAACATCTGGCAAATTAAAAAGTGATAAGGACAGCTTAAATAATTGATTGCTAATGAAACATGCATACATTTTTCCCGGACAGGGAAGCCAGTTTGTGGGTATGGGCAAAAGCCTGTATGAAAACAATGCCGAGGCGAAAGAATTGTTTGAACAGGCTAATGAAATCATCGGATTTAGAATTTCGGATTTGCTTTTTTCTGGCAGCGAGGAAGACCTTAAGCAAACAAATGTTACCCAGCCCGCTGTTTTTCTTCATTCTGTGGTTGCTTACAAAACGATTAAGGGTGCAGTGCCTGACATGGTTGCAGGACATTCTTTAGGTGAATTTTCAGCGCTGGTGGCGAACAAAGTACTTGGGTTTGAAGACGCATTGAAACTGGTAAGTATTCGCGCAAGTGCAATGCAGAAGGCATGCGAAGTAAACCCGTCAACGATGGCGGCCGTATTGGCTTTAGATGATGCTAAAGTAGAGGCAATTTGTAACGATATTATGGAAGAAACGGGTGAAGTAGTTGTACCAGCAAACTTTAACTGTCCGGGACAACTGGTGATCAGCGGCAGCAAAAAAGGAATAGAAATAGCTTGTGAAAGAATGAAAGCGGCTGGTGCAAAACGTGCATTGGTCTTACCGGTTGGAGGGGCTTTTCACAGTCCGCTGATGAAACCGGCGAGAGAAGAACTTGCCGCTGCAATACAGGCAACTACATTTTCGGAACCACTCTGTCCTGTTTATCAAAACGTGGTTGCTAAGGCAGTAACAAGTCGCGATGAAATCAAAGAACACCTTATAAATCAATTGACCGGTGCTGTTAGGTGGACCCAATCAGTACAGGCAATGGTTGCAGATGGTGCAACTCATTTTACAGAAGTGGGTCCGGGTAAAGTACTGCAAGGCCTGGTAAGCAAAATATACAAAGAAGCTGTAGTAGTTGGTGTAAGCTAAGAGCCGCTTACCTATTTACGTTACTATTACCTCCTCATTTGTTTTTGCTATAGCGAAACGGCGCAGTTTACCCATTCGGCGTCAAAAGAAGCGTTTAATTTCTTGTAGAAATTTTTTGCGGGCTCGTTCCATTCCAATACCTGCCACGTTATGCCGTTAAATCCCTTCGCTTTTGCTTCTTCTATCAGTTTGTCAAATAATAGCGATCCAATTCCTTGACCTCTTAATTCTTCTGTTACCAACAAATCTTCCAGGTACATTCTTTGTCCTTTCCAGGTGCTATACCTTATGTAATACAAAGCGAATCCCTGTACTATACCATTTGCTTCGGCTACAAATGCCCACCACACTGGCGAGTTTCCAAAACCGCTTTGTTCAAAATGTGGAAGGGTAACCGTTACTTCATTAGGGGCTTTTTCATAGAGTGCTAATTCCTGTATTAATTCCAAGATTCTTGGGCAATCCTGTTTTACAGCGCGTCGGATTGAAACATTCATCAAGATTTTGCGTTTACTATTATTAAGAAATATTACAAAGTAAAAAGAGCCACAAAAGGGAACTCCTTCGGGCTCTTAACCATTTTCAATTAAACACATTTTTATTCTTTTTTCCGTCGTAAGCCCATTTCACCAAGGTAGCACCCCAGGTAAATCCACCACCAAAAGCGGCCAGCACCAGGTTGTCGCCTTTTTTTAATTGGCTCTCCCATTCCCACAGGCACAAAGGAATAGTGCCTGAAGTAGTATTGCCATAGCGCATGATGTTAAGCATTACTTTCTCTGCTGGCATTCCCATTCGGTTAGCAGTAGCATCAATAATTCTTTTATTAGCCTGGTGAGGCACCAGCCATGCAATATCGTCGCCGGTAAGATTATTTCTTCGAAGAAGTTCGTACGATACATCGGCCATACCTACTACCGCAAATTTAAACACCGATTGTCCCTCCTGGTAGATGTAGTGTTCTTTCGCTGCCAGTGTTTCTGCCGAAGCCGGTTTCCTCGATCCTCCGGCTTTCATGTTAAGGTATTTTTCTCCGGTTCCGTCTGTTTTAAGGTTACTGTCCAGCACTCCATATCCTTCTTCTCCCGGTTCAAGCAATACTGCCCCCGCTCCGTCTCCAAATAATATACAAGTAGTTCGGTCGCTGTAGTCAACTATAGCACTCATTTTATCTGCACCAACCACCACGACCTTTTTATAACGTCCGCTTTCGATAAGTGACGCACCCATTGTTAACCCAAATAAAAACCCAGAGCAAGCTGCTCCAAGGTCGAAGCTGAAGGCGTTTTTTGCACCTATTTTTTCACTTATAATATTTGCCGTAGCTGGAAAAAGCATATCGGCGGTAACTGTACAGCAAATTATTATATCAATTTCAAGTGGGTTAATACCTCTTTTTTTGCAAAGATCCTGAACAGCAGGAGCACCCAAATCAGAGGTAGCTTTTCCTTCACCTTTTAAAATTCTTCTTTCTTCTACACCGGTCCGCGTTTTAATCCATTCATCGTTTGTGTCCACCAGCGTTTCCAACTCTTTGTTTGTCAACCTATATTCAGGAACGTATCCGCCTACACCCGTAATTGCTGCGCTAATTTTTTGTACCATTGATTGCTATAAGATTATTTATTTCGGGGGATAAAAGTAATTGTTTATTCTTGAATAGTAAAAGCAGCGGCTGCCGTCAGAATGAGCTACAGTGTTTATTTAGAAATAATATTTGTACTTAGCTTTTCATCTTATATTTTTGAAACCCCTTTAAAAAATTTCGTGTGATTGCGTTTGTAAGAGGAAAATTTATAGTTAAAAATCCTGCCCAGGTGATCGTTGATGTAAACGGTGTCGGATATGAATGCCAGGTAAGTTTAAATACTTATTCCGTAATTACAAACCAGGACAGCGGACAACTTTTTACTTACGTTCACATAACTGAAAATAACCAAACTCTTTACGGTTTCGCGGACGTTTCTGAGAAAGAATTGTTTACGCAGTTAATCAGCGTATCGGGAGTTGGTGCAGCAACAGCGAGAATGATGTTGTCTGGAATGAAGCCTGATGAAATTATAAAAGCAATTGTACAAAGCAATGCCCGTCTGTTGGAAAGTATCAAGGGAATAGGCAGAAAAACAGCAGAGAGACTGTGTTTGGAGCTAAAAGAAAAATTGAGTAAAAACCTGAATGATGCTATTCTTACTTCCACATCAGCATCAAATAAGGTAGAGATCGACGCATTGAATGCGTTAATTTCTTTGGGAATTCCAAAACCAAACGCAGAAAAAGCATTAAAAAACGTTATTGAAGCAAACGGTTCTAACATTCAGCTGGAAGAACTGATAAAAAAAGCGCTAAAAAATATATAGCCTATAGAGCGAATTGTACATAAACAGCTTGGGTGTTGAAACGAGATTACAAGAGACTTTCTGCAATATTTTTAATTCTTTTTGCTTTCGCGGCGACTTCCATCTATGCGCAGGATACGACTCGGCATACCTCAACTGATACAACCCGCTATCCAATCAGCGACAGGGTAGGCGATCCTTTTACCTACAAATCAAATAACCCATTCAATCTTTCTGACACCGCTTATATTAAGAGGGACATACAATACGACCCTAAGACAAAGCAATACTACATCGTAGAAAAAATAGGCAACTCTTACTATCGCACGCCTACCTATTTGACTTTTGAGGAAATGATGCGGTTCAAGGCAAGGCAGGCGGAAAGTGAATATTTTAAAAAAAGAGCAAATACTTTAAGTGTACTAAATAGAAAAGTTGACCGACCTAAGCTAAAAACATACGACAAACTTTTTGACAGGATATTCGGGGTTGGTCCAAACGGTTTGAAGGTAGATATCCGCCCGCAGGGAAATGTTGACATTACTGCTGGCTATGAAGGCCAAAATATAAAAAATCCTACGCTACCGGAAAGTGCAAGAAAAAATGGCGGCTTTGATACTGAAGGATTTGAATTTGAGCCAGTACTTGAAGACGTACAAACGCTGAACAAGTGGGCGATTGAAAAAAAACTTGACGTTAGTAAAATTAGCTATGGCGTGTTGCCCCTGGTAATAAAAGATTACGTTGTGCTTAATAGTGGCGGTGCGCTAGGTAAGGGCGTGGGTCCGTTATTAATTTCGAAAAAACAAATTAACGATGTTGCTAACGTGATGAATCAAGTTGCAGTTGCAATACCAGGTGTTAACACTACCGCCCATATGCTGTTTTCTTATGCATTTCCTTCTGCTAAAAACAAACAATTCCTGGTATTTAATGAAATCGAGAATGCGGTACTATCAGGGAAAGTTGATGCGGGAGTTATCATCCATGAAAATCGCTTTACTTACCAGGACAAAGGTTTGGTAAAACTGATGGACTTAGGCGAATACTGGGAGGAGTCTACAGGTGCTCCTATACCATTGGGAGGGATCATTGTAAAAAAAGAAATGGAGCCTAACATACAACGAAAACTAGATGAGCTCATAAAGAAAAGTGTAGAGTACTCTTTTAGAAATTACCCCGCTATATCTACTTACGTTAGCAGTCATTCACAGGAAATGAGCGAGGATGTGATGCGAAAACATATAGATCTGTACGTAAACAACTTTTCAATAGACCTGGGGGAGGAAGGCAGGCAGGCAGTGCATAAGTTTTTAGAAGTATACGAGCGCATCCACCACACTAATATTGCTTACGATGGAATTTTTGCCCACTAACACTTCGGACCGGGATCAATCAAGCAAGGAAGAAAATTTTTTGGAAGGATCAATGCCAAACCAAGTGCTGGGAGTTTTGCGATCTAGTGGTGGTTTTCAATCTTTATCTCTGGATTAATTGCCAGCTTCGATGCTTTGTAAAGCGTGTTCAGACTTGTTAGAATTACAAATGATCCAACGATAATAAACATTGTTTTTAACGGAAGCTTTCCAACCAGACGGGCGGCAATAGGTGCTGCAATCAACCCCCCAATAATAAGCCCCAAAACATCTAATAAAGGAACACTCTTCAAGAGAATAAAAAAGGTGATGGAGCTGGCAAGTACAACGAAAAATTCTGCCAGACATACCGATCCTATTACATATCTCGCACTTCTTCTCTTTGCAATCAGCGTACTAGTTACGAGGGTGCCCCAGCCGCCGCCGGCAAACGCATCCATAAAACCTCCGGCAGAAGCGAGCCAGCCGGCCCCTTTTACTTTGTCATTAAACTCTCTTTTACCAAACGCTTTACGCACTATATAATAACCAAGATAAAGGGTGTAAATAGAAAGTGGTATCCTAACGTAAGAAGAATACTTCTGTCCCAGGTAAGCAAGTGCTGCGCCTATCACTGCGCCGATCACCCCGGGAATAACAAGGGCACGAAAAAGCTTTTTATTAATGTTCCCAAAACGGTGATGACTATAACCTGAGACACCACTTGAAAAAACCCTCGCAGAGTGAACACGACTACTTACAATAGCAGGAGGAACTCCGTTTGCAAGTAAAAAAGTAGTGGAGATGGTACCATAACCCATTCCTAAAGAGCCGTCAGTCATCTGAGCAAGAAAACCGGTTAGCATCATTATCAGGAAAGAACGGGTATCTATATAATCAGGAATAGTTTTTACTCCTTCAACTATCCGGCTGTACGGCACATAAGAAAGTAAAGTATGGCCTATTATCATAAAAACGAAGGCAAACAGACACCACTTCACCACTTTTTGCCACTGTTTTTCCTCTGGTTTTTTAATTACTTCTAAGTCAGCCTGTTTTGCAACAAGCATCTGAGTAAGGTCGTTTAATTGCTTTACTTTTTCGTTAAAATCACCATTCAGCCCGTTGCGGATGGTCTGCATATTATCCAATACACTTTCCATCTCGTCAGGAAGCATACCATGAATTACTTCTTTTAACCGCTTTGCGATTGTTGGCGATTTACCATTTGTTGAGATTGCAATTTTTAAACTGCCTTTCTTTACTACGCTGCTCAAATAAAAGTCACAGAGGTCAGGTTTGTCTGCTGCGTTTATCAACTTTCCATGTTGTCGGGCCACCATACAAATTTCTTCGCTTGTCTTGTGGTCGTTGATAGCCGAAATAACAATATCAGCGTGCTCAAGGTCTGAAGTGTTAGTGGGCAAAAATTCCATCGTAAGCAATATTAGTGTGGTGGATGCGCTCGTATACTTCTAAAAACTTATGCACTGCCTGCCTGCCTTCCTCCCCCCAGGTCTATTGAAAAGTTG
>Ga0181464_1001790_pt1 | contig 10782 bp, 10 predicted proteins | sample InSIn2gowninarea_FD_119074 | JGI IMG/M metagenome (GOLD analysis project Ga0181464, IMG submission 119074) | Clean room microbial communities from NASA Spacecraft Assembly Facility at Jet Propulsion Laboratory, Pasadena, California, USA -... ...
ATTGACTAAGTCATATTGCACTCACTTTGACATGTGTCATTCTCTGGTAACCTCTCTATTTTCTTCCTTAGATGGAACCTTAGCTTGGAATTAATGATGTCACCCACCTTTTTCATCTGACTTCCTTTGAAGTCTCCACTCTACTAATGTCATCATATTCACCATGTGTCATATTCTGGTAGCCTCATGTTTTTTCTTCCTTAACTGATGAAGTTAGTAAAGTCACCATGCATTTATGCTACCATGTGTTGCATTTTGGCAACATCATAGTTTGCTTTGCCATGTGTCATAGTTCAGTAGCCTCTCTATTTTCCTCTTTGGATGTAACCTCTATCTGAAATTGTTGACATCACTACCTTTTTCCATCTGATGCCCTTTGTATTTTCCCTTCCATTGACATCATTGCATCCACCACGTGTCACATTCTGGCAGCATCATGATCTCTCTCCATAGCAAGAACCTTTACATGAAGTTAATAAAGTTTCCCTTCTCTTACTCTACTACGTGTCATAGTTTGATAGCTTTATGTTTTTCTTATTGGTTGGAGCCTTTGTTTGAAGTTGGTGACATCATTGATCTATACTATTTGGGTTCCTTTGTATTTGCCCTCTTGCTGACATCATCTCATGTGCCACATGTCACATTTTGACAACATCATGATTTCCTTCTTTGGCTGAAGCCTTTGTGTGAAATTAGTCAAGTCACTATGATTTTGGGTAGCCATGTGTCTCACTTCGGTAGCTTCACAACTTTACTCTCTTCATGGTCTATCCTTTACTTGGCCAGAGTGCTTGATACAGTTTGCTTATGTCATTGACCTTTCCATTCAGCTCCCATTGTATTTGCCTATCTACTAACATCAATGTATCCACCATGTGTCTTACTCCGATAGCCTCATGCCAACTTGTGAAAGTTATTAAGCAAGGTCCATGACTTAACTCTTTTTGAAGTTACTTTCAGCTGACATCATATTGATCAACACGTGTCACCATCCGATAGCAACATGCAAAGCCTTATATATTTATCAAGCAGAGTCCTTAGTGTTATACTTTGATGGTTAGATTTCTACCATGTGTCTTTCATTAGGCTTATTCCTTACCTCAGTTGGAGCGCTCAAAACCTTTAGCTTATGTTATAGCTCTTTTCACATGGTGCTCTATGTATCTTTGGACTCGTTGATGTCATATTGATTAACATGCAACATACTTTGGTAGCTTCATAGTTTTATTCTCTACACAATCAAATTTCTACCATGTGTCTTTCATTAGGCTTATTCCTTACCTCGATCGAAGTGCTCGAAACCTTTAGCTTACATCATAGCTATTTTCACACAGTGCTCTATGTATATTGATTAACACATGTCATACTCTGGTAGCTTCATAGTTTTATTTTCTTCATGATTAGATTTCTACCACATGTTAGGTTTATGTGTATGTCCCAAAATTTGCAAGGCAATTTGTTGAAGTCACTTCTTGAATTCTCTAGATGCTATTGATACTAAGTTTTGATGATGTTAGCTTAAAATTTGAAAAGGAATTTAACACCTATACATTAATATTTTGCGTTGAGAAGAAATTGGCAGGAATAGAGAAACATGCAAACGAGATGAAATAGAGAAACAAGCATAAACATAGAATCGATTGAAAATAGAAAAATAAGTGGGAATAGAGAAACAAGCAAAAATAAGCAAATGAGCTAAAATGAAGAAATAAGTAGAAACAGAGAAACTGGCAAGAATAAAGGAAATGATAGTTACAGATAAATAAATGGTTATAGGGAAGCGGGTTGCTATTGATAACAAAATGCATGAATAATGGAATGTGTAATAGACATGTATGAGCAATGAATGCTCAAAAAATGGGAATCTTCTTTATGAGAATAACTGTAGCCTTTAGGGTTTGTGGAGTAACGATTTTTGATCCATTTTGAATAGGAATAAAAAGTGAATTTGTATGAATTAGTACGATGTTGATGAAGTGGTTGTTGAATATACAGAGGAGAGGAGAGCTAGGGAATGAGCTTGAAAAGAAAAAGAAGATGATCCAGAAAGCTTGTATGAATTAAGAGAGGGTTTGAAGTTACAGAAGAAAGATGAGCTAATCTGGTGTAAGCTGAATAAGAAAGAGTATATGATTCAGATAGCTGTGTGAGCAAAATATCTTGAGCTAGACCATTCTAGGTCCTAGGTAACTAGATTTTAATCCTTTATTCTTTTTAGTAAATTTTTCAAGTTGGTGCTTGGCAAAAGGGGTTGGTGCTCCTTCCAATTGGTGCTGGTAAATTAGGGGATTGGTGTCTCCTTCCAGTTGGTGCTGGTAAACCAAGGGATTGGTGTCTCCTTCTAGTTGGTGCTGGTAAATTAGGGGTTGGTGCTCCTTCCAGTTGGTGCTAATAAATTATGTAAATTTGGTGCTTTACAATGGTTGGATTTGGATTGAAGTCTAAGTAGTCTTATTTAGGGATGTAGCCACATTGGTGAACCTTGTTATATTCTATGTTATGTGTGTGCTCTTGATATGCTGACTCTACTTAGTTCTATTTATCTACTGCATTATTTAAGTCTGCATTTAATGTTTTAAATTGATATACTGATTCGCCCCCCCTCTCAGTGTCATGCATAGTTCAACAATTGGTATTAGAGCTAGGATCCCTGAGAGATAAGTTTAATCAGCTAGGGAGATCTTGGATGTGACACAATGACTTCAAGTGAAGGGTTTTCTTCAAATAAAGCTCCATTATTTGATGGTACTAACTATTCCTTTTGGAAATTCATAATGAAGACATACCTTAGTGCTCTGGGATATGAGATTTGGGAAGCCACAAAAAATGGTTATACCACACCTTCCATGCTTATACAACTACAACTGATAGGAAGGCATATGAAAGTAACTCAAAGGCCAAGAATGCCATTATGTGCAGTTTGGTGGATAGAGAGCTAGTAAGAGTGATGAATTGTAAAATGGAAAAAAAATTTGGGATAAACTAAAAAGCATTCATGAGGGAGACATGAAGATAAAGGCGGCTAAGCTTCAAACTCACCGAATGTAGTTTGGAAGTTTAAAGATGAATGAAGATGAAAACATAGAAGCATACATGCTAAGCGTTAATGAAGTAATCAATGCAATCAGAGGCCTTGGAGAAGAGATTGAAGACTTAGTCATTGTGAAAAAGGTATTACGCTCACTTCCTCAAAGATTTGATTCAAAATTTTCTGCCATACAAGAAGCAAAAGATTTAAACACTTTTAATATGGATGAAATGCATGGTTCTTTAACTACTTATGAAATGAGGATAGGAATAGGAAAATCTATTGATAGGGAAGTGACCTTCAAAGCAAAGAAGACAACAAAAGCAATGCTCAAACATGATGAAGAAGAGACATCTGATGAATTGGAAGTAAACTTTGTTCATAATTTAAAGAAAGGAACAAGAGGTAAATATAGAGGAAAGTTACCTTTCAAATGTTTCAATTGTGGAGTTGTGGGGCACTTTGTAGCAAAATGTCCATATAATGAGAAGAACAAAGAAGATGAAAGCTCATATAGAGAAAGAAGTGGTTGGAAGACAAAATCATGCTTCAAGAAAGATAATCTCAAGAATAAAAGTTTTATTTCCAAGAACGTCGATTCATCAGAAGCCAACTCAAATGAAGACTCAAAAGAAGAGACTAGTGAAGTCCTCTTCATGGCGTTTGAAGAAGAAAATTTGGAAATGAAATAAAAATTGGAAGAAGAAATTGATGAAGAACAAGTGGAAGGTGAAGTAGATATGGAAGGAGAGTTGATTGTTGCATTGGAAGAATTAAGTATAGAAAGAAAGAAGAATAAAAAACTATTTAAAAAGTTGAATGAATATGAAGACCAGCTTGAAGACTTATGTATACAACTTCAAAAGGTAGAGAAGACTCAAGCTTGTAGAAAATATGATAAAGAGATTGCTAGCTTAAAGGTTCAATTGGAAGCTACTCATGTAAAGGAGGAAGTCTTGAGCCTACATATAGAATAATGTAACAGGCATGAAGAGATAGCAAATAAAGTCATTAGGGATCTAAAGTTGCAAGTGGAAGAATCTAGAATAACTGAAGAAGCCTTAAAATTATAGACTAAGGAAAAAGATGCTTCCCATTGCAAATATGAAGAAGAAGTGATCAACCTAAGGAAAGAGCTAGAAGAAGCCAAATTTAATGAAGAGCTTGGTAGACTAGAGAAACACCAAGATGAAGAGATTGCTTCCTTGAGATCAAAAAAATGATCGAGTGCAACTATTGAGAATCTACACTCATAAATTACAAAAGCAAACAAGATTATAGAGGAGATGAATTTGCCAAGAGAAGAGATAAGTATTCTTGAGCTAAGGTGGCAAATAGAAGAATCCAAGAAGATAGAAGAGGCACTTTTAATACAAGTTATTGAAAAGGATGCTTCTTACTGCAAATTAGAAGAGGAAGTTGTTTCACTAAAGATGAAACTTGAGCAAGCAAACACAAATGTGAATAAATACTCCAAGTTTGAAAAGAGCTCTGAAATCTTGGATCAAATGATGATGTAGCAAAGAGACTCAAAAGACAAAAGTGATCTGGGATATGTAAGTGAACAATGCTCAACTTCCAAGTCTGCACAACAGAAGGCTAAAGATGAGAGTGTAAACAATAAGCTAGAGAATCAAAGGCCTTATCAAAAAGGGACAACATCAATCCATAATGGAAGTAAAAATGCTTCCCATCAACACCAAAACATAAGATGGTCACAACAATAGAGAATATCATCATCCTCCAAAGCTACAAAAAAGAAGACTTCTAATGTTACAGGAACAAAGAACAAGGAGCATAAAGCTGAATCATCAAAAGCTATGGAAAAAGATAAGGAAGCTAAGCACAAAAGACCAAATAACAAGAAGAGAAGATATCAAGGAGAAGCTCATAAATACCATCAATCAAGCTGGCCATAAGAACATAGAAGATATCAAAGAAGATCTACAGCAAGCCAAAGTCAATAAAAGAGATTTTATCTGTCTCATCCTATCTATGATAATGCATTTTATGGTTACTATTTCAAATGCAATCAATATGGTCATAAGGCAACCAGATGCAAGTCAAGTGTCATGAATAGAGATTTAATCAGACAAAGATCATTTATGTATATGCCATATGATAATTAGCAATGCTTTAGGTGTCACCAATATGGTCATAGAGAAGCTAATTGCATATCAAACATTAGAATAAATAATTATTCTGGTAGAGGTCTATGTGCTCGTAAAATTGAACAAGATATACAATGTTTGAACTACAATACTTATGGGCATATGGCAAGGTTTTGTAGAAAGCATTTTACATCTAATAGATGGCAAGACAATATATTCCATCAACCTTAGAAAAGGACGTAGAGAAAAGAAAGAAGACAATCCAGAGGTCAAGGAATGAACCAAAGACCATCACCAAAGGGAAATGGGCAGAATGTTGATGTAGATAAAATTGATGATAGATCCATACTCAAGAATAAGAAGGTATGGAAAAGGCAAATTGAAAAAAAACATGTCTCATTGGCCAGCTGAGTAAATATGAACAAGAGAAGCAGAAACTGGAAGTGAGCACACTTCCACAACATTGAAAGGCTTAGTGGTAGCACATCCTTAGGCAGAGCATATGCAAGAAAAATCTAGAGCTCCTACATGTGTAAGAAGATCCTAAGGATGGTGAACAATAAGAAAGGGGGAATATAAATCTTTGTGATTTTTGGTGAAAACTAGCTTGATCTGAGTTATATGCTTGTCATTGTTGAAGTTGATGCTCATTGCTATGCACACATATGATCTTTTTTGTTATTCTTAACTTTGGTAATTGCATGTTGGAATCAGGCACTATGGTTGAAGAAAATGGTTAAATATCATAGAATTCATTTTACAGAGCAAGCAAGTAACATATATTAAGTATCTATGAAAGGAATTCTGGGCGGACAATCTCGGGGGGAGTAATTTTGCCCCTATCACTGATTGATACTATGTTTATGGACTCAGGAAGAGTCCATGACACCCCTTTGTATTTATTGGCAAAGGGGGAGAAGAATGGTGACGTACATAAGAGGGAAAGTATACAGTATGTGTTGCCAACAATTCTAAAGGGGGAGATTTTTGAGCACATTTCAGCAGGGTTGTCATTATTATCAACATGATAGAGTGTGTACCAGCAAAGTGCAAGGTTACATGATGGTTCAATATGCATAAGGTTCATATGGTTGTAGCAAAGTGTAGGGTTACATAATGGTTCAATATGTATAAGGTTCATATGGTTGCATGATATGATGAGTTTGTAGTAGAGTATGATGTAGCAGTAAGATATGATGAGTTTGTAGCAAAGTATGATGCAACAGAAATAGTGGTTGCATGATGTAATAGGTTACATCAGCATAGTAGAGAGCATAGCAGCAATAGTATAGTCTTCATGAAACTTGATACTCTATTTCGATATTCTATTTTGGCTCTATTTTGCTGAAGGAAGGTAATGATTTCATCACCCTTTATTTCATGTATTTACTAAATGCTAGCCAAAACCTTTGCCTAGAATGTATGATATCATCACATCTAGCCTCTGGTTCCCTTTGTGTTTTTACTCCTATTGATGTCATTATTAAGTGTTGAATTCATTGAATGTTTTGATCCTTAACTATCATAGTTAAGTGTTTATGAGAGTCACTTCACTTTGCCTTTTTCAAAAAGCTCTACTTGTCACCTTTCGATAGCCTCATGATATCCCTCTTTAGCCAGAACTTCTACGTGAATTTGACTAAGTTGTATTGCACTCACTTTGACACGTGTCATTCTCTGACAACCTCTCTATTTTTTTCCTTAGCCAGAACCTTAGCTTGGAATTAATGACATCACCCACCTTTTTCATTCAGCTTCCTTTGAAGTCTCCACTCTGCTGATGTCATCGTATCCACCACATGTCATATTCTGATAGCCTCATGTTTTTTCTTCCTTAGTTGATGAAGTTACTAAAGTCACTATGCATTTATGCTACCACATGTTGCATTTTGGAAACATCACAGTTTGGTTTTCCACACGTCATAGTATGGTAGCCTATTTATTTTCCTCTTTGGTCGTAACTTCTATCTAAAACTATTAACATCAATACCTTTTTCCATTCGATGCCCTTTGTATTTGCCCTTCTATTGACATCATTGCATCCACCACATGTTGCATTCTAATAGCATCATGATCTTTCTCCTTAGCAAGAGCCTTTGCATAAAGTTAATAAAGTTTCCCTTCTCTTACTCTGCTACGTGTCACATTCTGATAGCTTTATGTTTTTCTTCTTGGCCAAAACCTTTGTTTGAAGTTGGTGACATCATTGATCTATACTATCTGGGTTCCTTTGTATTTTTCCTCTTGCTAACATCATCTCATGTGCCACATATCACATTTTGATAGCATCATGATTTCCTTCTTTGGTCGAAGCCTTTATGTGAAATTAGTCAAGTCACTATGCTTTTGGGTAGCCACGTGTCTCATTTTGATAGCTTCACAACTTTACTCTCTCCATGGTCTATCCTTTACTTGGTCGAAGTGCTTGATACAGTCTGCTTATGTCATTGACCTTTCCATCTGGCTCCCATTGTATTTGCCTATCTACTAGCATCAATGTATCCACCATGTGTCTTACTTCGGTAGCCTCATGCCAGCTTGTGAAAGTTATTAAGCAAAGTCTATGACTTAATGCTTTTTGAAGTTCCTTTTAGTTGACATCATATTAATCAACACGTGTCACCATCTGGCAGCAACATGCAAAGCCTTATATATTTTTCAAGTGGAGTCCTTAGTGTTATACTCTAATGGTTAGATTTTTTCCATGTGTCTTTCATCAAGCTTATTCCTTACCTCAGCCTAAGCGCTCAAAACATTTAGCTTACATCATAGCTCTTTTCACATGGTGCTCTATGTATCTTTGGACTCATTGATGTCATATTGATTAACACATGGCATACTCTAGCAACTTCATAGTTTTATTCTCTACACAGTCAAATTTTTGCCATGTCTTTAATCAAGCTTATTCTTTTCACATGGTGCTCTATGTATCTTTGGACTCGTTGACATCATATTGATTAACACACGGTATACTCTGGCAGCTTCATAATTTTATTTTCTTCATGGTCATATTTTTTCCATGTGTTAGGTTTATGTGTATGTCCTAGAATTTGCAAGGCAATTTGTTGATGTCACTCCTTGAATTCTTTGGATGCTATTGAGACTAATTTTTGATGATGTCAGCCCAAAATTTGAAAAGGAATTTAACACCTGTACATTAATATTTTGCATTGAGAAGAAATTGGCAAGAATAGAGAAACATGTAAATGAGTTGAAATAGAGAAATAAGTGTAAACATAGAATCAAGTAGAAACAAAAAAACAAGTGGGAATAGAGAAACAAGCAGAAATAAGCAAACGAGCTGAAATGAAGAAATAAGCATAAATAGAGAAATTGGTGAGAACAAAGGAAATGATAGTTATAGAGAAATGAATGGTTACAGGGAATCGGGTTGCTACTGATAACGGAATGCATTAATAATGGAATGTGTAATAGACCTGTATGAGCAATGGATGCTCAAAAAATGGGAATCTTCTTTATGAGAATAACTACAGCCTTTAGGGTTTATGGAGTAACGATTTTTTATCCATTTTGAACAGGAATAAAAAGTGAATTTGTATGAATCAGCAAGATGTTGATGAAGTGGTTATTGAATATACAGAGGAGAGGATAGCTAGGGAATGAGCTTGAAAAGAAAAAGAAGATGATCCAAAAAGCTTGTATGAATTAAGAGAGGGTTTGAAGTTACATAAGAAAGATGAGCTAATCTAGTGTAAGCTAAATAAGAAAGAGTATATGATTCAAATAGTTGTGTGAGCAAAATATCTTGAGCTAGACCATTCCAAGTCTTGGGTAACTAGATTTTAATCCTTTATTATTTTTTAGTAAATTTGTCAAGTTGGTGCTTGGCAAAAGGGGTTGGTGCTCCTTCCAGTTGGTGCTAGTAAATTAGGGGATTGGTGTCTCCTTCTAGTTGGTGCTAGTAAACCAGGGGATTGGTTTCTCCTTCCATTTGGTGCTGGTAAATTAGGGGTTGATGCTCCTTCTAGTTGGTGGTGGTAAATTATGTAAATTTGGTGCTTTATAATGGCTAAATTTGGATTGAAGTCCAAGCAGTCTTATTCGGGGATGTAGCCACATTAGTGAACCTCGTTATATTCTGTGTTGTGTGTGTGCTCTTGATATGCTGACTCTACTTAGTTCTATTTATCTGCTACATTATTTAAGTCTCTACATTTAATGTTTTAAATTGATACACTGATTCACCCTCCCTCTTAGTGTCACACATAGTTCAACACTAGAGTACCCATTGTCTCACCCTTTTATCATTGACACACATCACAAGCTAATACAAACTACTTAATATCTAATTTCATTCTTGCCCAATAGAATGATCTTGCCACCCATTTGTAAGTTTTCAAAAATCCCTCATGTCCTAATGTAGGTGTGGAATGTAATTCTACCAATATTTCTAATTTACATTAGGATGAAGATGGTAATAGAATTCGACCCTTGAATTTCAAAATACCATCATTCAATGTGTGGTGTGGTTTACTCATGGGATCTTAAGTGATTTGTAGAATCAATTCTTGGATGGAGCTATCCTCTACCCAATAGGAGATGAAATAGCTTGTAGTGCTACCTGATCTTCAAATTTTCTGGATAAAGCATTAGCAACCACATTCTCTTTACCTTTATGGTATATTATCTCATAGTCATACCCCAATATTTTGGTCACCCATTCTTATTGCTCAGGTGTAGAAATCCATTGCTCAATAAAAAATTTTAAACTATGATGATCTGTGAGGATGATGAAATGGCAGTCAATGAGATATGGTCTCCATCATTGAACTGCATGGATGATGGCAAGTATTTCTTTTTCATATGTGGACTTACCCAAATTTTTACCAGATTGTGCTCAACTAGTGAATGCTAAATAACACCCTTCCTGCATCAATACTGCCCCAATTTTGACACCATAAGCATCACTTTCTATCATAAAGGTTTTTGAAAAATTTGGCATTACCAATACTGGGGTGGTACACATTGCATCCTTAAGCTTAAGGAAAGCTGCCTCTACTTGGGGAGACCATTGGAATGCATTCTTTTTCAATAACATTGTTAGAGGTGCTACGATCTTACCATAATATTTCACAAATTTCATATAATAGCCTATCAATCCTAAGAATCCTTGAAGACTTTTCAAGGTTGTAGGAACTGGCCAATTCTGCATGTCAGTGATCTTATGTGGGTCCACCTTAACTCCTTTTTTAGATATAATGTGGCCTAAGTAATCAATTTCCTGCTTACCAAATGAATATTTGTATTTTTTTGCATATAGCCTATGTTCCCTCAAAATTTGTATGGTTTGGTCAACATGTGCCACATGTTCCTGCCATGTCTTACTGTAGATCAATATATCATTAAAGAAAACTAAAATTGATTTCCTGAGAAAGGGACGAAACACCTGATTCATTAAACTTTGAAATGTGGATGGAGCATTTGTGAGTCCAAATGGCATGACCAAGAACTCATAATGGCCCTCATGAGCATGAGAAGCAGTTCTTGATATATCCTCCTCCTTGAGGTAGATTTGGTGATACCCAAATCATAGGTCCAACTTGGAGAAATATCTTGCTGATTCATACAAATTCACTTTTTATTCCTGTTCAAAATGGATAAAAAATCGTTACTCCATAAACC
>Ga0181464_1001792_pt1 | contig 10779 bp, 11 predicted proteins | sample InSIn2gowninarea_FD_119074 | JGI IMG/M metagenome (GOLD analysis project Ga0181464, IMG submission 119074) | Clean room microbial communities from NASA Spacecraft Assembly Facility at Jet Propulsion Laboratory, Pasadena, California, USA -... ...
GTCCCCATTCGAGCTCCCGATTGACCTGATTCCTGTGCCGTCCATCCTGTGCTCCCATTCAGGAGATGCACAGCTTCTGAAAACATGTCTTCCAGTCAAAAGATTACAGCCCGCAGAGTGAGAGGGATTCATGAAAATCCCGACTACATCAACAACTCGGATACATGGATGTGCCCAGGGAAGGGAGAGAGAGTCGGAACCGGGAAAAGGGGGAGAGGAGAGATCAGGGAGTCTGCTTCGTCAAGCAAACGGTGATAAATTTTCATCCCGTCGGCGGGCGTTAATTCATTGACAGACACTCACACAGGCATTCCTCCTCTCACATACACTATCTCTGATCCATCGATAGTAAAGAGATCGACGGACGAGGCGAGCAGAAATCTCAAGAGTCACAGAAAGGCGGGGAGAGAGAGAGGCAAGCAGAAGCATTCGTCGGCATCGGAAGAAGCGGCAGTCACGGGCAGATAAAAAAAAACGTAAGGATGAGATAGAGAACTGATTGCCATCACAGAGACTGGCAGCAGTTGAAGCTTGACTCCTTTTGCTCCATACCCTGTCGCTTGTCTGCCTTGCATCGAAGAACAAGAGACAGGGAGGAAAAAAAGAAGCAAAAGGACCGACCCGACAAAAACCGAGGAACAAGAAGGCGAAGCAAAAAGGAGTTGCAAGAAAAGATGGTGAAGGTGAAGAGGGGCCTTGTGTGTGTGATGGTGTACGTTTTTTGGTGTGTGCAAGAGACATTCCATGTTGGCATCGATGTGTGGATCCTACAATCATTTCCACTGACTCTCCTCCTCTTTTGTCTTCTCGCATCATTCGTTTTGTTCATTTTCTCTCTCTTTTTGTTCGCTCCCTCTGTTCTGTTCTCAAGTGCCTCTCTCTCTCTCAGCTCTGACGCTGCACTTCATTGAACTTTTGAATTCAGGATGATGTTGCTCCTGCTGCCAGCCGCTACTGCTGATGCTGATGGGGGAAAGAGAATGGAAGAAGCAAAAGACGCAACAACGAGGAAAAGAGAGAGAATCGAAGAACAAGAAGAACGACGACTCCTGCCTCTTTTCTATAGACAGCTATTCAGTCAGTGTCTCTCTCTCCCTCGATCGAGTGAACGTTCTCTCTTCTTATTTCATCCATCGCGCTCTCCCTCCTTTTCTTCTCTTCCCAGACTCATTCCCGTTCAAACATATCCCCCTTCCTTATTATTGCAGGCGATCGAGAAGAGAAAAGAGAGGGAGAATAGGCAGGCAATCACTCTCTCTCTCTCTCTGCTCTCACATCCACTCGATCCACAAGGAAAGGCAAAGGCCAGGACATGGTGAAACAACGCGGCCGTAATTCAAGTTAAACGTCTTGACCGTTCCGGGACAAAAGACAGCACTGCTCAAAAGTTTTCCCCCATATCACAATGGGGAGCAAGCGTTCGATCGATGGGTGGAACAGAGTATTGGAGTCAAGGCGTAGAAGAGCAGATAAAAAGTATGAAATGCGAAAAAGAGGACCAGAGACAGAGAGTGCCACTCACAAAGCAGGAAAGTTGACGCCAAGCGATCGACATGCGAAAGAAGACACGTGCAATCAGGGATCCTGACACCAGCAAAGACCGTATCTGATCTGCAATCGAATGCATATCTCATGCGTGTCACATGCAAAGCCGGAACGAGCACGAGGTGAGAAGCAGGATTTCATGCTATCGCGTAACACAGGGACAGGAAGTGAGGGAGGGCTGCGAACGAGGAGAACAAGAAGCACAGCCTGCGAAAACAGGGACCCTTCTTTCCTTTTGTGAAGCCTTACTCAACTCTCTCCATTTTTGAATAGCTATTTCTAGCAATAATAGCATGAAGTGACAACAAGGCAACCAGAGTTCTTCCTGTTGTTTTGGTATTGAGGACTTGCGAGTGTGTTGCTGTTTGTGATGAGCACCCAATGCGAAAAAGAAGTGAGGGGTCATCGTCATTGTGTTCTTTTGTCTTGCACACTTCTTTCGCTCTCTTCCGTCTCGACTTCCATTCTTCGCAAATTTCAAGGCGTAAAGCGAAGAAACCTGTCTCAATCCCTTATCCTGATGAACTGTCCAGCCGGGAGAGGCAGGAGGGAGAGAGGAGGAAAAAGCCGCGGGTAACGCATTCGAGCGGATCGTGAGATGTCTCATGCACCGTCAGGGAAGCGGGAGAAGAAAAAGGACAGGAGATACGATGCAGGAAGGCAAAAAAAAAGAAGCGTGCATCCCCTGCATCTATCGATTTCAAGGATCTGTCAGGATCTTAATGCAAGAGGAGACGAGAAGGGGACAGAGTGAAGATACAATGACACGGCAGCTGGGAAAGAAGAAGAAGAGACGGGCGGCAGGCTACTCTCTCATTCACTCACACACAGCTAATTCGTCGGGAAGGCGGGTGAACACTGCTGTCTATCTCTCCTCTCGCTGCAAAGAGAAGTGAGCATGTAAGCGATCTCTCTATTCCTGTCTATCAGCGTGTGACAGACGTATCTGTGAAGAGTGACAAAAAAGGCAAGAAGAAGAGACAGGTCCTAGTGGTTGAATGCACTGCATCTCCCGGTCCTCCTCTGCAACACTCTCTGATCCTCGACTGACCTCATGTCGTATGCCTGACTGGGATGTAATGTGCAGGACAGGAGAGAGGGAAAATAAGAGAGCAGGCGATGGAGAGACGGGAGGAATGGACAGAATCACAAGTGCAGAAAGAGAGAAGGAATGCCAAGTGATGCAGAAAGGTTCGAGTGCGGGATGAGACGGAGACAGAGAGAGAGACGAGAAGTGGCGCCTTCCCCGCCATCCCCCCTTTTCCTGGCAATCCTTTCATTACGCACCACCAGTGCACACAAACAAACCCTCCTCGCGGAGTAGTTCTGTAAGCATGCCCATTCCCGCATAACATGATTCGAAGGAATGCAGATTTTTATGACGCTGCAGCAATGCCACGGGAAAAGATGGGCTCTGCTGAAGCAAGAAGTAGAGGATGACATAAGGCATAAGACATGGGTTCCTGCATTCCAATCCCACTGCCTCCTCATCTTTTCCTTCTCAACACCTCAAGCCCTCCTTCCCTCTCCTCGTCCTTGTCGTTCTTCTCCTTACTCATTTTGCTTCCTTCCCAACTCATTCATCTCCATTTTTTTTTCTATTTTTTTCTTCTTCCTTGCAAGCTGTTCTCTCTCTCTCTCTCTATCTCTCACAGATGCTCTTTGAACACAAACACAGACACACACCATGCAGCAGCGCATACACGAACAAATTCATGCATTGCCTATTCCATCACCATTCCCATTCGGCTAGTGACAGCGTTCTCCTTCCTCTTCTCTAAAAACAGCGACTGCAAATCGATTGCTTGCTGCACAAATGCCTGATGAAGTCTGACGGTGGAAGGGATGATGGTTGAGCGATGTCGGCGAAGACGAAACAAAAACAAAAACAACGGCGCGGCTGCTGCAACGAGTCTCTTCCTCTCGCGCCGAAAAATTGGCCAGAAGGAAATTGCGAGGGAACAATTTCCTCTCCTCCGCTTCAAGAGAGACTAAATGCTGCCGCTAGTTCTGGGGAACATGCATAAGCGCGAGAGACGGCTGCACTGCAGACAATGAACTACGTGAGTCAGCCGGCATACACACAATCGACAGGCAATGACTGGAAATGGATGGGGAAAGGTACGGCGACATGGTTCTGTTCTGCTGTGGCATCAGCATCGGCGGCTGCAGCTTAAAACAAATCTCCCACTTTGATGAATGTGATTCATCATCTTTAGGATAGGAGAGATTTCTCTACTCTCTCACTGCCAGCAACTATTGCAAAGTCCTGTCTCTCTCTCTCTCTCGTCCGGCGACCGAATGGCAGACAGATTTGCAGAAATTGAAGTCACGAAAGCACCGCTGCATGATTTCGTATCCTTCTCTCTGTCTCTATCCCCAATCCAACCAGTCCTACTGATGATCTTGCGGTACAATCTCTCATTCGGCAGGCGAGAACGAAACGCAAACACGAAGGGAATATAAGTGCAGCAGCAAAGAAGGGATGGCGAGCAAAAACAAAGGAGGCACAATCGAAATATGTAAGGAAAAGGAATCCGTTCCATCAATCAAATCGTGTATCTGGTATCAAGAGCACGCAGATCTTTTTCCCTGCAAATCCTTTCGCCTTCCTTCGGTCTCACAATCAGACGATCCTTTTTGCAAGCACACAACCTCCTGCCATCCTTCTCTCTCATCATCATCACTCTCGTCATCCACATCCTTATCCCCCCTTAAATACACACGAGACAGGATAACGATTTCTTCTATTTGAAGTCTTCGAACACCATGTTTCAGTGAGAGAAGACAGTCAGCAAGACAAGGCAGCGGGAAAGCAACAAGAAGAACAAGAATGATTATTTATGCTCAAGGATGAAGACAGGGGGAAAGAGGCAGACACACACACATGTGCAGACGTACACACATGTACAGACGTACGCACATGAAGTCATACACGAATGTTGCAGCAGCTGTAAAAGTGAATTTTCTTTCGATTCATTTATGCAACCTGACGCACAAGATTGCAGTATATCTTGTTCTTGTGTGTTGTGAAAAAGAAATGAGAGGGATAAAAGGAACGACTCTCCCTCTCTTGTCTCTCGAAAACAGAGAACGAGAGAGGATGATTCTTTCTTTTATGACCAAAGAATGTCTACATGACAAAAACAGGAGAGTGAGAGAGGCAGCAGCAGCAGGTTCACAACTCAAACCAGCAAAAGAATGCTTTCAACATGCATGCCTTCAAAAGACTGATTTAGCATAACATGAAGGAAAAGGGGGAGTGAGAAGGAGGGAGGAGATGGAATAAGAATGCAAGCATCAGCGAGCGTCAGGTAACGAGTGAAAGGGAAAGGAGAGCCCATGTTTTGGGTCATTTGACACATTATATTCGCAAACGTGAGGCGTCAGCAGACTTTTGAAACATAAGACGCTGACAAGAATCCCTGCTCATTCACTGACAACATTGTCAGCATGCAGGATGCATTCTCTTAGGTGATTCAAAGAAAGAAAGAATTTCACAGCATACCCGATACGCAATCACGTCGCCACATTATGCTGCTGCACAGAAGAAAGAGCGACATGCATAAGTGAGGGAAGAAGTGCGGATTGTGATTGCTTCTCCTATTACTGCATCGTTCAGGCGACCGTTTTCAAAAGTGACGAAAGAAAGACAAGAAGGCTGAAATTGAAGAGGAGTTAATGAGGCAAAATGTTATGTCAAGAGTCATGAGGCTGACAATGCAATGAGATGAAAAGGATGACACCGCTTTTCACGAGGAAAATCCTCACTCGCACACACACACAAACCGGAGACATCATCCTGCTAATGATCCAGCAGGATCAGCAGTCAGATCGCAGGAGAGGATAGGCCGCGATACGGTGACTATAATAAGAGATCATTTCTTTCACTATTTCTTCAAGCACATGTACTAAAAAGAGACAACCGATAGAACGGGGAATACAGAAGCCGGCCGTTACACGCACACCAGGAAAGGCATGGCACGCATATGATTCATGCTCCTCTCCTCGTGTTCCTCTCTCTCTCCACGAGGACAGGCTGCCCGTTCGATTCCTCCTTTTCCTCTTCTCTCTTTTGAAGAGAATGAGATCACGCAAGCACTCGACTCACAGAAGTAGGGAAGAAGCCGAAAGGCATCATCACAACGTCGAAAGGGAGAGAACATTCATTACATGCACCGGCATCATGGCATTCAATCCATCGATGGAAGAAGATTGACGGAGACACCGCACATGCACACGGGTACACCAGCAGGTGAGACCAGGTACTCAAACACAATCACAGAAAAACATTGCCTACTTCCTTCTGACAATCATTTTTCAATCACATGCTGGCAGATCAACAAGAAGAGAACAACATCAACAAAATCATGGCAATCAATTGCATGATTTGCTGGGCAAGGCTACCTGACAAGATCCTGACGTGTCCTTCTTCCACTTGCCAGAATGACGGACACCAGATTGACAGGAATTCATTCGTGACATCAGGACATGAGGACATGCTGTTTCATCAGCATTGAAAAAAATGGTGGCATCATTCGTGTTGCCTGATTAGCAGGGGAAAACAAACAAAAAATGAAGGAAATCACTCACCACTCGAAATCGTCGATATGTCGTCATGACCGTTTCCCTGATCCTGCTTTCCCCCCGTCCTGTGTTACCAGGTGATTGGGCAAGCTTGTAATCGACCTCCCGGTGTCGACTGTTTTCATGCCAACCATGTTCACTCATTGCCTGCACGATCCACGATCACTGTACCAGGTTAAGATCAGAAGGAAGAAGAAAAAAATCACATCATCAATTAGTTCAAGCCTCTCTAATTGAGCCGCTACCCACTTTACCCCTGCTCATCATGTCTCCCCTCTCATTCTCTCTCACTCGCTCTCTCGTTCGCTTTCTGTTTTGCTACCAGCTCCCATGGATCAAGTTCATCAATTTTGGCTTCAGTCAAAAGAGATTGCAGAGAATGGGAAATTAAACGCACTTGCCGCCGATAATGAAGTTGCCAGTAGCCTTTTTGGGTGAGGAGAGCGGGAAGCAGAAGGGACGGCTGCTGGGACCGTGGCACGGCATCTCCTCGTCGACTTGCGTCCCGCCGGCCCCGCTGTCGCCACCTGTCCGCCTGATTTTGCATCCCCTTGTCGTGAACATCCACACGCCGGACCACGTTTCACCGGCTGTACGCGATCCCCTGCCCTTCCGTCCCACCTGTTCCTCCACTTCCTCCCTGGTCTAGGCATGGACTTTGCCCGGAAGCAGATGCAAAAGATGGGCTGGAAGCCGGGACATGGGCTGGGGAAGAAGGAGGATGGGATCGCCAAACCGCTGAAAGTGCATTCACAACAGGATTCTTGTGGCCTGGGATTCGATCGGACGTCCTCGTTCAACACGGAGGTCTGGTTCGCTAAGATCGACTCTGCGATCTGCGCTGCCCGCAGTGGAAAGAGGAAGCGAAATAAGAAGGAGACGGTGACAGAGGAGGAGGAAACGGTCATCCGGGAGGAGGGCGGTGTGGAGTCGGACGCGGACCAGAATGCTGATGAAGCAGAGCGGAGGAGAGGAGCGGGAGCTAACAAATTCTACACGCAGTTCAGCAGACCCAAACTAATGCTCAGCACATCGCTGAAAGGTGAGGAGGACGAGCAACTCATAGAACCAGAACCACAGCCAAAGCGTAGCAAAAAGAGCCGGAAAAGAAAGAGCCTGATGGACTTGGACGAAGTGTACGCGAAGACGAAAGGAGCCACCTGCCACCGGTCGGCGCACGTGGGGCTCAAAATGTCGGGGAAGATGAGGCGCCTCATGGAACAGGAGGATGAGTTCCGATCCAGCTGATAGAACTGCACTGCGAACTACTGGGGTAGTCACTGCGGTCCATTTTTATACACATTTTGTTGATAGCAATTTAATAATCGTGCCCGAGTATGTTTTATCCTCAGGTCCTGTTTGCCATTTGTTGTCATCTGTCACCGCAAAGTCGTGGATTAAGATGCTACTTGTGTACCTGTGTGACAGGATTTTGCAACCTCATCCCGCTTCCGGATCGTTGACCTGTGAATGGAGGCGAGCATCAGTGGGGAGAGAGTACAGGACCAACATCAGTGAAGCAGAGACAGCATCACCACACCTGACAGTGTATTTGGGCTCAGCTTGTAGAGGATGAGGCGGGGATCGGGATCCCTGATGCATTATGGATCCACACGATGCGACTGTGGCACGGGACGTGGGAGTGGGGGAGTGATTCCATTTGAGAGCTGCGATTTCTTTTCGTCCGATGAGGAAACAGCAGCAGTACACACAATAATCTGGGACTTGGACGGGGAGGGAGGTATAAAAGCGGTAACTGGAGAAGTAGTCCAGTCCGCTGATTCCGTACTCCTGGTGCGGAAGAGACGGCCGCCGTTTTTCCCCATCCCCATCACCAGGAGTTTGCTGCTTTTGTTTTGCTTTGTTTTTTGCCTGTTTCATCATTCTGGCTTCCATTGCACGGCTTACAGCATGGCTTGCATATCAGGTGAGCGGTTAAAGTTCTCTTCCTCATGAACCCGGATTGCGAATTTGTTTGTTTGTGATTGATGTTTCTCGTTCTTATTTTTCTTGTTATTGTCTGCTTCCTGTCCCGACTGCCCCACACACAGAACCGGAGCATCACGTCAGCCTGCCTCTTATCCTGATGCTGGCTGTCGTCATTTGCTCATCACCTGCCCATGGATCAAACTTCAAGTGCCCGTCAGCCTCCGTCTACAAGCCGTGCAAGTGTTTCACGTGGGATGAGAAAGATCAACTGCACAGGAAATCTAATCTGTCACCCCCGACGATAGGCAGCTCAATAACATCACCGCCGCGCGCAACAACGACTTATGACGCCCGACCAGATGCACCACCGCTACCGATACCAGCCTCAGTCGTTCCCACCGATCCTCCTGCCTCGTCACCAGTCGTCAGGGGCGAAAGTACTCCAATCAGGATTGAGGCACCGGTCGTTACGTCAGGAGCAGCAGTAGCTGTTGCTTCTGCAGCTGTATTTGAGACTGAAATCGAAATCTCATGCCGAACGATGAAAACAGATGAGGTGTCACTGGAATCCCTCTTTTCCCGATTAGCGGATCACATTCACCGGGAAAACATGATCGACAGATTCACGTCCCTGAGGATAGAGAACACGGCACTCGGATCAGTGGACAGGGGGAACATGTTTCACGGGGTCTCTTTCAAGTCGCTGGATTTCTTTCAAAACATTGACTTAGATTCCTTCGACTTGAGGACCTTTAATCGATCATATGAGACGCTGGAAACGCTGCTGTTGTCCGGATCACCGTTCCGGGGGAGTGAGGAATTTTTCCGCGAGATCAGCAACTTTTCCAAACTGGAAACCCTGATCTTGTCCCACAATCACATCGAAGGACTGCCGTCCCAAGTCTTTGGTCAAACAATCATGCCCAACCTATCATACATCGACATGCAGGGGAACAGGATCAGAGAGATAGGGCCGCGATCCTTTTACGGGTTGCCGGCGATCCAGCGGATCACGCTGGACAACAATTTCATCACCCGGATCACGAATGAGACCTTCTTGTTTCAGGAGGAGAGGAGTAAACTGCTGCTGATCTTTTTGCGAAACAACAACCTGACCGCTGAGTCTTTTGATCCGCTTGCCTTCACCAACACCGACAAGACAATCTTTCTGTACTTGAACGGCAATCAAATCAGCCACTTGAGGGAGGATATCTTCAAACCCATGCTGGATCAAAAGAATGATCTCTTTATCGCCCTCTGGTCCAACCCCTTTTCCTGTGACTGCCGGTCCAAGTGGCTGTTGCAGGAGAAGATTTACTACCGAAAGCGCCTGCACGGGATCAAGTGCGTGAACAAGAAGGAGATCTGGGATCTGGAAGAGCAGGAATTAACCTGCTGACAACCGCTTCGTCGGAAAGAAACCGTCATCATAATCATTCCTTTTCTGTTTGTGTGCCTGTTTCATAACCTGTAATCGGAGACAAGAACTGTCATAATAAGAAAAATATTGTCACACCGGCGATCATGCATCGACTGATGGAGAGCATTTCCTTCTGTCCCTTATTCGGGAAACCCTGCGCGGAAAGGCATCCACTGGACCAGTCCGTGAAGGCGGAGATGGCGCTCGACGAGCGGAGATCAGCAGCAGCAGTCGCACGGCATGAGCAGGAGCGGCGGCAGTCGACGTCGATCCCGATGCCGAGTAGTAGCAGTAGCAGCCTCACCAGCAGTTCCACCAGCTCTCACCAGCTGCATCATCATCATAATCAAGAGCAGGGACAAGAACAAAATCTGCCACTTCACTCTCCTCCCTGTCACCCTGTAGTTCACCATCACCACCGGGATCGTGCGGCGGAGGAGCAGCTGCAGTGTTACCCGCTCTCGTCCCCTCGTCGCCAGTTCCACCTCATCGTCTCCTCTTCTTTCAAGTCACACTTGGACAGCATGTCTGCCTGTGGTCAGCGAACCTGTAGCCCGGTGATCAAGAACTTCAGCTCGACGTGCAGTGATCCGACTGAGACAACGGCTCGCCTGCTGATTTCCAGCGAATGGGATGATCTGGTGAGTGAAAGGAGAGAAACAGACGTCTCACCAGTCATTCCCCTCCCTCACACACGTCCCTCATCCCCCTCTTCGAGCATCCTGTTCCCGCATCCGCCCAGACATTGACCTCTTCCCCTGCACACACGTCTTCAAATCCTTCTTCTCGGGATTCCCTCTCTCCCCACTTTCTCTTCTCCGAGTGCTATTTATGTGTCTAACCTTCTTGTTTCCCTCACCACGATGTCAAGGCCGGTCCTCTCTCCTGCTTCTACGACTCGAAGACGGATCAGGTGATCCCCATCAGCAGGAAAAAGATGCCCGTTACAAATGGCTGCAAGTCCTCAGCCATCCTGAACGGCCATCATAAGGTGGTTACGACTGCCAATCTCAGCTCAAAGATTGCTCCTGCAGCAAAGCCAGTCACTCCTGCCGCTGACATCAACAAAACAACAGCAACAACCACCGCTCCGAGCGAAGCACCCTCATTCCGAGTCCTGACATGGAATAGCGATTGGATCCAATGCTCGGGACATGAGGGTGTTTTTGCTCCATCGAAAGAGGGGACCATTTGGAAAAAGACATCCTGCAATCCTTCCTCAAAGACCAAATCCCTGCTGCGAGCTGCTGGACAGGCCTTCCCGGAAGCTCATGTAGCGTAACTTAGTGACAGACTTG
>Ga0181464_1001166_pt2 | contig 10776 bp, 8 predicted proteins | sample InSIn2gowninarea_FD_119074 | JGI IMG/M metagenome (GOLD analysis project Ga0181464, IMG submission 119074) | Clean room microbial communities from NASA Spacecraft Assembly Facility at Jet Propulsion Laboratory, Pasadena, California, USA -... ...
CTTTAGGGAATTCTCTTGATTTCGTCCACATGTCCCCATCTAGGTATATAGTCATATGATCTATACCTGACCATATCGTAGGTTATGTAATCCCATGCTTTGTGCCCAAAATTAGCACATAGAAAAAAAATACCCAAAATATTTATTTTGATAGATGGACATAGAAGGAGATCTCGATCTTCTAAATTTACTTTTAGGAGGATCCATGTTTCCTTGATGTTCATCATTTTCATGATTATTACTAATGGATTCCTTGTGATGAGCCACACTCATTTGTTAATCTTCTATACATGCTTCATTTTTTCTTTTGGATTCTTTGTGGTGAGCCATATTCATTGACTATCCATCATTATTTCTTCTTATGGATCCTTTCTCTTTATTTTGGTTCCTTGTATTCTACTCCTTCTGGGACTTGCCTTGAGTGTCATTGAAATGAACATGTTTAGCCTAGTTCACTAAATGATTTGGATATTTAAGAGAGTTGCTATTGGATGCTATGAATTCTTGACTAAGTATCTTAGGATGGTCTTCATTTGATTATATTGGGGGACCATTGTTCTTGTATGCCTCACAATATTGATGGCCAAGACCAATCGTAATAAGCAGGGTTCTTTGCATGCTGTGAATAGGATCTACGGATTCAACCCTTTTGTTGAACTTCGAATCAAGCTGCTTCAATTCTTACCTTAAGAGGATACGTTCTTCTTCTAGTATTTCACATATTTTTTCCTTCTCATTCATTTTATTAGACATAAACTCCCTCACTTATTTTTCTTCTTCTAGTTCAACTTTGAGAGCAAGAAGGATGTTTTGATTTAGACTCTTGTCTTGTTGTTTTCGCTTCAATTGACTTTATTTCCTCTTGAGGATCCTTATTTCCTTTAATACACCTTTAATTTATCCTTCATAATTAAATTTTTCTTTAGGTTCCTCAATGTCAGCAATGAATAAATTTTCACTCCTTTCTTCATCGTTCACACTTTCATTGATTTCATTGTCACTCTTTTCCTTTGAAAAGAACTTATTTTTCTTACTAGTTTGATTCTTCTTTTGATACTTTTGTTTGAATGATGACTCATCATCACTATCATTCATCTTTTCATAGGGAAATTTAGATGCATAATGATGAATTATTCCACATTCAAACATTTTGAAGGAATCTTACCTTTGAACATGTTGGCTCCTCTCCTGATATTTTAGTGATTTTTTCTTCATTAGAGTTGTTACACTAGAAAAAAACTCCTCATCAACTTAGATGATAAGAACAACTTGGAATGAAGTAAAACTCTAATTTATAGGCCTATTTGTCATGGTAACATACCCCATAAATGGGTAGAAGGCATTCTAACATGACTCAGTGGACTAGCAGACCGAGTTAACCTAGGAATGCACACTCTATATCTTCAATAAGGTAACATTACATGACTTTCATGAGCTCACGAAGGAAAATATTGAGTTAAATCACTACAACTCTGTAATTTACTCAAAGTTGACACTAAAATGCTGGAAATGATTTCCTCAAACTTATCTTTGGAATTTTCTTATCCTAAAAAAAGACTACTATGTAGGGAAATTGAAATAAAGCAAAGGAAACTTTTTTTCTTTTTTCGAAAGTGAACTAGTGAATAAAATAGAAAAATTTGATCCTCCCATTGCCTATATATTGGAGGTTAGGCCACTGTAATTAGGACCATAATTCATGCATTACTATGTTTGCCAAGATACTATTGAGAGAGATAGAGAGGAGCTAGGAGCTAAAGGAAGGCTTGTTGCGACACTATGGTTGTAATATTCCTTCTATGATTTAATAATATATATATATAATGTGACATCATGGTCTAATTTTCATATTTTACATGTTATGCTTCTTTGATTTAAAATAATTCTCTAATATGGATGCATTCAATTTCTATATGTTGTTATATGTTATTATGTTGAATTGTTGAGGCTTATATATGCTATCTAGATCACTTGTTGTTCACTCTGTGTGCAGGTCATGTTCTTGGTGTTAGATGAGGGTTCCCTCTCTACCACACTGACTGCTCTAGCAGAGTTGTGCAAAGGATAAATATGTCTCCACTCATCCTTGCTTTATCAATTCTTATCTAACATTGTCATGATTGAATGTTTCTTTCTCAAACAACTTCAAATCCCTTGATCAATTTTCCTTAGGTTCCAAGAAACTTGAGAGGGTTTTCTGTCCATCTACCTATACATTAATCCCTACATCAAAATTTATGACTCCACTACAAATTTTTCTTTGATTCTCAGTTTTAATACCCTAGATCCTAGATCTCTAGCTCTCTCAGCTTTTATATGTTCTGGTCAACCTGATTTATTTTCATTCCCCCTACCTGCAGCTAATACTTATGTTCTCAACCCTTGTTTTGACCTAGATTTCCCCTTTTTTTCTGAGTGAAACTGCTATAACACGCCCTTACTGTGCCTTCCATGGAATTATAACACCCTTCTCTTCCTAATAAACAACATTACCCCTATTGATAATGCCCTATATGATTTGGAGACCCACGTTATAGGGGAAAATGTCTGTTGTCCACCCCATTATGTGGATTTCACCATTTGTCAGTCTCACTTGTTGGTTGATCTTTGGATCTAGTCTATTGGGATTGTTTTCTATTCACTGCATGCATGTATGTCTTTATTTTTAAAAAGTTAGCTTCATTACATTAGTTTTGAAAAAGAAAATTATTTTTTTTCTTTCTATTATTGTAGTTGGGCTTTTAAAGTTTAATTTTGGTTTGTTATCTGAGAATTGAATGTCTGCATTTACTTGGTTGTGTTAGAACTGCATTAGGTTTGCTTAGTTTTGGAAAAGGCATACAATTACTCTCTCCTTACAGAAAGTCTTACTTATCGAGCTAAAATTGAAAAACATATTTTCTGCATGGTTTGAGTTAGGTCTCACAAATCCCATACATCAACACCCCTCCAAAGACATTAATCAAGTACCCTTAAATTAAACCTTGTAAAAAAATTGATTAGAAACTCATTTTTAGTATACACACATATTAATTTAGGCCAGAGTCTTGGGATAGGCTATGTGAGTGAACTCCCCAAGACTACAAAACTTAAACTAGTGTCAATAAAGAGAGAAAATCCTACTACACTCACATCATTTGGGACCTAGCCTATAACAAGGGACTTTAGCGTGAGGTAATATCGGGGTATGAAATAAGGTATCCCACCTTTGAATGCATTCTGGTGGGTATTCTATGCATGAAGGATCCTTTCAGGGATATTAGAGCTGAGTTAGGGACTTAGGTATACTGCCTACACTGTAACAACCCCAGGTTCAATGTTCATGTCATAAAGTTAATAAATAAAAAATAAGACCAAGGTCATGGGACACTTATTCCGAGCTAAATGTTGGGAAAAACATTCTAGTGGGTGTTCATTTAGTTTATTATGGCTAAGGGAAATTTGGCAAAAGCAATGGAAAATGCTTGAAAAAGACAAAGAGGCATTAATTGGAATTGTATTTATGAAAATAATAGAAAATAGGAGAAAAGGAAGGTGAAAAGTCACAGGTTGCATGTGAGGAGGACATTAAAGGAAAATAGAGGCATCATTAATAAAAAAGGTTCTAAGGATCAAAACACAACCTTGACAATTTTGGCATGGAGCTTTCTAGCACTAGAGAAAGGTAAGCAAAGGAATGACAAGGAAGCAAAGGGGATTAAATATCAACCAAGGAAGAGTTGGATCAAGGAGCTACAATGGGATTACTTGTAGGTATCAAGTTGCATGTATGATTTCTTTGCTAGTTTTTGCACACTTTGAGCATTCTTGAAGCGCTCTAGCATTAGAGAAAGGTAAGCAAAGGAATAACAAGGAAGAAAAGGGAAGTAAATATCAACCAAGGAAGAGTTGGATCAAGTGGCTACAATGGGATTACTAGTGGGTATCAAGTTGCATGTATGATTTCCTTGCTAGTTTTGGCATGCATGATATATGCATGTGTGTATTTGGTTCTCTTGTTATCATTGGCATGTGTTTCTCCAAGTGTAACAATGCTTTCAACCTTTCCTTTCCATTTTTGGATAGCCATGGTGTGATGTGGTTCTTTCATTTGGTTGTGCTATATTATTGGATGGTTTTGGAGCTGGGTGAGGTGGTCTCAGGAAAAATCCCAAGGGCCTAGGAATCCCTTGACTAGTAATAGTGGGATACACAGTAAATCTTGAGGGTGGAGATGGGAAAATTCATCAAGGTATCGATGAAAACATATAGAGGCATCCATTCTTGTTTAGGCCTAGACATCCCTTGATTGGTAATGATGAGATTGAGGTAAATTCTGGTAGTGTATGTTTCTTTTTTGGTCTTAGGAATTCCTTGAACAATAATTGTAGGATACATGTTAAAGCTTGGTTGTATAGATGAGGGTTTTGGGCCTAGAAATCCCTTGACCAGTAATGGCGGGATATACAGTAAATCTCGAGGAAGCCCTCGTTGGTTTGTTGTGAGTCCCATGTTCATGCTTGGAATATGGCATGGGGGTGATTGGTTGAAAGAGAGATTTGGTTCAACCCAATCTATGGTCAAGTGGTATGTGGAAGTCCCTCACTTGGTTGACTTTTGCATATGTTAATAAGAGCAGCCTCTTGTCCCTCTTATATTTCATGAGTATTTATACTTGTTATTATGTGGCTTTGATGGATGTTCTATAATTGACATTATTATAGTTATATGCTAGTTATAAGCATGGTTTTATGGCAGAATTTAGTATGGCTCTCATCATGCTTTTATTGGTAAATGAATGGTTAATGAATGCATGACCTAATAGATGATAATGTAACTATTGAGAGAAGGCATCACACCTTCTTTACAATTCTCATATAAGTATGAGATCCATATAACCATATATGTAATTATGACCTATAGATTTCATGTTCATGATGTGTTTGATGAAATGTATATCATGGTTAGGGTGGGTCAAGTTAATTTCTTGATCAAGTGTTGAATTAAAGGATTTTTCATTGTATCATTCATTGTTATAGAAAGTTTCATTAAGTTCTGGGTAGTGATTTGGAGACTAGCCCTGAAAACGTGCCTCAGACCTCACGGTCACAGGGTTAGAAGTGGGTTAAAAAGATTGCAGTCACTCCCTTGCAAGCTTATGCATGTGACTAGATGCTTACAATCAAACTTATATAGTGTTGTGCTGGTGTTTGGGATTCCAAGATATTGAAAAAGAGGCTTAACTCAAGGTTTGGACACCTGGAAGGGTGGTTTAACCCTTGGGGGTCCTGTAGCACCTGAGGGAAGTTAGTAAGGTTTTGGTTTTGTCGATTCCACTTCCTTAAGGTGATCAAGGAGGTTGAGTCATATCATAGTAACTATTCGTCACATATTTACCCCAATGGACCAGTGAACTTGTGTAAGTGTGGAAGCAGGGTGTTACAAATTTCTATCAAAGCCATGTTCAACCCTTTGAATGGATGGGAAAAATGTGTTTGTCGTGCATGCATGAAGGTGGTATATGTGCTTGATGTGTATGCATGGTAGTGGTGATTGTTACAGTTGTGTTGTCATGTAGAATTTGATAATGTTTTTGTTGGGATGTGCTTGTCATGAATGCATGTCAATTGTATATTCATTTGTTATGCATGTCAGTGTATATATGCTGTTGTGCATGAATTTTCATGGTTATGTTTTTTGTGCATGAGGTCATGGTATGCAGTTGGTATTGTCACGCATGATGTTGATATATTTTTATGATTGTGATTATACATGTATCATGCTAATCTGGTTGATCTTACTAACAAGATATCCTCCCCTAAACTATAATGAGGTATGTTGGTTATGTTTATGTTTCGTTTATCTAACATGATATACTTGCAGGAAGTAGAAGATCATAGATGACTAGCAAAATGGTGTGTTGGGAAGGGGTACCCTAGGTCTAAGTTTTGTCTGAGTCATGTAAAGACTCCACATTTTGAGGAGAAAAGTGTGAGTTGCGCAGGGTTTCTAAGAGGAAAAGGGGCTTTAGGGAGGGTCAATGCCCCTTCCTTTTTAAATGGATGGGATTATCTAAAGGATTTTGAGCTCCACCCATGGTTTGTAGATCATGGTATTGTAAGGGTAAAAGCATATATAAAGCGATGTTTTAGCAAGTCTAAGGATAGGAATCAATTAATGAAATAACTTTGAATCAATTTTATGTGATCTTTCTGTATGCAGGTGAAGAGGAAGGCTCCTGCAACTATTTGTGTGAAGAACTTGGTAAGTTTCTAGCTCTGTGTGCAGGCCCCTAAAACTATGTGCGCAGGGACAAAAAGATTGTATATGAGAAGACTTGACTAATAAAGAAGGATTTTGAGGCTGTGTATTTTCTTATGTTCACGTAGTGTTATAGCCATTTTTGGTCACTACAACCCCAATCATAAATGTCCATAAACCAAGGGCTCCCAAGTCCCTAAAGGTGTTGTTCCAACCCCTAAAAGAACAAGGTCATCTGATTACATCATCTCCCAGAAGTTCTTCATGAAAAACTACTCAGAACTGGTCAAAACTGGATCATTTCACTTGCTCCATGGCCAGGGTGTGATGCATCCCACCTAAATGCACTCGGGAAGTGTGATGCATGTTGAAAAGCCCTTCTATGGGGCGCGATGGACAAGAGTAGACAAATGGCTGAAGCAGTTTGCTAAGTGGATGATCTTGGAATCTTCTAGAAACTTCCCCAGGACACTTGTCTCTCTGAATTCACCCAGGGATGAGTAAGAGATCATCAATCTCCAAGTGGAATCAAGAACTATTAGAGAGAAGACACTAATCAAAAACACAGAGCTGACTCACACCTCTGTAAATATCTATATATAGATCTCTCATCCCAGAGATCCAGGAGGTTGGAGGCTGGAATTTTGTATCTTGTAAGGAAGTGCTGCTGGTTTCTTAGTGCTACATCATAGTGTTGGGTGATCTAAGCTTTTCATGAGGTGAAGAAGGGCTTCTAGCTGAGAGGATGATGCTGGGTCAGAACAATTGGTTGTAATCCTCTTTGCTCTTTCTTGATTATTAATAAAGCTATTCAAGTTTTCCTCCACATTCTTGTGTAATTGATGTTGTATGCATTTGTGTGGTTAATATACATCTGGTCCTATATTGTTTATGATAATAGATCCATGTTCTCGTATAGTGTTATGCTGCTTTGATTCTACAGGTGCCCTTTGAAACTGGGTATACAAGGAAGCAAGTAGCAAAGGACTATCAGAAGGGAGTGGAACGGAGTAAGGAACCAAGCGTAAGATAGAGGTTGGTCTCCTTTATTCTTCTCTCATCTATCTCTCATAAAGGAAAACGAAAGTAGTCTTAGTGTGTTTGTTTCTAAGGTAGCTATCACCCTTAGTGGGACTAGCAGTTCTGCATAGACACTAGTTTTCCTGATAACAAAATGGCGACTCCACTGGGGATCGAATAGGTTGTTTGTTTATCTACATTTGTTTACTTTATAAACTTACAGACGGAGCCTGAAGCCAAGCCAGCTAGCCTTCGAACTGCATTTGTTTTACAAATGCAAAGTAGATCAATGCTGCTTCAGTCAATCTCTGGGTTTCGTTTATGAATTGAACAATTGATCTACAAGCTCTCTAATTGCCCTTGTGGTAGCTCTAGTAACCTCTTTGGATCTACCCCTGTGATTTATTTACTGATTACCACTTGCTCGGCCTAAATCCCTGAACTGAACTGCAAACTGTGACCCGAAACCCAGTCAAAGTCTCGTCCCTAGCCCATCGCACTATCTGTGCTGTGAACCTCAAATGCATCGCACTTCCCGAGTGTAGCAGGTGCACTGCATTTCAATTTCACTGTGTTACAGGTGCACTAATCAAAGAAGGCCTTGTTCCTAAATTTTGGTTTCTATGTTCACTCTTTTCAGATCTATTCAGGAGTTTTGCTACCTGTAATCAATACACCTCTGTTGAAACCCCCTTCCTTGCTGTTATTCCGCCTCCATTGTGCAAAGAAATGTAAATGTTTTTGTGTATTTGAGTCATTTTCAGTTCTTCTTTACAAAGAAGTAGTGTAATCGTACTGCTGTTTCTTGATTTGAAAGTGTCACAAGTGTCGTTTTTAGTCATAGAAGAGAATCTGATTGTTCTTGATGGTCGATTGCACTGTTACTCTTGTATCTGATTTGAATTAGTAGTTTTTCAAGTGTTGAAAGCAAGTTTTCAATTTCGAATAGCAAAGTGTTGTCAGTATCCTCATTTTGTCTTGAAAGAAACTTGTTAGTAATTGTCGCTTTGAAAGATAATTTAGATTTACGCTTAGCTTTCTTTTTATCATTTACACATTAAGAAGGCTGAAAAACAAATACATGCATGTGCATTTGCATTTAGACTTTTTGTTGGTTTGATTTAGGACAGTGCATATAGTGTGTGCTCTTTGCTCTTTGTTGAAAGAACGCCATCTCTCTTTCCTTAGTAGTTAGGATTTTCATTGCTGAAAGAAGATTAAATGATTGTTTATCATCTTAGACTGCATTTTAGGAATTGTACATCTACATCATGCGGTGAACCTGAAAGGAAAATTTCTTAAGCAAGATCAACTATAAAATAAATTCAATGAATCTAAAAACGCTTTGGAACCTAACGCACAACATTTAGAAGTCTAGGCTAGAGACGTGTTCCGGCATCGTAAAACGTGGTAACTGTTGCTTTCATTATTGGTTGGGTGATTCCTCCACTTTGAGATGACAAGTGCCAATACGGACTTGTGCTCCCATGTACCGTCGAGTATATATTGGGAGACCACAATAGGCTTTATCCTTTATCCATAGGAAGTCGTGTCTGCCGCCCTATCGATCGCAATGCACTGAACACAACATTCAGGAAGATTGACTGCCGTACCATAAAAAGTATTCTGCAGTTTTGCGATTGCTTTGGTAATCCCTCTGTCTAGACTTCCAGAGTAGTCTCTTTCGTTCCTTTTCAGATTCCTTAAAGGAAAAGGTTCATCTGAGCACTTGTCACTTCAGGCTCATTAAAAATCGAAGGCGACTAGAGTCATCTTTTGTTTTTTCTCGACTCTTAAAAATTGAAAAAACAAGTTGTGTCAAAGCGTCATAAAATTTATTTTAATCGGAATAACGTCACTGTTCCCTCGTTGGTCTTAGAAGTTAGTCTCCCTTCATCGCAAGTTCTTGTAGAATCGCTAGGAAATCTTTTAGATAGACTAGATATGTCTGAACAACCATCGACATCTCCGCCATTGCCATCTGACGTAGCAGTGGCAGAGCCTCCTGCTACTACTCCAATGATGTTCATCGGTATACCATTTGTCCTGGAAAATTATCAACAACAAGCTGGAGTCCAATCAGGGGCTATTTCGACGACATGGTTAGTTCCTATTTCTTCATCTGGATTCTCATCTAGTATTTCTTATGTTGGAACTCAACAAATTGATCCAATGTGTCTTCAAAGGCCAATCTACCCTTTAAGTACTGGATTGCCACCATATGGAGGACAGTATGCCTTTTCATTGTTCCCTCCTGGAGAACAACCATATGGGAGTTTACAACAAAGTTCAGGTCAAACTAGAATGACATCTAGCGGTTGGGCACCAATACTACCTCAGTAACCAAGGGTTGTATATTCAATGCAACCAATCCATCTTGTGTCGAATACTCCCACTATACCTTCTACCGTGACTGCATCGCAAGTACAAGCACTACCTGTTGTATGTCAACCCCAAGTTTCTCAGGTTGCAATACAACAACCTCTCGTCTCAGCGATTCAATCACAACCTCAGGTTAGTGCCTCCTTATCTGGAGCGACTCAGGCTCAAACAAGTACTATGACTCCTCATCTTGGTCAATCGTCTAGTATTGGACAACAACAAATGGTCCAACAACCATGGCTAGTTCAATCTCAACAACCGCAATTCCAGCAATCATATCAAGGACCTGAGCAACAAGTCTTTGTAGGTAATGGGCAACCGCATTTCCAAAGCAGTTATCAACAACCATACTATAATGGTTATGCCCATCAACCTTATCAAGGTTACTAGCATCAAATACATTATGATGGTACACAAAGACCCACTGCTTAGGTGATTCCATCTTATCCAAGGTATGCTTCGCCTAGCCTGAATCAATAGTTGCCCTTTGTAGCAACTCTAGAATTACCAGATCTAAAATGACTGATGAATGATCCAATTGCTTATGCCCCTTGGTGGCCAGCGATTCCGCATAAACTTCCGTCAGATATTCCTAAATTCAATGGAAATCCAGGTGAAGACCCGTCGAATCATGTGATGACCTTTCATCTGTGGTGTTCATCTAACACTCTAAATGATGATTCGATTAGGCTTCGCCTTTTTCAGCGAACGTTAACTGGTCCGGCAGCAAAATGGTATATTGAATTACCTAGAGCTTCATTCGATAACTTCAGCACCCTAGCCACAACCTTTTTAACCCATTTTCAGTTACCAATAAGGTACGAAACAGGAATAGAGCTTCTTACCAATTTCAAACAAACAACGGCCACTCACATATCTGATCATATTCATGAGTGGCGATGTCGTCGCAGAATGGTAAAAACATATGTTCCTGATCAGCTGCTAGCTGAATGGTTTATTAAGTCATTATTACCTTCTATCACAGAAGATGTGGCAAAGGGAGAAGTCATCACTGAAGAGCAAGTTATTGCTCGTGCACAATATCTAGACTTGATCTATACTCAGTCTGGCACGCTCTATGATAAAATACCTGATGCTCCTAGACCGGAATTTTCCATTCCTCCCCCTCCTAAA
>Ga0181464_1001794_pt1 | contig 10776 bp, 10 predicted proteins | sample InSIn2gowninarea_FD_119074 | JGI IMG/M metagenome (GOLD analysis project Ga0181464, IMG submission 119074) | Clean room microbial communities from NASA Spacecraft Assembly Facility at Jet Propulsion Laboratory, Pasadena, California, USA -... ...
GGTGTTAGGCTTCATCTCAGAAATTTTAGGGTCATTTTGGTGTTAAAGCTCCGAATACCTGCTAAGGAAAGGGAAGTAGTTGAGAATGGACGGAAAGGTAGGGCCGCAAGTGGTTTCGCCCTTTTTCCAACACCAGCTCATGTCTGGTAGGTTTTACGAGCCTCCTTTGGCTACCAAAAGGTTTTCAGAGCCTGCAGATTCTTCATGGAGTTGGCAGCAGCAGCAGGAAATGAATCGCCCTGTGGCCTTGGAGGGTTCCAAGCCCAATTGGAACTCAAATATGTGGGAATGGGACAGTGTGATGTTTGCGGCCAAGCCCACTCAAAATTTGGTATCTGCGGGAGGAGAAAGCTCGAATGGTTTTAAATCACAGGGTCCTGAAATTTTAAGCTTGGGATATGAAGGCGGAGGTGGGAGAGCTAGTAATGGGTCCTTGTCCATGGAGCAGAAAAGGAAGATGGAAGAAACGACCAAACCATTGTTTCACAGCAAGGATTCTTCTGAAGATGATGATGGAGACCTGGCATTGAAGCTGGGAGGGAAACAATATTCGTATGCAGATGATGGGAATTCTTCCAGGCAGAACAAGAGGGTGAGATCGGGCTCTCCAGGTAGTTCATATCCTATGTGTCAAGTAGATGATTGTCGCAGCGATCTTACTGGTGCCAAGGACTATCACAGGCGCCATAAAGTTTGCCAAGCACATTCCAAAGCATCCAGGGCACTGGTTGGGAATCTTATGCAGAGGTTTTGTCAGCAGTGCAGCAGGTTAGAAATTAGCATAATAAGGTTCTTGTTTGTTTCTTGGGGTTTAGGGATTTTGTGCTTTGGGTGTTGGGTATTTGTTCTGTATAGTTTACTTCTAGGGAATTGGAGATATATATTCTTTTGTGTGTTTTGGGCTTATATGTGCCTGCACAGTGCAGATTTCACCCCCTTCAAGAGTTTGATGAGGGAAAGAGGAGCTGTAGGAGGAGGCTCGCTGGACATAACAGGCGCAGGAGGAAAACTCAACCTGAAGATGCCTTGAGTCGTGGACTGTTAGCTGCTGCCAGTCAGGAGAATGGGGGTTTGGGGAACTTGAACATCGTGAACCTCATCAGCATCCTGTCTAGGCTTCAAGGTGAGGAATCTGATATGTTGATGCTTAAATTCGTGATGTGATGCCTTCATTGAATAAGTTGGTTTTAATTTCGAGATGAAATTTCTTTCTAGGAAATAATGGGAAGTCTTCTCTGGACAAAGATCAATTTGCTCAGATATTGAGCGACTTAATCCTGAAATCCTCTCCCTCTGAGAGGGCCGTTGGGCTTCCTCGGGGTTTCGATCTTAATATTGCTCACGGTTTACAATCCCGAAGTGGAGATGTTCCCAATGCAAACGACCAAAAATCTTCTTCAATCACTGCAGCGGAATCCTTGGCAATTCTCTCGGCCCTGACGGGTTCATCTTCTTCCTCTGATGCTCTCACTACCCTGCTCAGTAACAGCCTTGTAGCTGAGCTTGCATCTAATTTCAAAGCAGAGCATCAACAAACACCTCTGACTTTGGCACCTAAATCTCAAGAGAACAATTTTCAAAGCCCCAAGTCGAACCTTTTCTTAGGTTCTGGAATGATTAATGTTAAGTCCAATTCCAGCCCCCCAGAGAGGGTTGCAGATCATACAATCCCGCCTCCATTGCCCTTACAACTGTTTACTAATTCTGATAGGAACAACTCCACGCAGAATGGCAATACCCGAAAATATTTCTCTTCTGACAGCAGCAATCCCATTGATGAAAGATCACCATCTTCCTCGCCTCCTCTTATGCACAAGTTATTTCCTTTACAGTCCGGACCCGAAATGAACCTAGAATTTCTGAGATGAAGCCAATCGCAAATGTGTGTACTACTATCGAGGCCTGTTTATTTCATCCCTTATCAAAAGTTTCCCCATATCTTCAGCAAAAGCTACAGGAAAAAAAAAAAAAATTAAGTTCAGAACCCCAAACCTCAGGAGAACTTTACGGCTAGGCGTCCATTTCTGACAAACTTTTTCGACCAGCCTCTTTTTCTTATCCAGAAATGCAAAACCACCCCAAACAACTGCAAATTCTCACACTCTCCACCCCCCGGATCTCTCGAAACCTCCTACTTCCCCGCCAATTTCACCAACAATTCACAGGCCAAAATAACTTTCAACTCACTTCACCAAATCAGAGACTTCACAAAATCACTTCAATACCTCAATCAGCAAAAATCTTTCCTGTCGAGCTACTTTCTCTCAATACTTCTATTCTACTTCAAATCCGATCTCCTCTTTCCACTTCCGGACAACCTCACCCTTCAAATAATCTGTCGCCACCCCACAAATCTCGCCAAACCGCGTCCGTAGCAAAACCCAATCCCAAAACCGCGTTACGCCTTCAATACCCCCACTTTCTCCGGCGTCTTAAAGCACGAGTCCCTCACCCATTCGTGGATACGTTTCGAACCCTCGACTACGTACGCTCCACCCCTTTCAACACCAACCCACTCAAAATCTCCCCTTGGAAACCCAAATCAAACCCCCCTAAACCACAAATCCTCTGTTTTTTCCACGGAAATCAAAACAAATGCTCTGTTCTCTGGGAAATCAAAACACATATAAACAATGAAGCAATTTCTGGGCACTTCCGTGTCAACTGGACAAAAATCCGGACGAGTCACAGTAGGCTGTCAACTGTCTTCTACCCCTGCAATAATTCGAGGTGTAAAAAAGCAAAGAATTCCCAAGCATCTCCCATTCTCTCTCCTCCTTTACCTCCTAGGGTTTTCTCCGCCGACCGCACCCGCTCTTTACCATCGAGCTGTCCACGGCCTATTGGCGGTCGGACAAAAAAATTTCCAACGTGAAAGCTGACTCACCACCACCACCCCGTCCCATTGGCCCAAAACTTGATGACGTGGCTATTTCTCTCTCCCCTCTTTAACCTTCCCTTTTATTTCGAATTTTCTTCCAGGTACGATGTACCAACCGCAGCTTCACGTTCCACTATGCCAATTTAATAATCGTATTAAAATACAATATATTCCTTAATACGTATTAAAATACCATATACGCGATCTCTCGGAAACTTCCAAAGGAACAGTCATGTGGATGGGAAACCAATACGTAACTGGTTACGTCTGTATTTTACCTGGCAAGGTGAATTTTTAGCCTTTTTCAACCGCTGTAACAGATTGATTCCACGTGTTAATTGGGGTAAATTAAATCTGGGAATATTCGGTCATAGTCAAAGGACGTCCACAGTTAGAACCTCATGGGCGTCTTTTGTATGTAGTGGACACGTGGCCACCCTCATTCCTATTACGATGATTTAAGGACAATCTCAACTAATTAAGATTCAAACTTATGTTCAAATATTACTAGCAATTGAAAGGTTAACCAGAGAAAAAATTGAAAAAAAAATTATTCAACGGTATACAATCTTTACATCATCTATAAAGTAAATATGAACCATGAATTACCAAGTAAATAAAAAGCAAAGTTTTTAATCAATATTTTTGTTTTGTTGGATTAAAAATATTATAATAATAAAAAAAAATACAATTAAAGGAAGATACTTTTGCAAGCTTGAAAGATATCTAGGCATTAAGAATGCATAGAGGGAAAAGTATGATTGTGTAAATTGGTAATTGGATTTATATGAACTATAGATGATGGTTTATTATTATATGTGTGGTTTATTGAATGTGGTTTGGTATTTTTAAATTATACTTATATTATATAATTAAGGTAAATTTTATAATGGTATAGAAATAGTATAATTATTTCTTGAAAAAATATTATTTACATAGTGTAGATGATATTTGCTTGTATAAATCGTAGAGAAATAAATAAAGTTTCTAATATTTAAATATTAATATTTGAAAATAGATAATATGCATTGGGAATGGATGTCTTGACTATTAACTAGAGCATCTTTCGTTTTAGATGGATAGAAGTATCAAACTTTTGAGGATTTTTACAAGCGGGTTGTATGTTTTTATTTGTTGTTTAGAACATGGAGGTTGGATTTGATGGTTGTAATCGGTCATGGTTGCAACAGTGGATGTATTTTATGTTGAAATTAATTTTTACCAAAATCCTAGTGGTGAAAGATGTTGAATGTTGTTTATGAAAATGGATGTTAGGGCTTTGTAGGTTACAATATAAAAGGGTGTAATAAAAAGCAATGGGAGCTACAATTTGCAACAACATCGTTGACTAAGTCCCTTATGAGAACAAGGGAGAAGAAAGAGCTTGGAGATGTTATCTCTTGTAGGAGACATGAAGCTTAGTTGATTCACATCTTATTGGGAGAGTAGGTTGTGTGCTCACGTTGTAAAAATGATCGAATAAGCTTGATCTTTTTCCTATCGAAATCCTACAAGGTGATATTGACGAAGGTACAAAAGGGTGATGGTGGTGGAAGATTGATGGCAAATCCAGGAGCTTTTTTTTAAGCATGGACAACAACAATGATAATACCCAACACGAAGGGGGTGTTAGATGACAAGGGTTTATCTAAAATAAAAAGATGTATTCTATTCCATGGTGAGGGATTTAAAACTTTGTTTTTAGTATTTGACACATTACCTAGTTCCTTTACCTGAGGGTAGGAATGGAATTTCATGCCCCTATTTCAAACCTACATTTTTTCTCTTTAAAACCATTTTATAGTTTATTGATTTTGATCCATGTGGGATTCTAAAACCCTAGATTTTATAAGGATATGAAAAGGGCTTCAAGCCTTATGTCCTATTTTAGCTTTTTTGAAGGAGGATCTTGGTTGGATGCCTATGTTTCAATTGTACTCCAGGGATAGCCATGTTTGTGGAGCAAAACTTAATTTTGAGCAGAAAATATTTTTCAAATTTTCAATCCCTTTTACATTGTTTAGGTATGATTCTTGAGGATGATGTCTCTTGGTACATAGAGGACTTTGAAGAGATATCTTCTTCTAAGAACCCTCTTGATGTAAACATGTCATTAATCTTTCAATCTCTAAATGTTGTACAAGGTTATGGATCCTTTCAAAATCCTTATTTTCAATATTAATAAAAAAAAAAAATTGGAGATAGATCTTACATGTTTGCATGTTACGATAGATATAGGAACAATATATAAAAAATATGATGTAGATGATCATGTAATGATATTTAATTTAACGGAATCGATTTCGTGTGTGGGAAAAGGGATAATTTGGAGTCTTTAAGTGTTAAATAATCGCTTTAAAAGAGCTCCAAATTTAATATGATTATTCGTTATACAAAACCTATATAATAATGGCATACGAAGTTATGTCACTTAATAATCAAGACCATCAAATACTAATAGATTTGTAAGTACAAGAACATATAAATTTAATTTAGTTAATTTTTAACAACAATAAAAAGCCATATATTCTAATTTCAAATAAAGGGATGGTGAATTGATAGGGTGTAAGATAATGGAATGAAAATGTATTGAAATATAAAATTATAATATGTTTATAACATTACCTCAAGGCACAAGTTGAGATGGATGTTAAATCGATACATATAATGGTCAATTAAATCCTTTTGTTTAAATTTGATTATTGTGCAAGGTTGTGCAAATTCATATAAATATAAAAAAACTTATTTTATCTACATTTTTTCATGTTGCAGGGTGCATGCTCAATTATAGTGATACATTATAAGTTTGTAACTCGAATTAAGAAAAAAGGATAAATATGCTTAGGCACAACAATGCACTACAAACTTATTATTCTAAACTTTATACAATCATGCCATGAATAAAACTTGTAAATTCACACTTACATTTTATCGCATAACATTGTTAATGATAATTAATTATCAAAATAGAAGATAAGGAAGAAGGCTTGAAAGGCTATGAGCTCTGTAATTTATGTTGTTTATGGTGCAAGCTTATTTGAATATTTCAAACTCTATGTAGACATTGGCATAAGGCAAGCTCATCAAGTTTGTCGGGCCATTTGGTTGACTTATAGCCAGTTACACATGGGGAGGGGATTTGTTAAGACATGTGGCTCTACTAGAGATCGACTAGAGAGGGGTCGATTGGGGGAGTTAATGATGGGTGCCCTTTGACATACGCAATCTCAAATATATTAAAGTCGGGTAATTTTAATAAAATAAATAAATTTATCAAAGCTTGGTAATTTAAATAAAGGTTTTTAATTTAAAAATAAATACAATGGTATATAGGGTCTTTTCAACTTTAGGTTTTCAATTTTTAGTAATAAATATTGAGAGTTTATTAGAGAAAGCAATGGGAGAATCCTTAGAAGGAGGTTTCATACAAGGGGTCTATTGGAACTTGAGCTCAATTGAAGATCATTCGAGTTGAATATCAAGCCAGTTGAAGATCAATTAGACTTACAAAACAGATCATTCAACTTTGAGAAGGCATAACTTTTTATAGATACATCTAATTGAGTTGATTCTTTTTACATTGGATAGCCCTCAATGATACCTTTCTAACGAGTGTATGTATGCCTACCTTTGTTTAAGGTTTGACCATCATATTTGATATTTTCCTATAAATTATCCAATCTACCATGTTTTAATCCAAACGCATCTCATTTCAGCCCAAATGCAGTCACATTTTAGCTCAACATAAATGCTACCATATTTAATCCCAAACACAACGCATTTCTATCCCAAATATGATGCATTTTTAAATAGAGCCTGCAATTCTATTTTTGACATGTGTGGGATGTCATTTTTTGGCTTCCAATTTAGATTTAGATGTTTCTAATTTGAGTGTTTATTTCGCCTAGTTATTGTCTAGCATGTTAGGATATTATTAGAACTTCTAGTTTGCTTTTTGGAATGGATTGTAACAAGTTATGATTAACCAACTTGGGTTATATATAATGATTTTATTTTTCTAATCAATGAAAGTAGTTTATAATTCTTAGGGTCTCTTAGGAGTGAACCAAAATCCTATGAACTTCAACATGCAATATTTTGTGATAGCGGTTACAAGTAGTAGTGACAAAGGAGATGATATAGGGGCACATGCTCAAATGATTCTATAAACCATGGATAAGAGAAAGAAGACAAAAGTTAAGCAAGCTAAAAGAAATGGATGCCTACCTCATATAGAACAATCCCAATGTTGAATAGAATAGAGGAACTCATAAAAAATGAAATTATATATAAATATATGCATGCCCGAACATGTAAGTTTATGGGGCTTCAACCTTCTTTAAGATTCTTGTATTCATGGGCTAAAAAGAATTAGACATCACAAGGGGAACTGGATATTCTAATATTATTGAGTGGATATTTCATAGTAAAATTCATACTGATATTTGAGGAAGGATTGTATAATTATCACAACATATTTTGATAACCATGATTAGTGGTAAGATTAGTAAAGATTATGGTTAATTGTTTTGATCAAAGCCCAATATATGGGTAGGACCTAATTGTTGAAATTGGACCTCGTCAAACTTCAAGAATCAAGCCTAAAAAATGAAGATATTTTAATGCTTGACAAAACACGTCTCCCCAGTGCATTTTTTAAAATAAATATCATTACATTTCAGGTGGTTTAGAAACACGATCGTGTTTTTCCAAAAACATGGTCACCCAATGCGTTTTATCATAAACACGATCGTGTTTCTTCCTGACAGTTCTTGGGCAGTTTGGGTGACCTATCATGAAGTTAAACTTATTTTTTTCAATTTTGTGAGTTCATGTTGATTATTGTTTTCAGTTGGTTAGCTTTAGGATGTATAAATTAGTGTTTCAAACATATTTTTGGGTTGGATTGTGGAATCATATGGTGTAACTTGTAAATTACACCATGTTCTTGTAAAGACAACTGTTTGACGAAATTTCATAGTGATAATTCCACTTCATTTTTTTCAAATTTGTGCAAATTTATGATTTGGATTACTTTTTATGAATGTATGATGGATGAATGAATTATATAGTTTAAAAGTATTTTAAACTTCATTTTGGTACCAGAGCAAATATATCCAAATTGAGTTTATTGGGTTTAAAATTGTAGGTATTTTGCAAAAAGATTGGTATAAGTGAAGAACAAGCATTCTCAACAAAAGAGAATGACAATACTAGTGGAAGAGGTTGTTGGAAATTGTAATGTAATATTGTGTAATATTTCTCTTTAATGTAAATTCACTTAATGCTTAAGTATCTTTAGATACCTTAAAGCATTAAGGGAATAAAAATAGAAAGAGGAATAAATATAGAAAGAGGATAAATATAGAAACATTGTTAAACCTTACCCTTGGGTAAAGGAAGGTTAAAGGGTGGGTTAATTCTTATAAATAGAGAGGTGCTCCTCTCATTATGTAACTTGATCAAACTTGATCAAGCATGGTAATGCTTATCTTTAGAATTTGTAGGAGAGTTATCTTATGAGAAAGTAATAGAATGATGGTTCAAAGTGGATGTACTCCCAAGAGATGGAGGAACCACTATACATTATGTGTTATCTTTTTTGTGATTATTTCTTGCTTTGCTAGATGGATGAATGGCACATTCTTATTGAAGAAACTCCATGTAGATCTTGGTTAAATAGAATCTTTCAATTCCATCAAGTGTTATCAGAGCCATTCTTGGAGCCTCCGTTTCAACTACCTTGAAGTGAGAATCCTTTTAAGAAAAATAACAACAAAAGAGGCAAGTTTTTTTTTAAAAGGAAAAGTAAAAAATTTTAAAAAGGGGAAACTTTTTTTAAAAAAAGGGGCATGTTACCCATTTTTTAGCACATGGGATATGGATTTTTTCTAAAAAAAAGTAAATGGGATATGGTTTTGTAAAAAGTAAACATTCATGTTGAATTATCCTATATTTACCTATTTTTGCCATGTGGTAGTAAGTGGTAACATCAATTTTTTTAATTTTTTGGTAAAGTATTTAAATACAAATGGCACTAGTTGGTTAAACTTACCATGTGCAAAATTTTGTTTTCCCACTTCATGAAAAGGGATGCGATCTTTCCTAATTTTTCTAAATCCTATATGAAAATTATAACTTTAATCTATTTTTTAATAGCTTTAATAATTTTTTAAAGTAATAATGTTGCAAATATAGTATTTGATAAGTATTAAAATCTTTTCTTAAAGTTTTTGGATAAACTTTTAAGGTAAAATACTATGATAATTTACAAATCGTATGCCTTGTTTGGTATTTTTTTAAAGAAAACGATCAAAGTTAATTTACAAGCAATTAATTGCAACCATTATTGTGTAATAGTTTTTTGCAAGCATTGCAATTTCTTTCCAAATAACGTTGGACATATAAAAATCAATTTAATTGATATCATTAATTGATAATGTCTAATATATGAAAACTTGTGGATGTGCATTATGAAAATTTGTCTAATTTTTATGCACTATTCTTTGGTTGCAAATTAAGATTAATTTATATTGCATGAAGATTTATTATGTGCATTGAACTATGAATTGGCATTTGTTATATCAATGGTTAATATGGAAATCTTTGAACTTCCAAAATAATAATGTTATGCACATTCTTTGAAGTAAAAGTTTGTGTAAGCTTTCTTCAAACATTACTATCCTCATTAATTATGCACATTATTTTTATCCTAGTTGGATGGAATTCTTTTTGTGTACACACATTCTTATTGGAGTAGAGTTTGTAAACTTACTCAACATTGAAATTGTTGTGCATTAATCCTTAATTTATTTTTTGCTTGTACACTTTGATTAATATACTTAATGGAGTGAAAAGTTTTTAAACTTTTTCCACAAGTCTTATTGAGGATATTGATAATGCAATATTAACCTTGCTTTGGAAAAGAAGTGTACAAGTACCTTTGAGAAATGTACATTCCTCTCTACATGTGTAGAGTTTTTTGTAATATGCTTCAATTTTTTATGAAGTTACCTTTAAGGGGGAGTAAAATCTAAGTATACTTCCATATTTTGGAAGAATATCCATGTTGATAGATTATGCCACATTACTAGCAAAAATATAAAATCCAAGCATCTCTTTATCAAGAAGTAAATTTTTGATGGGACTTTGTGTTTATTATCCATTAAAACAAGATTTCGTTGATAAATTTATCCTAAAAAAGGAGTGAGTAATGCTTACTTCATCCTTAGGAGGTTTGTTACTATAAGTATTGGCTTGGCATCTTCATGATGACTTATAAGGCGTTGTTGGCCATATTTTACTTCCATATTGGAAAGTTAGATCCATGATGATGGATTGTTTGCCACATTACTTTTTATAGTGTTGGAGTGGTTAAAAAGGTTTATCATTCTCCATGTTACAGTCTTTGATGAAAAATTGCATCCTTGTTAGATGAATGCTACCTTTTTTCATCATATACATCTTAACTAGTATCATGGTTAACATGGCATCTTGACTCACTCTTGGTAAAGTCAAGTTTATTTATTATGGCATCTTGACTCACTCCTGGTAAAGTTAAGTTTATTTGTTGTAGCATATTGACTCACTCTTGGTAAAGTCAAGTTTATTTGTTGTGGCATCTTGACTCACTCCTAGTAAATTCAAGTTTATTTATTGTGGCATCTTGGCTCACTCTTGGTAAAGTCAAGTTTATTTATTTTTGCATCTTGACTCTGTTGGAATGTATAATGCATTATTGTAAAGGTTTTATTAATATTATATGTGAATTCACTAATACTTAAGGGTATCATTTGATACCTTAAGTATTTAAGTGAATATGATAATGTAACTTATCCTACACTCCATGTCATGAGCATGCCCCTTGGGTAAAAGGATGTGCATAATTAATGAGG
>Ga0181464_1001796_pt1 | contig 10774 bp, 9 predicted proteins | sample InSIn2gowninarea_FD_119074 | JGI IMG/M metagenome (GOLD analysis project Ga0181464, IMG submission 119074) | Clean room microbial communities from NASA Spacecraft Assembly Facility at Jet Propulsion Laboratory, Pasadena, California, USA -... ...
CCTCAATAGGTTGAGTCGCACCTGCCATTCCTCAAGGTCTACATCCAAAAATTATGGTCCCTATGTCATCGCCCACCATTGCCAAGTAGGTGCATCATTTGGATGGTCTAGTGGTAGTGAGGTTGGCCTAGAAATGATGATGTGGTCATAGGCCCACACATGTAGTATCATCGAATGTGCCACTATCTTCCCTCCTCTCTCCACCTCTACAAAACCATGGAGGTCATGGTATAGCTATGCTAGTATCACCAAAAACCATGCATACCTCTGTCTGTGTAGCACCATGTCCTGTATGATAGGAACCATACCCATGGGGAAGGTCTTGCTGCTCTTGTCTGGGTAGATAATAGCATCCAACAGACAAGCAATGAGGAGTCTCAATCATAGGTCACCTCATGCTGGAGGGTCCTCTGGCACATGTCTCATCAAGGAAACCCCTCTCTTCCTATGATTCACATCATCTAATCCCGTTAACCATACTACCCATCTCTCATCCTGATCCATGCTCAAAATAGGTATCATATTCACTAGTTTGCCCCTGATGGGCAACCTAGTAATCCTGTAGATATCTTCTAGTGTGACCGTAATCTCTCCTGTAGGTAAGTGAAAGGTGTTAGAATTTAGATATCACCTCTCCATCAAAGCCATCAGCATGTCTCTATCATGGTAGATATAGTCAGCAAATGCCAGATAACTTAGAGAAAGCTCCTCTAGCAAGCTCCAATCGTCCTAAGACTAGGGCCATTATTGCACAAGGGTAAAAGTAGCACTCTTGTTGGAAGCTCTCATATAATAGCCATGGTCTTGCAAAAGATGATCAAAGAAGCATAAGTCAAATATTTGGAAAAAATAATGTAGATGCAAAAAAATTAGATAGTTTAGATCAATAAATAGGATTGCCCACGGCCTAAACTAGGGTAGAGAGGATCACCAATGGTCCTATTCTTATATAGAAAGGTGGTCATATTTTAATCATAGGGTCGTACGGATGACACTAGCATAGCCATGAGGTCAAAACTATGGAAAATAGTCTAAAATTACAAAAATGAAACAACATTAAAAAATGGAACCCTAGGGGTCAAAGCACCAAAAAAGCAGCAATCTACATGAAAATCTCAAAGAAAATAGAAGATTAGTAAGAAAAAGCAATGTACCTAATGATCAGCAGGAGAATTCACCACCAAGGCATCTCTATGTCCCTCTCGGTGTGTAATCAACAAGGCCATGATGAACAAACTAGTAGAAATATGAAATAAGTCACAAAATAGCAACAAGCAAAGGCAAAGGTAGGAATTCCTCTTCTCAAATTGATCTCTCACAATCCTGAGTACTCCTCCTTCTCAAATGTAGCATAGGTACAAATAAAGGGGGGGTTAAGCCCCTTTTATAAGAAAATAAGGGCACATAATTTTAGATAGTTTTGATTCAAGTAATTTCACAGTCTTGGAAGATAAATAGAGCAATCATTTGGAATCAACAGGATGTACGACACATCCTGGACTTTTGCAGATTATCAAACTCTTCAATAAAAGGATTGCACATGGTCCCTATCTCTTTTGAGGACTGTTGATGATGTATATCTCTTTAAGTAGACCACCCGCGCTCCTTTATAGAAAGAATTTAACATCCTAATTCATGGGGCATATAAAAAAGGACAGGTAAAAAGTTATATCCAAAATGACATTATTTATATTTTATAATGCAGGATCTCAGTTTTAGATTTTCAATATATCATGCCTCTTGGCATGGAGTTTCAACTCCCATATCAACACTTTACGGAGTTTGGTTCTCATATGACTGCAATATGCCCCTTGGCATGAAGTTTCAGCTTCTATTACATTGTGATCATGTGGAATTTAGCTCTCACCATATATATCATGCCTCTTGGCACGGAGTTTCAACTCCCATATCAATACTTTGCGGATTTCGATTCTCATATGACTACAATATGCCCCTTGGCATGAAGTTTTTGCTTCTATTACATTGTATTTATATGGAATTTAGCTCTCACCATATTGTAGCAAGCCCCTTGGTGCGGAGTTGAGCTCCCATAATGCTACATTATGCTATTCCTTGCACAATTGTTAAAGTCATTGTATGTTGTGTGTGGTCTTATTTGTCTGTCAAGTTGTTGTGTTGTCGTCAATATGTGGTGTTATTTGTCTATCAAGTTGTCTTATCGTTAATGTATCATCTCGTTGTATGTCAGGTCATTGTCTGGTTGTCAAGTTGTTTTCATTGTGTTGTCATCATGGTATCATCATGAGTTGTTAGTGTCATGTTTAGGGCATCAGAAAGTATGATAGAAGGACCATCAACGATCCTTACATCAGAGAAAGGGATCGCTCGCGATCTATATCATAATAAAAATAATGACAAAATAGGTCAAAAATGATGAGGAACAGGTTAAGTAGCGTAAAAGGGAGTTCTCTTAACCCATATCTAGCATAAACATGTTTTATCGAGATTTCACTTAAACTTAGAATGACCAATGTTGATACCATGCTTATCAATACTTATCGAATGTTTAATTGTTATGACATTTTGAATATACTTTGAATGAAAAATCTCAATGCACCTAGTGATTTCAATTTATCATCCAAAGTGGGGCATATGTTATCGCATAAAAATTGATTTATGCATTTTGATTAATACACTAAAGAAATAATTGCTTGTATCACCACATATCTAGAATGTTTAATGCAATAATATCAATGCTTATTTTGAATATGGCTATAATATCAATAATCATCTTGAATATCGCTATATGTTGTGGACTAACCCTATTTATGTAGGTACACACCGACCCATGGGTTGCATATTATTATCTTTATAAATAGGGATCTAATAGTAAGTCCACATCAAGAAGATACATGATCCCATATCTGGTCTTGATAGTGGCAATCCTCTAAGGTATCTCTTGATACTTCCATTCAAGGCTATGGTTTGTGCGCTTCCTTTCGCGAGCTATTCTGACATTGATGATAAATTGTGATATCCAAATGAGATATGAGATGAATATATGAAAGTATTGAGCTTTGTTAGAAGGTTAAGCATTACTATATTAGGACTATCGATGCTCTTCTTCTGCATAATTACACCATCGGTGCTCTTCTATAATTGAAATAGACCACCAATGATCCTCTTTTTTCATCTTCATAGGTCATATCTCTACGGTGTGTCACCTTCATCCTCGCTCATCGGTGTCATGTACATTCAAAGAGGTAAGTATACAAATTACAGTCTTGTTTGGTACAATCATTGGTTATCTTCCTTGGTATGTTTCTAATATTATAAATTGCTATCTGTAAAACTATTTTCAGGATTGTGGATATTAGAATTTGTTACCTATGTCTTTTAATTATCTTGCACTCTCAAAATTATTTGTAAACATAGAAATTACAGACAAAACTCCATAAAATGAAATGATGACATTGCAGGTCTAAGCCTTCCAATCTCTAATTAAATCCTCTAACATGCAATTTATCTTTAATAATAGATGATCTTGGTGTGAAAACCCCAAATACCTGTAAGCCCTTATTTAATCCTGCAAAAAATTGCACATTTTGGATCTTACCCCTTTCTGTCTAGACAACCAGATCTACAGATGTTAGGATTTCTTTCTACCCTACTAATCTTGCACCAATTTTCTTCCAAGGCCTTACTCTTGCATTATACAAACTAGATCCAACCACCCTTACCACTTGCTTCATGGGATCTACCTCCAAACACCCACGTACAACCTTGAATCCTTTCAAGACATCTTCTATCAATGAAATTATTGCACATGCGTTCATTGCTAGGATCTATTTTCACTCATGGGATTCTACTCTAGATCTCCTATAAATCTACCAAAAAGACAAAATGGGCCTAGACTACATAAATCTACCCATAAAACCTAAAATCACTCAAAACTCCAAAACCACTTAACACACAAAATCGCTCACAAAACTACCCATAAGAGCCAAAAGTGAAGCTCTGATACTAGATGTTACAATCCTAATGGACTGTAAATAGATTATGGTTTACTACTACAAAAATACACTAATTCTACACTAAGGAATCACTTACACCACTTTGAGGGGGGCACCTCCTTGATAATCACTTCTCACATAAAACTTAAATCATTCTTGTTCTTTTCTCAATAATAGGGAAACCCCCTATAAATAGCTTTTACACATAAGTGACCCAATGCATAGTGCATATGGGATTAAACATAAGTACTATTCCTAATACATGTTATGGGGTCATAACAAAGTGATAGTATTGCTCATTTTGCATATATTAATATATAAGAAGAATTCTTAATCAATGATCTATATGTGATCCAGTCAATCCATAACACTAGATCGAGCTTCTTGTCCTAGTCCTTCTAATTTGCATCCATCATCCTTTTAAGGATCTTCAACAAATTTTTATTCATTGAATCAACCAATTCATTACCCAGAGGCTAATATTTGGAAGAGGTCTTCTAGTAGATGTCATATTTGAGGGTGAAATATGAAACCTTAGCTCTTAGAAATATCAAACCATTACCAGATATAACTATTTATGGGATACCAAACCTTGTGATAGTATTCTCCATAAAGGAGGCAATTATATCTTGGTCTTGATGTTTATTTGTAGTAGCCTCCATCCATCTTGTGAAGTAATCTGTATCCATTAGGATGAATATGTTTCCGATTGAGGAACCTAGATTGATCATTCTAATAAATTCAAGGCCCCATTGCTGGAAAGGCTCTTTTTCTATAATAAGATGTAGTGGCATAATGACCATTCTTCTTCCCACAAATATGTGGCACTTAGCACATTCTTTAGCAATCTAGAATGAATCTATGTACAATGAAGGCCAATATAATCCTTTCTATAAAATTTTAGTAGCAGTGGTATATCCTAAGTAGTGACCTTTAGATAAACCTGAATGAAATTATTTTAAAACCTATTTAATCATCTTCAGATGAATACATATTAATAATATTCCATTATGATTTTTTCTATATATCACATCTTCTATTATACAATAATTGAGTGTATTTAATATGAATCACCTCCTATATGAATTATTAAGCTCATAAGGGAGTATACCACTAGCAAAGAATGTACAAATCCTAGTTTTCCAATCATCTAGTTTTTCTAAAACTTCCAAAAATTCTCTATCTTCAATTTCAGCTTCGAAAATCATAATACATTTAGAGATCTAATCTTCTACTAATTGGGTACAAAGAGCTCTTCCCTTAACTACTTTGGTTGGATGAATTTCTATGTTGTATTATATAATCTTAGTAATCCATCCATCCCTACCGGAATCCATCTCACCTTGCATAATATAGCTTCGAACATCTAGGTGAATAGTAAGCATTATAATTTTGTTCTCCAAAATGTAGTGCTTAAACTTGTTAAGGGCTTTAATGATGGTGAACATTTTTTTTCAATGAATCTATACCTTTCCTTAGCTTCGTATAGGGTCTGGATGAAGAAGGCTATGGGATGCTCATCATGGTTATCTTCTTTTTATGTCAGAACTGCAACAATGCTCTTTTCTGTTCCATATGTATTCCAAATAAAGTCCTTTGAAAAATATAGATTCCTTAATATTGGAGTGGACATAATAGCAAATTATATCTATTCAAAAGTTTGCACTCACTTTGATATTCATTTCAAATACATATTATCTATGATTAGTTCTATTATGGACCAAAACATTATGGTCCTAAATGAATATTTTTACAAAATTGATTTGACCCAAAAAGGATTGTATCTTCTTGATGTTATATGGAATGGAAAGTTTGGAAATGGACTATATTATAACCAATAGATGAATACCAACATAAAATTGCATTTAGATTTGAATAGATGAAGAGCAACATAAAACTTCATTCAGATTTGATTATAACTAGAGAAGCCATTAAGGAAAGAGAAGCATTTAGATCCTATAATAGTATGAAGAATCTATTACATGGGGGGGAAGGGATAATTAACCTTAAGTGAGGTTCTATTTAGATTCAAGAAATATACACATAACCTTGTTGAACTATGCGTGACATTGAGAGGAGGGGTGAATCAGTGTATCAATTTAAAAACATTAAATGCAGAGACTTAAATAATGTAGCAAATAAATAGAACTAAGTAGAGCCAGCATATCAAAAGCACACACACAACATAGAATATAATGAGATTCACCAATGTGGCTACATCCCTAGATAAGATTGCTTGGACTCCAATCCAAATCCAACCATTGCAAAGCACCAAATTTACACATAGTTTACCAGCACCAACTGGAATGAGCATCAACTCCTAGGTTTTGCAGCACTTACTGCAAGGAGCACCAAATCCTCTTGCTAAGCACCCACTTGACAGTTTTACAAAGATTTAATAAAAATAAATCTACAAATTCTCAAGACCTAGAATGGTCTAGCTCATTAACTTTTGCTTATCCCTTCTCTTTGAAACATACTATGTTCTATTTCTTGCTCATAATCTTTTCACTTCTCAAAATGTATTATATTTTTCTTTTCAACAATAATATTGGTTCATTCAAATTTTCTTTTTATACCTGTATAGCAAGAACACTTCATAATAGATCAAAATATAGTTATGTAGATCACATCGAGGGCTGCAGTTATTCTAACCACTAGAAAACTCCACATTCCATTTCTTCTTTTAGTTACTCACACATTCTGACATACATACATCCTTAGTAGTTGCTCGTTTCTTTGAAACTACCTATTTCTCTATTTCCACTCATTTTTTTGTTCTTGCTTGTTTTTCTATTCCTACCAATTTCTTTTCAAAGCTTCAAGCTGACATCATCAAAAGTAAATTACAATAGCATCTGAAGAATTCAAGGAGTGACATTAGCAAATTGCCTTACGAATTCTAGATTATACACAAAAACTATTGAAGGACACAAGGTGGAAATCGGATAATGTAGAGAATAAAACTATGAAGCTGCCAAAGTATGTTGTGTGTTAATCAATATAACATCAATGATTCCAAAGATACATAAAGCACCATGTGAATAAAGCTTTGATGTAAGTAGGTCTTAAGCACTCTACCAAGTGAATAAGCAGCCTGATGAAAGACACATGGCTACAATCTGATCATGAAGATAACAAAACCATGGACCCCATTAGTAAATACAAAACTTTTGAGGAATGATGTCAGCAAGTCTAAAACACATAAAGAGTCAGATGGAAATAGTATTGATGTAAGTACATGGACCCAAGTGATCTAGCCAAGTAAAAAGTGAATCAAATGAAGGACACATGTCAAACATCTGATCGTAGGAAAAATACACTTATGAAACTCGCTTGGTAACTTGAAAGAACTATCATAAATGATATTGACATCAGTAGGTTCAAAACTCACATAGAGCCAGATGGAAAACTTAGTGATGTAAGCATAAAGAATCAAGTGCTCTGACCAAATAAAAAGTAATCCTGATGAATTATGCATGGCAGAGATTTGACCATCAAGAGAATCACACTAAGGAACTAGCCTTAATAAATGCAAGTCTTTAAATGTGGCTACTAGAGTATGACATGTGTTGCTCTAGATGGCATTAGCAGGGGAAGAATTACAAAGAAAGCTAGAAGGAACAAGCCATGATGTAAGCAAAAGGTCTCCAGCATTCTAGCTAAGTTAAGAGAAGTATGATGATAAACACATGGTGGAAATCTAACCATCAGAGTAAAACACTAATGAATCCACTTGATAAACACATAAGGCTTTGCATGCTACTGCCAGATGGTGACACGTGTTGATAAAAATGATGTCAGTTGAAAGTAACTTAAAAAAAAAAGTTAAGTCATGGACCTCGCTTAGTAACTTTCACGAGCTAGCATGAGACTGTTGAAGTAAGACACATGGTGGATACATTGATGTTAGTAGATAGGCAAATACAATGGGAGCTAGATGAAAAGGGAAATGATGTAAGCAACTTGTATCAAATGCTCTGACCAAGTAGCAAAGAGACCACAAAGTGAGTAGAGATGAGAAGCTACCGAAGTGAGACATGTGGCTGCCCAAAAGCAATGTGACATGACTAATTTAATGCAAAGGTTTTGGATAAGGAAGGAAATCATGATACTGGCACATTGTGACACATGGTGGCTACAATGATGTTAGCAAAATGAAAACTGCAAAGGAAGTCAGATGAAGAATATAGTGATGTTAGGAGTTCTAAGCTAAGGTTCCGACCAAAGAGTAAAGTTATGAGGTTGCCAGAATGGGGACACATGGGAGAATGATGACATCAGCAAAGTGGAGACTCCAAAGGAAGCCAAATGAAAAAGATGGTGATGTCATTAATCCCATGCTAAGGTTCTAGCTAAGGAAAGAAAAGGATAAAGCTTTCGGAGAGTGACACATATCAAAGCAAGTATAAAGAGACTTGATTGATTTTACTTGAGAGATTTTGGCTAAGGAAGAAAACAAAGAGGTTGCTAGAGAATGACACATGTCAAAGTGAGTGCAATATGACTTAGTCAATTTCATGTGGAAGTTCTAGCTAAAGAGGGATATCATAAGGTTTTTGAAAGGTGACACGTAGAGTTTTTTGAAAAAGGCAAAGTGAGATTAAGGATCAAAGCATTGAGCGATAAACTGATGTCAATGGAAGTAACATTGTAAAGGAACTCAGAGGCTTTTTGTGATGATGTCACACTTTCTAGGTGAAGGTTCCATCTAGTAATGGGAACAAAATAAAAATGAGGTCACTCCCAATATAAGAAAATTGCTAAGTATAGGAGGAAGAAAAAATAGAGCCATACCAACATTGCTGCTCAAAGCCATTGCAATGCTGTTGTTGTAACCCTACTATGTTGTGCAACCATTATTGCTACTGCATCTACATCTACTACTGCTCGTACACATAGAATCATTTGATCCATTATGTATACAAATACCTTGCTACTTCTACATCGTGTGTTGACAACAATGACAACCCAAACCATGCATCATGCAACCTGAACCATGCATTGTGCAATCCTACTCAATAATCTCCCCCTTTGGAATTGTTGGCAACACAAACTCAAAAGCTTGTCATGCTTGTCCCCCTTATGCACGTCACTATTCTTCTCCCCCTTTTACAACAAAGACAAAGGGTTTCCATATACTCCCCCTGATTCCATACACATAAAATCAATCATCAAGAGTAGAAAGAAGGAAGGAAATAGAGATAAAAGTACTCCCCATGAGATTGTGTGCTTAAAAGCTAGTCAATGCTGTGGCAAAGTCATTACACCTAGTTTTTTTCATAGGTACTCAAAGACTTGCTTGGGTAATGGTTTAGTAAATATATCTACTACTTGCTTTGATGTGGGAATAAATTCCAACTTTACCTTCCCTGCTACCACTTTTTCCTTCAAAAAATGATATCAAATGGTAATGTGTTTTATTCTTGAATGCAAAACCAAATTCTTAGAAATGTTAATGGCACTTGTGTTATCAAACCTAACTGAAATGGGCTCAATGATTTGAATACCTAGAACTTACATCATTTGCTTCATCCATATAACCTGTGTGCAACATGATGTAGCTGCTATGTACTCTACTTCTACGATGGACAATGACACAAAGTCTTATTTCTTATTATGCCAACCAACAAGATTTTCACCCAAGTAAAATGCACTGCCAATAGTGCTCTTCCTATCATCTACACATCCTGCCCAATCTACATCTGAGAAAGCAGTGAGTGTGAAACTCTTCCCTTTGGAATACCAAAGACCATAGTCCATTGTACCTTTAAGGTATCTAAAAATCCATTTTATTGTAGTCACATGTGTTTCTTTGGAATTTGCTTGAAACCATGCAACCATGCACACTACCTGAAGTATGTCAGGTCTGGTAGCTATCAAATATAATAGGCTTCCAATCATTGACCTGTATATAGTTTGATCCACTAATGGCAACTTATCATCCTTGCTAAGCTTGCATCCTATTGTCATAGGAGTGCTTACAGGTTTGCAATCCTCCATAGTGAACTTTTTTAATAGTTCCTTTACATACTTGATTTGTGAAATAAAGATACCATTCTTCAATTGATTAACTTGCAGACCAAGAAAGTATGAAAGTTCACCTATCATTGACATCTCAAACTCTGTTTGCATTTGGTTAGCAAAGTCTTTGCACATTTCATCTTTGCTACCTCCAAAAATAATATCATCTACATAAATAACAATGATAATTTGATGATTATCTTCAGATTTAATGTAGAGATTATTGTCCACCATACCTTTTTTAAAACCTTGCTGATGAAGATATATATCCAATCTAGAGTACCATGCTTGGGGTGCTTGTTTTAGACCATAAAGTGCCTTTTTTAATTTGCACAAAAAATTTGGGTTGTCACTTATCTAAAATCCATTTGGTTGCTCAATGTAGACTTCCTCATCAAGATTTCCATTCAAAAATGCTGATTTTACATCCATTTGATAAACTTTGAAATTCTTGTATACTACCAAAGCAAGAAACATACAGATAGCCTCTAATCTCACCATAGGAGCAAAGGTTTCTTCAAAATCAATGCCTTCAACCTGAGCATACCCTTTACAAACCAATCTTGCTTTGTTTCTTACAACTTTCCCATCTTCATTAAGCTTGCTACAAAAAAACCCACTTGGTGCCAATCACATTTTTATTCTTGAGTCTTGGTACCAACTCCCAAGTTTGGTTCTTTTCAATTTGGTTTAGCTCCTCATCCATTGCCTTGATCTAGCTTTCATCTTGACTTGCCTCTGCAACATTCTTTGGTTCCATGCTAGAAAGAAGGGAA
>Ga0181464_1001798_pt1 | contig 10771 bp, 11 predicted proteins | sample InSIn2gowninarea_FD_119074 | JGI IMG/M metagenome (GOLD analysis project Ga0181464, IMG submission 119074) | Clean room microbial communities from NASA Spacecraft Assembly Facility at Jet Propulsion Laboratory, Pasadena, California, USA -... ...
ATGTGGTCTCTATGCAGCAGCAGGCCTATATATGCGACCGTGGATGATGAATTTTGTCCCTGAGAGAGAAACATTCACTTCTGTCCCGATCTGGGTAAGACTCTACACGTTACCCCTTGATTACTGGCAAATGGAATCGTTATCTGCTATAGGAAACAAGTTAGGGCGTTTTGTCAAAATTTCTAAGGCCACCAAGAAGGGTAAGTACACTTCCTTCGCAAGAATACGTGTAGAGATGGATCTCTCTGTAGCTCTTCCGGATGAGGTCATTTTAGAAGTTTTGGATGAAGATTGGGTGCAAACAGTAGACTGAACATATTCCTTTCAGATGCCGAAAATGCCATGAGCACGGGCACCTATTTAAAGACTGCACTCTCAGCAAAATAGAGAACAGAAGTAAGGCGAATACAATGAAAGATACTGAAGGATTTCACAAAGTGGTTCATAAAGGAAAAGGAGGCAAGAGGGAGCCAAAACAGCAGCAGACAAAAGGACCACAGACTATTTTGAATAGGTTCCAGGTTCTTGAAGCAGAAGAAGAGATGACAAAGATAGATCAGGTAATGGAAGGAAGCCCAGGGGAAAAGGAGAAAGAGGAAGATACAGCTCAAACACAGGATAGTATCAAACAGAAAGAGACTATGATGAGCGATGCAGAACTAGAGATGGACCAAGAAATGACCCAGAGTGAGATGGAAACGGAACATCATGAACTGCAGGAGATTCTTGACAGGGAACACCTAGATCTGGAAGGATTCCTGAAACAGGGGACCATGAGTGGGGTAGACTCCTTGCTGCCAGAAGAATTTAATAGGGTACAGTAGCTGTACCTATGGAAAACCCAAGCTATAGGGCTGGACAGACAAGGAAAAGGTGAAAGGCAGGGCAACGAAGGTGTGAAAACCATGAAAAACACACCGGGATTAGCTCCCAGAATTTCAGCAAAGAAAAGAGGTAGGAAAAAGCAGAATGAGTTATTGAGGGAATGTGGAAAGCTAATGATAGATTCAGGTAAGATGAAAGATCTTACCAGCTACTCCTTTACAGCTCTTTAATAATGAAGTTTACATCTTAGAATATCAGAGATCTAGGTAGCAAGAGAAAACAAAGAATTCTTAGTAATAGAATGAAACAAGAAGCTCTAGATATGATCTTTATCCAGGAAACTAAATGCTCCATACAAAAAATAAGAGAATTCACAACAAATGGCTCAATCAATTTGAGTTTCTAGAAGTTAAATCCGATAATACAGTAGGGGGCATACTCACTCTTTGGAACCCCCAAAAGATTGATATTATTGATGCTGAGGCATCTAGAAATTATTTATCAGTGGTTATTCAGCCGGTGGGAGATAGGGAGACCTATCTGGTCACAAATGTATATGGCCTTCAAACACTGGATGACAAAATCAGGTTTTTCGATTCTCTTATGGAGCTCAGAGACAGACATGTAAATGTACCATGGATCCTGTGTGGGGACTTCAACATGATCAAATCACTTTCAGAGAAAAAGGAGGCACTAGAACTTTCAGTAGAGACTCCACAGCCTTTCAAACCTTTATAAATAATATGAAACTAGTTGACACTGACATGGGTAATGGTCGCTTTACTTGGAACAATAAAAGAGGAGGGAAGTCCCAAGTAGCCTCAAAGTTAGACAGATTCATGATCTCAGAAGATCTCATGCTAACCAACAAGGAAATGATAGCAAGAATTCTAACCTTTGGAGGCTCAGATCATTGGCCTGTTCAGCTGGAAGTCCAGAGCATTGGTACCCCCAGAAATAGACCTTTTAGATTTGAGAATATCTAGATCTACCACCCGGACTTCATCAACAACATTTCAGAATGGTGTACAGAAGACCTACATATTCAAGGTACAAATATGTTCCTGCTTCACAAAAGACTCAGGCACATCAAACTCAAACTTAAAAATTGGAACAAGAATGTATTTGGGAATATTTTTACAGCAAAAAAAGCCATCGAGGATAAAATGCAGGAACTCAATCAAAAAATTATCTCAGATGGCTTTGATATTGAGAAAAATGACCAAGTTACCAAACACCATCAAGAATGGGAGATTTTATGTCAACAGGAGAAGATAATTTGGAGGCAAAAATCCAGAGTTCAATGGCTGAAAGAAGGGGAGCATAACACCAGATTTTTCCACAGATCTACCATAGCGAACAGATCTCATAACAGAATCTCCTTGATCAAGGACAAAGGTGGTAATCTACATAATTCACATGAAGAAATAGAAGAAGTGCTAGTCCAACACTTTCATGGAATAGCACAGGAAACTATTCCAGACATGGTGCATATATAGGCCTGCTGCTGCATAGAAGTAGGGCCCACCTTCAAACACTTTGTCTTTGTCCTCAAGATTTGTGAAGACTACCGTAAAGAAACCCTTAGACCCAAGATGAAGGTCAATGCTTCCTTTTGGTTTCTAGTTATATTTAATCCATGACTGTAAAGCTTTTTCAGTGGGCCATACTCCCATGAATTTGCATATGATAGCATATGTCCTCATGTGGTCTCTATGCGCCTGCAGAGCAGGATCATTTAAAACTACTCTAGGAGTGACCTCAGCTTTGGGTTTACATGGCCCTTTTTGTGCTTTGTTATTCGCTCCTTGTTCCTTGTCTTCTTGCTCATTTTCCTTACTGTTGTTATTCTCCTTTGTCTCGTTTGAGTCTTGTTCCTCTTCTATAATCCTTGTCCCCTCACCTGAAGGACCTCTGACACTCTCTAATGGTTTCTTTCCACGACTGGCCACTGCCTGCCTATAGGAGGGAGTGGAGCTCCCTCCCCTGCGCGCTTCCATGGAAACTCCCGCGAACTTTTGCAAACCCTAGCACTTCCAGGAAACTCTCGCCGTCCCGTCTGTGAAGGATGTTATTGTTGATATGTCACAAAAATGTTGTTATTTGTACATTATTTTATTATTAGGGGCATCATTAGGCCTAATTAGGCAGTTTGAATCCCTTAGAGGATGATATAAATTGATGAGAGGTTCATTTCATTCTCATCATCATTTGGATTTGTATCTCCTTGGAGAAAATAACTCGGAGCTGCAATTTGGTGGATGAAATGAATTTTGATGTTTGGATATTTGTTACTTGTCTTGGAGCTTCCTTCTTGCAAGTCTAATGGATGGATATAATCTTGTTATCATGTAAGTGATTCTCTTATGCGGAGTTTTTCATGTAATTTGTCTAATGTATCAAACACTATGCTTGGATTATTTTTTTGTCCTAATTATTGATGTGAAATACATAATCACATGTAATCTTGGCTTGTTGTTTATGTTATTCATCTTGGCAAGAAGATGAAATGCTCCTAGGGGTGGGTTATTGAACTTTGACCTTGAAACTCCATTAAATTTGCACAACAAAGTATAAATGCTTGTTGTGAACTTGTAATTGCTTCTCTAGGGCATGCGAAGTTGCAATAAGGCTCCTTGATAGAACAAAAATCACAAAATCAAATTCACTTTGACTCCATTCTCCTCAATTGGCTAGGCACTGGTCTACATATCCTTGGTGATCAACATAAATTCTCCTCCTTTTCAAAATTTTCTACCCTAACACTAGATGGCCTACCTAGGGCATCCAACGAAATCCACTAGAGCCATCATCTTGCTCAGCGAGTTGCCCAGGAACTGTGTTGGGATGTCCTCCACATGCCTTCCAAATTTGAAGTCAATCCCATGGTTGATTTGTGAGATACACCAAGCCCTAGCTCCAAAATTGTTTGGTTCTTGGTCCTTCTAGGTTAGTGGCTTTCAAAGGGATCTATTTTGCTAGAAACCTCAAAGGAAGTTCACTTATAATTGACCCCTTCTTCTCCCTTGCTTGGCCTAGACCTTTTGTTTGAAGATTCACCCGAAACCCTAGGCTTTGCTTGGGTTCTCTTGGGCTTCTTTGTGGTCCCATATCTCCATCACTGCTTATCTCACAAGGCCACTTAGAAACTGAGTTTAGAAAACAGTCTTAGGTCTAGGACATCCTTTATTTGAGGAATAGCTCTAATCTCTAGGTCTAAGCCTCCCTTGAGCCTTTCTTAGAGAGCCCTTTATCTTGCTTCTAAACTAAGCAAACCCTATTATTTGAGTCTCTTTGTGAATGGGCTCTAGAAATCACTACCTATCCTATCATTGATCCATCTTTCCTGGTGATTTCCTTATGTCGGGACTCCTCCCATTGGTGAAAGTCCTAAAAGAGCAGGGGACATTCACTGAGGTGACAATGGGTTCTTGTCCCATTGTTGCCACTTGATCTAGTAGTAGTCCCTCTAGAACCCCTCTTAGGACCCTTGCTAGATTGAGCGTTAACAAGATTAACATTATTGTTGCATGGATCCATAATTATAACATAATATAGTGAAAAATATGTAAAAGCATGGCTCACAATTTCGATGACTCAAGGATCCAATGGTGCATGGTTTTGTTGTTAGTTCACAGTTTTGATGGCTCAAGGTTTTAGTGTTGGATCATGATTCTAGCGTTGCAGCTTTTGCGAGGCAACAACTATGTTGCGGCAATGGTGTTGCAACAACTGTCACAACAACTATGTTGCAGCAATGGTGTCACAGCAACTATGTCAGAACATTTGTGTTGCAGCAATGGTGTTGTAGCAATAGTGTCGCAACAACTATGTTGCGGCAAAGGTGTTGCAGTGATGGTGTCATAGCAACTATGTCACAACAACTGTGTGACAACAATTGTGTTGCAGCAGTAGTGGTTCAACAGCTATGTTGCTGCAACTCCACATGAATGTTGCAGCAACTGCAAATGAGTGTTGCTACAACTAGAAGCAAAACATCCCCTATGACAACATCACAACTTGCACAACAACCTGTCTGAGACATTGTCTTTGCAATTGAACTAAAAAGTAAATGCAAATATGATATTTTTCTAATATTTAATCATAATTTCATGTAAAATACTAAATAAATGTAATGGAAACACATGAAGTCTAAATCCAACACAATAATGGATTGATAGAAGGTCTAGGTAAGTGGAAAGGGGTTAAAAGTAGGGAAAATATGGTATAAAAAGATACCACTTTTGGAGCCTGCATACCCTCGAGATGCTTTTCTTACAATTTCAAACCATAAGATATGCTACCAAAACAACCTCTAATGAAGGAATCCTCCCATAAATAATGGAACTTGACTTACTCTTCAAACAAAATAAGAATACATGCGAAAACTCTAAATTGACTTCCCTCTATTTATGAGGGCAACAAGTCAATTTAGTCCAATAATTGTCTAAAATCCTTAAAAATAATAAAATGTGTGATTACAAGTTAAGTAGGTCAAAAACCAACCTAAAATATACCTCTCTCAATGATAAAAACATAACAATTAGCCTATTTTAAACCCACAATTGTGAGTGAATAGACCTCCAAGGTGATGTCATCCTCTAAAAGTGAGTATTTCCATCAAAATATGCCATGGATAGGTCAGAGTGCTCCTCACTCAAAATGCCATTTCCTTATCAACAAGGTGTCAAATTATGAAGAAAAACCACCCTCAATATCACTTTATCATCATCCAAGCCCATGTCATCACTGTAAGCCACAAGAAGGGGACATCATAAGGCTAAGGCATGACATCGTCATCTAGGGAAGTGTACCATTTCCTCTAGAGGGTTCTCAAGTCATCGACCTCATCAAATAATGTAATATTCCTAAGTGGAAATTAACAGTAATAACAAACAATGAACTAGGAACAACAATATAAATTTAAAAACCAAATGCACAATTCAGAACACTAGTGAAATAAAGTAGAACAATTGTGCCATATCATTAATTACGAAAATTTGGGTACATAAATGAGTAAGAACAATGGAACCTGGGCTTGTTATGCAAGCTATGCAAATCCCAAGGGGAATCTCGTTGACCTAGATGTGGAAATGACACCACACTAGAAATGCACACTGCCTAGAAATTTTGTTGTTGGCTGCCAACTGGAACTGAATATTCTGCCCTGTATATAGATAAGAAAATTTTGAAACTTCAGCTATGGCCTCTCCTCCAAATACCCAAAAAAACCCAGAAAGGGTTTGGGGTGATTTGAGGTAGTGAAAAATCCCTCCAAGTGGTTCAAGTATCTCTCTAGTTGGCTACACGCACTGCTGGGAAATTCTACTCCAAAACACTGCCAAATTCACCACTACAGAAGCCTCCATGCCAAACTAAGGAAATTGACTTCTGAACCCCAAATTCTCTCAGCCCTTGGCCCTTCATATCTCCCCTTCTCCTACCCCTGTGCAAACTTTATCTAGAAACCTCTATACACTGCCAAAAGAAAATAAATTCGGCCCACATAATTGGACTCACTCCAACCCTGCAAACTAGCACCAAAATTCTGGCACCAAATAGAGAAACTCTCCTTCAAATTGTTAGTTCTCCAAACCCACTGTAGTTGGTCACAAAGTATGCCACACAAACTGTCGCTGCACCCAGGAAGTGCGCAGAACTAGGGACTCCACTGCAATGTAGCTCTGTAGAATCCTAGAAGTGGACTCCCCAAGTTCCCAACTAGGGAGACACTTGAAGTTCTCTGAAGAAGGGGTGGAATTTTGTCTGAAACTCTTGTGCTCAACAACACTTCAACTACTGCACTAAACAACTCCAAGAGAGGTCGAATTTTCTGAAATGTGATAGACAAAAGATGCTCCAAACGACTCTCTTTTTGCCTCAAGTACTCTAGGCCCATGCTTACCCCTTGGTGCCCCCCACAATCCACTAACTCGCCTCCTTTTCCTGCTGGGTCAAATTGCCTTCATTAGTGGCCTGCACCTTCCACTATGAACTTGATTTTTCCCATTTCTCCTAAGTCCAAAAATACCACAATGTGCCTCCAACACCAAAATTGCAAAATGGGCTATAGAGAAAAATTAATAAAGTTGGGGATATCACAAATCATCTCTGCAACAAGGCAACATCCATCATGAAGGTACAATGCCAGCCTAAGGGCTTCTTGCTGTCTCTAGGATACATCATCTCTATAGGCAATGGTCTAGTTCAAATGCACATTGTTTCAGGCTCTGGAGAAAAGGAGAAGGTCATCATTAGTGATGGATACATCCCAAGGCCACTACTCTTCAAAAGGTGGTCAATGTCTTGGCTTTGGTGCACAAAATAGTTGTCAAATGGGGTTGGACATACTCTTTAAGGTGCTAGAGAAATATCACACAATCCCTCAAGGGATGGCAGTTGCACCTAGGAGTAAGCATCTAAAACATACCCTCAAAATCAAGTGAAATCATCATCATAGGTAAAATAACCATAAGAGTATAACAATGGGCCATATCTAATGCAAATAGCACAAAAGTACTTCACACAAGAATCATCTTCAAATATTTTCCTAGTTTGAGATTTGTAAACAAGTTACCATGCTTAGATATGGTAGGGTTATCCAAATGCCCTATTAGGCGCTTCCAACCCTAAGGGGAGGAACAGTTCCTAGGTTGACCCATCAATTAGTAAGTCCAAGTGGTCAGTGATAGGGTAGGGATTTACTTCATGGAGGATGCCACAGTCTTTGTACTAATTATGAAATTCCATCATCCTTGAGCATTATGATGTGAAGAGGGAGCAATCATGGGACCTGATTTACCCTTTTCCTCAACCTATTTTTACCACCCTTCTTGTGCACCTTTTGTTCATTGATTTTCCCTTTTTAGCATAGTTTGGCTTACAAGCTTTTATTTATGCATCATTGACCCCCTAAAGATGAAGTGGTTTATTGTTTATCGAGGTTGGGATATTCATAGTTCCTTTCATTTTGATTGCTCATTCATTGGCTAGGAACTAGGTGATGGCTAATGAGGGGGGTAGAGCTCAGGCTAGGCTTTTGCACACACACTTTATTATATCCCAGCCAATGTTTTGCATTTTATCATTATGGCTCATGCTATTTCTTTTCTTTTTGCTACATCAACCTCTTAGGGCAATGTTTCCAAGCCCTATTCAAGAATGAGGAATTTAGGGAACCAACACTGGTGATAGATAGCAATCAACTTGACGATGGGATGTGGATATAGGGGACAGATGGAAGGTGTTAAGTATGGATTATCATGGACATGCAACATCAATCAATGCCTCCTATTTGTGCCCCTCTTGGACAATGTGAAGAAAGGTCTCAAGGAAGGTGACACTAGACTAGGGGCAGGGGATAACCACCAAGGAAAACTATGAGAACAAGAATACAACCAAAAGTGGTATATCAACCAATTCAACCTGTGATGCATACTAGAATGTGCTTAAACCTTAAATGAAAGCACCTAATTACAAAAATGGTTAATGTACCTTATAATAGATAACCCATCTTCATTTGATGAGTAAGCTAGATGAAATAAAGCACTGATCGGAGCATGGATGGAAGACCTTTAAGGTATTTGTGGATCATCATAGGGTTGCTCGCTGGCAAGCTGAACAAATAGGAGAAAAAATTTCTCCTAGGGGTTACCCACTTGGGTTAGTAACAGGTCAATTTTCCTGAAAATACAACTTCCAAGTTGTCAATGTCCAAGAATAGTGGATTTGGCAAATTTTTAAAGTTTCATCTAGAATTCTTTGTAATCCATGACATGGCTTTCTCGTGCTTGCCCAAATTCCTTGTTGTCCAAGTTTCATGAACAATAGTGTTGTTGGTAGAGAGATCATCTCATCCTCTAAAAACTGCTTTTGAAGTTTCAATGCCATTTGAATCTGTATGCCCAAGTTATGACCAACAAAAATTGTTGGTTTTAGAGTTGAAAGATGTATCAAATGCTATCCTTCAAGATAATTATAGGTCATTTTAGAAGATGTAGGTACTCCAAGAAAATCTTGACAAGGTTTTAGCAAATAAGATAAAAGAAAATTCTCATCCTATGTTATGTCCCTTTCTAAATTATTTTGTTACAAGTTTAATTTCCCACAATTTTGGATAATTTTGGAGGCCATGGATCCCACTCAATTATGACTTAGGGACTTAGGGAAGAAAATGAGGCCGAATTACTTGAGATAACGCAGGGCATCATTGATATAGCTGATTTAGCCATTCAGGCTTGTAGTTTGATCACTTGGGCTTTGCTTCGCTTGCCTTTTGGGTAAGCCCAGGTGCACTCCTTCCACATTATTGTATTATTGCTCCGGAGTCATAATAAAATGGTTCAGTTGCTCCTCACTTTTAGTCTATTTAGGAGTGTGCTCTAAAGTTTGAATTTTTCAGTTGTTGAATTTGTTATTTGCTTTCCATATCACTATTTTTCCTAGTTTGGAACATCACAGTGGTATCAGAGCCCAAATATTAGCTCAGTTGTGGGAAACTTTTCCTATGAGTGAGGAGGACAGACAAAATATCACCTACAGGAGACAGAGGTATTGGAGCCGGGAGAGGGAGTTAGAAATTACATCGGACACTAAGGAGCATGGGAAGGCTGTGATAGTAGAGGACATGGTGGAGCCCAGGAGTAAGGAGGATATGGCCTTTGACAATCTCTTGAAGGCCCTTAGTGATTTAGCGAAGGCGTAGAAGGAGATGTTGGATGAGATCAAACAACAGAGTCGAGACCCAAGCATCCACAAAGATTTCCTATTTTGGGAGACTTCTGGGGCCTCCCAACAGTATGACCACCCGTCATCGGCTCGGCTACTCACTCGCCAGCCTCAGGTGGGCCAACTAGGACCACGCTGTCTTCTTTCCTACCATCAACACCTAGTTGGCAAGGTGGACTAGATGACCAGATGCCCATGGGGGAAGATTTCAAGGCAGTCCTATCTTTCAGAGACTATTGCCAGCTCAAGCAAAATGAGAAGGGCAGGAACTATGGAGGCTAGGGCATGCAAAGCTCCGAGTTGCAGTGTACTATTAGGAGGATGTACTTCCCTACATATGATGGCACTACCAAATGCACAGCTCGGGCTTGGGTGAAGAAGCTGGATACTTATTTCCAGTTCAATAAGATGACGGAGGTGGAAGCCATTGAAATGGCTACCCTACACTTGGAGGGGGAGGCACACAACTAGTGGTTTCATGATTTGTCCACTTTGGGGAATGCCAACGTGACTTCCTATGAGGATTTCATAAGGAGAGTGGTGGAGCGTTTTAATCAGCTGGATCCGAAGGCTCACTTTAGGGACCTAACCCGACTCAAACAGACAGGTCATCTAGAGCAGTATAGATCGGAGTTTTTGAGGGTCTCAGTCATGGTGCCAGATTTGTCGGATGCTAGGAGGGTGTATATGTTCATAGAGGGGTTGCTCGAGCCATTGTGTGGACTGGTGAACTCACGTAGCCCCTCTACTCTACAGGAGGTCATGATGTGCTAGAGACCTACAGGGGGCCATCCCCAAGACCCGGGCACCTATTCCATCACGTACTCTCCACCATCAGAAGGGAAGTGATACTAGACCACCACCACAGAGAGCAACCCAAGGACCTGGGTAGCTAGATGAGGAGACTCTGAGAGACCTGTTGATCCCTCGAAAATCGTTGTATCAACATCGGGGAATCCACCCGGTCCGGACCTTAAAGGCAGCTCGTTTTCCGTTTGGTATGGTGGCTCCGACTGGATATAATGGGACCAGTTTCCAAATGATTTGTAAATAGGATGGATAAGTGATTGGTTTTCTAATTACTAATGGAAATGTAGGATGATTTATTCTAAAAAATGCAATAAAATAACTAATCTATCCCGGGAAATCTCTGTCTTAGTGCAACTCTTAATGGTTCTTATTGAAAAATAAGCATGTATGACTTTACTTTTAAACAAAA
>Ga0181464_1001800_pt1 | contig 10768 bp, 11 predicted proteins | sample InSIn2gowninarea_FD_119074 | JGI IMG/M metagenome (GOLD analysis project Ga0181464, IMG submission 119074) | Clean room microbial communities from NASA Spacecraft Assembly Facility at Jet Propulsion Laboratory, Pasadena, California, USA -... ...
TCCCAGTTTTGCTTTACTTGCTCGATACTGGTAGCTTCTACTTCGCCAAATACATGAGGATGGCGGCGAATTAATTTTTGGCTAATCCCCTCTGCTACTTCTTTTAAACTAAACTTATTTTCTTCGGCGGCTATCTGCGCCTGTAATATGACTTGTAGTAATAAGTCTCCTAATTCTTCGGCGATCGCATTTTGATCGCCACTTGTAATCGCTTCTACTACTTCGTAAGCTTCTTCAATTACATACGGTGTTAGCGTCGCTTGAGTTTGCGCTAAGTCCCACGGACAACCACCATCAGGGGAGCGTAGTTGTGCAACTACGTCTATTAGCTGTTGCAATGCGTCTAGCGTAGCGGTATTAGCGTTATTTTGATTAGACATCTCGCACAATTACTACTTAAGTGTCGATTTCTTTATTTTGCCAGTATTTACTTTCTTTCGCTGCTTGCGTTTGACGAAGGAACCAATGCAATCGCTTAATATATGACTAATTGCGCCCATCTCTAAGCCAGCAAACAATAAAAACCATTCATAAGTATATTTTTTCGCTAATTGCGCCCACAATTGCCAATTCCAGCTTACATCTCCCCATAATTCGGCTATTCCCACGGCAAAAATTCCCAGAACACTTAACCAAATCGCAAGGTACAGTAGCCGTAATGTTGTACCGATTATTAGTCCATGGGAAAAGAAAGAACGATGTTTTAAAATCTTTTGGTAGGGTATCCACAACCAGCGCAAATAACCCCAACGTTTGTATTGGACGGAATAAATGTCTAAATCTGGTCCAAACATTAAACCGCTAAACAAAAATGCCCCAGCTACGATTAAGGTGCGATCGCCACTTCTTTGCGTCAATATATAGGTGCAACCAGCAATTACAGGTAAACTCCATAAAGTAATGCGATCATGGGTCTGACCGGAGGGCATAAGATTTATTTATGTAACGTTGGGCAAATATCGCAAAAAAGTCTAGCTTTAATGAAATAGATTTGCTATAGTGGATATTACCGCGAAAAACGGGCGATTAGCTCAGTGGTAGAGCGCCTGCCTTACAAGCAGGATGTCACTGGTTCAAGCCCAGTATCGCCCATATATTCTAACGACTGCGATAAGCAGTCATTCTCAGATCATACTCAATGAGGTGCAACTATTTTGCAACCAAAGTTGGAAAATATTAATATCCCATTCTCCAGTAAAATTAGACAAAATCAAACCTTACCAGTGGATTGAGTCTACTATAGGAGCAATCATGAGCAATCGTCCGATTATTTTAGGTATTGTCGGCGATAGTGCGGCTGGCAAAACAACTTTAACAAAAGGAATTGCTCAAGTATTGGGTGAGGAGAACGTTACAGTTATTTGTACGGATGATTACCATCGCTATGATCGCGTTCAGCGCGCAGAATTAGGCATTACCGCACTCCATCCCGATTGTAACTACCTCGACATTATGCAGCAACATCTGTCTTTGTTGCGGACAGGGCAACCCATACTTAAACCTGTATACAGTCATAAAACAGGAAGCTTTGAGCCACCACAGTATATTAAGCCGAATCAATTTGTTGTAGTGGAAGGTTTGCTAGGTTATTCTACTCGCGCGGCGCGAGATGCTTATGATGTCAAAGTGTATTTAGCGCCTCCAGAAACTTTACGCGCCGATTGGAAAGTCAGGCGAGATACGGCTAAACGCGGATACAGCAAAGAGCAAGTTTTAGCAGAAATGGCAAAACGCGAACCAGATTCGGAAGAATTTATTCGTCCTCAGCGTCAATGGGCAGATGTAGTAGTAAGTTTTTATCCGCCTGATGAAAATACTACAGACAATCCCTTATTGAACGTGCGTTTGGTACTGCGTCCAACTATTCCTCACCCGGAATTTACGCAAATTATTTCCAGCAATGCCAGTGCTACCCCCGCCGTGCGGTTGGAATTAGATAGAGATATGGGTAAGCCTGTGGATGTGGTCGAAGTAGACGGTCATGCAACCTCAGAGCAGGTATACGAGCTAGAGAAGCTAATATGTAGCGATATGCCTAATTTGAAGAATATATGCGATCGCGAAAGCAACCCCGACTTAGGCAAGCTTACAGGTACAACGGGTGAGACAATTCAAAGTAACCCCCTAGCTTTAACTCAATTACTGATTACTTATCATATGTTGAAGGCTCCGCAAATTCGCCAATAGAGTTAAAGGTGTGATCGCTAGTTATATTTAGTCAGTCTATGTGATTTTTTAGACTAAAGTGGGATAAATAAGAGTAGTTGCTTTGAAGTAATTACCCCTATGACTTACTGCTTAAGAATTGCCGATTTACCGACTACAGAAAGACCGCGCGAACGATTGATGGTTAATGGTTCTCAAGTTTTGGCAACGGCGGAACTTATTGCAATTTTGTTAGGTACGGGACAAGGTGCAGGTAAACTTTCGGCAGTAGGGTTAGGGCAACATATTTTACAAGAACTTAGCAAGTGCGATCGCGATCCTTTGGCAGTTTTACGGGAAGTTAGCGTTCAAGAATTGATGCTAATTGATGGGATTGGTCCCGCGAAGGCAACTACAATTTTAGCGGCGGTGGAATTGGGGAAACGAGCTTTTCAATCGCGCCCTTTGGAACGTACACCGATTGAAAGCCCCGCAGAAGCGGCAGCAGCATTGAGTCAGCATTTGATGTGGCAATCTCAAGAACGATTTGCAGTGTTATTACTAGATGTTAAAAATCGGTTGTTAGGTACTCAGATAATTACTATCGGTACTGCAACAGAAACTCTTGCGCCTCCCCGCGAGATTTTTCGGGAAGTGCTTCGTCAAGGTGCAACCAGAGTTGTAGTTGCTCACAATCACCCGTCGGGTAGTGTAGAACCAAGTACCCAAGATATTGAGTTGACGCGCCAGTTATTGTCGGGAGCGCAGATATTAGGGATTCCGTTATTAGATCATTTAATTTTGGGCAATGGCAATCATCAAAGTTTGCGTGAAATAACGACGTTGTGGGAAGAATATCCCCAGGGTGATTGAGCCAGTTGGCGTTCTAATTTCGTGGGGAGCGCGATCGCGCTCTAGATTGTTATGGCTTCTTATTACCGAAGCAACTGCTATTGGAAATCAACGCATACGCAAATTAAGCACGTGGACTAAATAAGACATTAATTGTTTTAAATAATAGATGTCTGCGTGAATTTACTTGTTGATAGTTCTACTTTATTTGCTTGGTTCATAAAAGTGAGCGAAAAACTGATGTCTACTCTGGATAGGGAAAATATGCTTGTGTAAACTTCCTGATATCCAACTTAATAATCGACAAAAGTAAACTTCAGTAAATCCGCGACTGCCTCTAAGGGATTGGAGCGCATACGATATGGCATATAGCACATCATATGCTGCATCCGGCAGCAACTCTGGAGTTCGTAAAGTCAGATGGTAGTCAACAAACTTTTATTAATAAGTCAAGCGCAAATTGCTAATCTTATTCGTAGAATCCGTTTAGAGACTGGGCTGACTCAAGAACAATTTGCTAGTCAGTTGGGCGTTACTTGTTCCACAATAAATCGTTGGGAACGCGGACGCAGTAAGCCTTCACCTTTGGCATATTTATCATACTGAGAAGAAAGATGGATATCTGCATAAGTTGTTAGAGAGTTTTCAGCGAGAGTTATTACCGACTCTGCAACTAACTTCAACTAACGAGAAGGATTATAGCTTTGCTGATATCTACGCCCAGACGATCGCCTATGGACTATTTACAGCTAGGGTATTTAGTCATGTAAAAGATGAAAGGGAAGGCAAAGCAAAAGAAACTGATTTCAATCGTCAGGATGCTTGGAAGCAGCTACCAGAAACCAATCCATTTCTACGCAAGCTGTTTCGAGAGATGTCAGAGCAAGAGTCTGAAGACTTGGGCAAGGATTTGATAGAGGCGATTTCAGAAATATTTAGTATTCTCCGCGCTGCCAAGATGGATGCAATTTTGTCAGATTTCCGACAGAAGATGAACCGGGAAGATATTGTAATTCGCTTTTATGAGGATTTTCTTGCAGCGTATAAGCCGCAGATGCGAGAGCGTCGAGGTGTTTATTACACGCCAGAGCCAGTTGTATCGTATATGGTGCGCTCTGTTGATGAGATGCTCAAGGATAAGTTCAATAAGCCGTTAGGATTAGCCGATCCAGAAGTAATGATTCTCGATCCTGCGTGTGGAACTGGGACTTTTTTATTATGGATTTGCCAACTGATTCACGAGCGTTTTCAAGAGTCGCCAGAAGCTTTAACAGAGGGATTAGCTGATAAATCCTGGTCTAGTTATGTAAAAGAGCGGTTGCTACCTAGAATATTTGGATTTGAGTTGTTGATGGCTTCTTATGCGATCGCACATCTCAAACTAGGTTTATTTCTAGAGGAGACAGGTTATCAATTTGATAGTGGTAAACGTTTAGGCATCTACCTTACGAACGCGCTAGATGATGCAACTCAAAAGTCCGATATTGTACTAGAGGAAATCATTGCAGAAGAATCTGACCAAGCAGCACAAATTAAACGTGATAATCAAATTATGGTGGTTGTTGGCAACCCACCTTACTCAGTAAGCTCTGAGAACACAGGGGATTGGATCAGTAAATTAATTGATGATTACAAAAAAGATTTAAATGAGAAAAAATTGAATTTAGATGATGACTTTATTAAATTTATTTGCTTTGCTCACTGGCGAATCAATCAGACTGGGTATGGCATTCTCGCTTTTATTACGAACCATACTTATTTAGATGGTATTACTCATCGACGTATGCGTCAAAGTTTAATAGAAAGTTTTGATAAAATTTACGTTTTAGATTTGCATGACAATATCAAAAAAAGAAAGCGCTGTTTTAATAAAGATATTGATGAAAATGCTTTCGACATTCAACAAGGAGTTGCTATAAGCATTATGGCAAAACTTTCTGAAACTCAAAAACAAACTAAAATTTATCATTCTGAAATTTTAGAAAAGCGTGAAAATAAGTATATTAAACTTTCAAATTTAGATATAAATACAACCATTTGGGAAGAAACAAATCAAGTTAAGCAACATTTTTGTTTTGATTTTCTTTACTTTTTTACTCCTAAAGCTTTTGACAATACAGATGAATATTGTAAAGCTTGGAGCCTTAAGAATATTTTTAAAGTAAACCAAAATGGGATCAAAACAGACCGAGACGAACTTTTTTTTGACTTTTGAAAAGAAGTTTTAAAAAATAAAATAGATAATTTTTACTCAGAGGATGTTTTAAAAGTGGGGGACGGTTGTAAGAAAACTCACAAGGCTTAAGCTGAAATTTGTATAAGAATCAGCACCTCGTGAGCGAATGACTAAAGCATATCCTAGTAACCTGACATGGGAGCAGTGGGAATTAATCGCACAAGAGTTTCCACAAGCAAAATCAGGCGGTCGAAAGCGTAGCGTAGATTTATTTAATGTCGTCAACGCTATCTTTTACGTGTTATGCCAGGGATGCACATGGCGGGCTATTCCTAGCGATTTTCCAGCATGGTCAACCGTTTATGGCTATTTTTGGAGATGGAGCAAAGATGGTACATGGTTAAAGATTCACGATAAACTTGTGCCTTGGGTTCGGGTGGCGGCGGGGCGTGAATCTAGTCCTTCCGAAGCAGCAGTTGATAGTCAATCGGTAGAAACAGCAACCATGATTTCTATTGATGTAGGTTATGACGCAGGTAAAAAAATACATGGGCGTAAACGACATTTGACCGTTGATTTACTAGGGCTAGTTTTACGGGTGTTGGTTACATCTGCTAGTCTTCCAGAGCGCCAAGGAGCAAAACTTGTCCTCAAACGAGTTCATGACACAGGCAATCAAGTAAAACGGTTAAATACCATTTGGATGGATGGCGGATACCGAGGAGAAGAATTTATGCGGTGGGTGATGGATGCATTTCGGTGGATTGTGGAGATCGTACTCCGACCTTTGGAAAAGAAAGGTTTTACTATATTACCAAAGCCTTGGGTTGTGGAGCGCACTTTTGGCACTGTTAATTGGTGTCGGCGTTTAAGTAAGGATTATGAGCGCCTTCGGGAAACTTCAGAGACATTCATCTATATCGCCATGATTCGTATTATGGTCAGACGATTGGCATAATCTTTGACTGGTTTCGACTTTTAAAACATCCTCTTAGAAATTCCAAACTTTGAGGAAATAGAAGGTTTCAAGCAAGCTGTAAAAATGCTTTTAGCAGGAAAACATGGCACTCCTCAAGACTTCCTTTATTGGTTAGCAAAGCAAAAATCCCATCAATTTCGCCTCGAACGCAGCGACTTACTCGACCAACTGGTTAACAAAGATACCCTATTTGAACATCAAAAATCTGGAGCGCAACACTGCCTAAGAGTAATGCAAGACTTTGGTGTAGTCGTCTGTGCGGATGCTGTAGGTTTGGGTAAAACTCGGTTAGCTGCTGCTGTCGCAAGATTGTACCGCGAACAAAACGGTCAAGCAAAAATTGCGATTATTGCCGCCAAAAAGCTACTTCCTAACTGGGAAAGAGAATTTGCAGAACTTGGTTTTAAGTCCGGCGATTACGAACTATACAACAAACACTTGATGAGTCGTAAAGGTAGTAGCTTCGGCGAAAACTTCAATCGCTACGGCGGTCCTGATTTAGTAATTATTGACGAAGCCCACGAAGGCATCCGCAATAACAATAACCGCATTCACAAAACTTGCGTAGAAATGCAACAAAGCGATCGCGCTTCTGACAGACAACGCCATTTTCTCCTCCTCACTGCCGCCCCTGGAACAATAGCCGTAAAGATATTTACAACATCCTTAGTCTTTTTATCAGCCGCCTTGAAGGTTTCAAAGAACTAGGCTTTCCGACAGAATTAGAAACATGGTTTCAAAGGCGAGAGATTGGCGTTGAGAACTTTATCGACAATACCGAACTATTTCGCCGCACTTACCGCGAACTATTTTTGCAACGTACCCGCCAAATGTTGCGCGATGCTACGCCAGACTTGAATATGTATGCTAGACGCATAGCAGAATGGTTGCCCGTCAAGTTTGAAACCAGTACAGAACAAGCTCTTGACCAAATATTTACATCTTTTGAAAGCAGTTTGTTTATTCCTTTTGCTGATCCAATTCGTTATTTGAGAGGTAATGTCGAACAGCGCAGCTTATTGCAAAATCAACGCCGCTTTTTCCTGCAACGAGCAGAATCGAGTATGTATGCCTTGCGGCGGACAATTTATAATTTTGGCGATCGCATCCGTCAAATGCAACAGCGTTTAAATAATGTAGCTCCAACTGCTGAAGGTTTAAAAGAGTTTCTATTACTGCACTACGGATTTGAGTCTGAAAAGAAGACAACCGAATTTTCTGACTTTAGCGATTCTGAGGCGTGGGATGAAGACGAGGAGGAAGATGAAGAAGAAGTTGAGGAAGAACAGCAAAAGCGTTTCTCTTTGCGTCGCTCCATCGATTTAGTTACAGATGCTTTGCGACCGCAAAGCGATAATGCTCAAGCTATTTATAGCCAAATGCTAACTGATTGCGAGGGCGATTTACTTCAGCTAGTCTAAATTCAAAACCTCTTCGTAGGGGAATTTGCAATTGATCACAAACGAGTACAAGTTACTCGCAAAGTGCAGGAATTAGTTAGTCAAGGTCATAAAGTGCTACTAATTTCTACCTTCAGCGATACAGTAATCGACTACTACCGTTATATGACTCGCAATAATGCGATCGCATCTCAAGGAATTGGCATGGTTATCGGTGCAACTAAAAGCTACTACCCGCACGGATCGAATCAGCCTGTTAAAATTAGTCCCATTAATACCTTACAGGGCGATCGCCACCACAGAAACATCAAGCGGGAGCAAATATTTCGCTTGTTTACTCCCGCCACTACTTGTAAAACTATAGATGAACGTCCAAAAAAAGTAGAAGAAATTGCCGTTCTCATTGGTTCAGAAACCTTATCTGTAGGGCAAAATCTCCAAGATGCTGCTTACTTAATTAATATTGATTTGCCTTGGAATCCAATGGTTTTAGAACAACGCATTGGTAGAATTGATCGCCCCAAACAGCACAAAGTAGAAAATATTTATATCTACTATGCCAATAGCGAAAGCCAACTCCTGCGCCAAGCCAGCCGTTTAACCAATCTGCATAAAAAATTAGTAGGAGAACTAGAAAGCAATAATGGAGTAATCTCCAGTATTTCTAATGTAGAAAAGTTAGGAGCTTCAGTTTATGGCGATACTTTATTTGACGATGAAGTATTACCAGGATATATAGATTTTCTCGGCAGCCTAGTTAAAGTGCGGCGCATGGAATAGGGTAATTTACAAGAAGAAACTTATCAAAAGCAGGAAACTAGCCGCGATCTCTATACTCATAATGAGATATTACATAGTGAAGAACTATGTAAATTAGTCGAGCAATTAGGGGAAAATTATCAAGCCTGTCCAATTAGTTTAGGTCGCTATACAGATGAAACTGACGAACCAAACGGCTTAGTAGCATTGACGATTGATTATTTTGGGTCAAATGGCGAACCAATTGGCGATCGCAGACAAACGCTTTACGGGAATGATCGCACGGCGGAAAAAGATGGTTATGGTATGGCGATCGCCACTGCTTTTAAAACGCCTGTAACTGGCGATGTATTTTCTACTAAACACCTATTGGCGAAGTCTCAAAACCTTTACAACCAGCTAGTTGCGCTCAAACAACAACGAGTAACTGAAGTAGAACAACCAGAAACGCTAGAGAATATTACAATTACAAGCGATCGCATTAGCAAAATCAATCGCCGCGTTAGTACCTTTAACAGTTTTCCTGTAGGAGTAAGTAGAGAAGCAGTTAAGGGTGCTTTTAAAAAACTAAATGCCTGGAAAACACTTAGACCAGTGCAAAAGCTTTTGCGTGAGTATACCGATGGAGACAAGGCTCAATTAGATGATATGGTTTTTGTCACTCAGTTAGTAGAAGATACAGACAAGCTCAACTTGATTGTCAGTGATGGTATTAAACCTGCTAGTTTAAAAGTTTCCCTTGCAGCTTTATTACTCGAAGTTTAAGTTATCTACGCTCCCATTCCTGAGTATTGCTTTAGTCCTCTGCGCCACAACCACCGATTGCAGACGAAAAAGAATCCTCCCCAACCTAGCATGACTAAAAACCCTTGAATGGCGTTCACATCTTTTAATCCAATTAATAGCGCCGCAGGAAAATGGACTAGGTAAGGAAACGGTGTCCATAGTAATACGTCTCGTACTCCTTGGGGAAACATCTCTAAAGGCGCAATGAGTCCAGAAAGGAATAAATACAGTAAAAACCACAAGCTTTCAATTGCACTAGCCCTTTCTGTCCAAAAAGCAAATAAAGCAAAGGTGTACTGAATTATAAATCGCAAAGCAAAGGCAAAAATTGCTGCTACAGCAAACAACAAAATATTACCTAAACTGGGAATCCAGAATGCTTGGGGATAAATAACGAAAAACAGTGCTACCAGTACCAAAGCAAAAGGTAGACGGGCAAACCTTTCGGAAAAATGCCCCGCAACGTGATGCCATACAGGATCTAGCGGCTGTAATAACCGGGGCGAAAGTCGCCCTTCGACTACTTCTTTTTCAAATTCCCAAATTACCCAAACAACCGTAAATTGCCTAATTACAAACACTGCAAGGAAGTAACGAGTGAAATCTACAGGACTTAGCCCAAATTGCCCGCCTTGCGCCGCTTTGTACCACACGCCCATCAAAATTAACGGCAAACTACCAGACAATGCCCATAAAAATAACTCGGCGCGATATTCCATCATGTAGGCGTAGTAAACCAATGATAAAACTTTGGCTTTTCTCAAAACTGCCTTCATGACACACCTCCTGCATTGAAAACTCGCCCGATTATTTCTTCAACTGGGGGTTCGGTTACAGTTAAGTCTACTACTTCCAATTCTGCTAAGATCCTAGCTACGGTACGAGTTAAAAGATCGCGCTCTACGAGAAATCTGACAGATTGCCCTTCTAAAGCTTTGATTTCGCCGTAGGGTAATAGTTTCGCTTCAGGCATTGGATGAGCAAGTTCGACTTTTACCTCCCGACAAGGAGCAAAGTTGTCAATGAGTTTGTCTAAGCTGCCGTCGTATACTAATTGTCCTTGGTGAATGACGAGTACGCGATCGCATAAAGCGGTAATATCTGCCATGTAGTGGCTGGTTAAAAGGATTGTCGCTCCATACTTGCTATTGTATTCGCGCAAAAAATCCCGCACTCCTACTTGCGCGTTTACATCCAACCCTAATGTGGGTTCGTCTAAAAACAATACTTGGGGACGGTGCAGTAAGGCGGCGAGAAACTCGGCTTTCATACGTTCGCCTAATGATAGTTTCCGCACAGGTTGTTTGAGCTTATCTTGCAGAGATAGCATTTCTGTAAGTTCGCCTACACGCATTTTGTATTCTTTGTCAGAAATGCCGTAAATAGCCGCGTTAATTTTCAAGGAGTCGAGGGCTGGTAAATCCCAAATTAATTGTTGTTTTTGACCCATAACTAGGGTAATTTTCTGTAAAAAGGCGGCTTTACGCCCAAAAGGGGTAAAGCCCGCCACTTGAACTTTGCCAGAGGAGGGATGAATTAGCCCCGTGAGCATTTTTAATGTAGTAGTTTTCCCGGCTCCATTTGCCCCTAAAAAACCTACGACTTCCCCCGGCTCAATTTGGAAGGAAACTTGTTTTACCGCGTCTACAGAGCGGTAGGTGCGGGGGAAAA
>Ga0181464_1001803_pt1 | contig 10761 bp, 9 predicted proteins | sample InSIn2gowninarea_FD_119074 | JGI IMG/M metagenome (GOLD analysis project Ga0181464, IMG submission 119074) | Clean room microbial communities from NASA Spacecraft Assembly Facility at Jet Propulsion Laboratory, Pasadena, California, USA -... ...
TAGATAGGAAACATTAGTAAGGATAGGTAAAAACAAAATTATCAAAGGGTGCAAGGATGAATTTTTCTTATGAAATGATGTAATGTTTTAGCAAGGTATTAGAGATTAATACTAGGATAATATAAGAAAATTCACCAAACTATTTCTTCCTAGTAAGGAAGAAAGAAAGCTAACATAGGCATTGGTATTAGTGTTTGTGATGAGGTATAAGGAAACTTGGGAGCATTGGAAAATGAAATTTAGGTGCCCTTAGTGAGTGTTAAGTATGAAAAGGGATAAATATATCCTAGCATGGGTGCAAGGATCTAAGGGAAATTTAGAAGAACAAAGAAAAAAAAAATCCTTATACTATTCCATATATAGGGAAAACTATAAATAACAAGAATAAAATTAATTCTTTGTACCTTATTATCGTGTAGGAGTGAAATTACCTACAACATTGACACTTGAATTTAATGATTTTTCTTTAATGAATTTATGACATGGAATATTAAAGATCCCATATTCTTGTTTTGCTCATGTTGTGGTCCTTGTAGCTTCTTTGGCTTATCTTATGAAGTTGATTTCTATTTATCCTTTGGTGATGGAAAGGACACCTTGTTTTGATTAATCAAATCCTAAATTTTGTTAAGCAAATAAATGTAATACTTAGTTTCATATCATCATTGCTGATGATATTCACTAAAATGATTTGATTTACATTCTCGTGGAATACCTCCTTGAAAAGATGGTTGAGTTTGAGATTTAGGTGGTGGCACCAACAATATGCATTTGATCAATACTTATGTCACTTCTTCAATATCATCATATATAGGTATGAATTTCCTCCTAGAAAATTTTTGACATTATGTATATACCAACTTCTCATCTTGGTTATCTTTCTTTTATGCACACTTTTCTATTGTTACTAGCTTTATTGGATTAACTAAAACAACTTTTGACATCACTGAATTATCCATTTACTGCTCTTATGATGGGGATTTAGCTCTTTTATAATTTATCTCTTGACCCCATTATCCATGTCTGATATAGAATCTTTCTTTTTCAACTAAAGTTTGTAAGAATCTAGGTAAAGGTAACTTGTGATATTCAAAACATTCAACCTTGTACTTTTGTTGAAGTGCTTCAATAAAGTATTTGATCTTTGTTTCATCATAAAGATGTACCTTATTTACCATTTATTTCCAATACCTAATGAATGAATCAATATAATATCGTTATCTTTACTTGACCATCATCAAATCATTGAATATAACTTTCTTTGTAATTCTCAATGCTAGCATGTGGTAATTTACCAACCCAATCCATAGCATCCCCTATTAATGATATAGGGAATAATTTAGCATTTAGATCACTATACATGGTAATCAGGGAGACTTCATCAGAAAAAATGCACAAATGAAAATGTGGATCTGTGGTAACATCAAATTTGTGAATTTCAAATCCTTATTAGAATTTAACATAGTTGATCTGAGTTTCATGTGCAAGGGGTTATTTGCTTCACTTCTCTATAATTCCAAACCATGTTACTTTTTAATTTATGAGATTCTCTATTGTATTTTAATAATATATGTTTCTTGCAATGTTTCCTCTAATATTGGAAATTTTAATTGGTAATGGAGGAGTTTTCTTGATGGTATTTGTTATTTTTCCTTAATTCTCTCCTTTTTCAAATATCAAAATTTATTTTCTATATTGAAGGAAGGAAAAAGCTCTACTTTTATCATTTTTATCACAAATGATAGTATTCAAAGTTCTCAAGACAAACCATTCTCTATCTTTATGAGGTAACAAAAGCATATGATCTTTGTTATATTTTAGTAATTCTACATACTTGATATATTATTCATCTTTTTTCCAACTAAAAATAGGCTACATAGCTTTTGTAAGCAAGCCATCAAGTTTTTTTCTTGATATTCCCATTCTTCTTATGGTGTAATGGAATACCTAGATTTGGTTGAAACATCCCTATTTTTTTCTTATAGTCATTCTATACTTTTTGAAGCAATCCTTTGTAATAAGCAATATTTGAAGGTATATCCATCTTTTTAATTTCAAATTGATCAACTAAATGAAGAAATCTAGATTTGATTTTGTTATCCTCCTTAGACCAAGCTAAGTATGACATATCAACCTCTTTAAGTATTTTATTAATCTCTTCATATTTTGTTATATCATCTTGGTCATAATCATCTTCAACTAACATGTCATCATCCTTATTAGGGTATACTATGTTATCTATCTATTCAATATGTATAGGTGGGTTGGGTCCATGATATGATTTTTGATACCTGTATAACCTGTGTGATCTTTCTAATGGAGCAAGTTTTGAATGTGATAACTAGAAAAATGTTCGCACTAATTTTTGGATTTGCATTGATATTCTCCTAATGAATTTCTGCTTTTACTTTTGATTGAGGAATGATTAATATAATCTAAACTAAATTTACTACATGGGGCTCAGTTTCCATGCAAGGGTGACTATTCATACTGATGTAAGTGTCCACGTGGGGACTAGGATCATCAAATGGTATGATATTTGGTATGGTTTTTGATCTATTTATGAAAAATCCTAAATTTATCTTACTTGGCATGAGATTCATACCATCAAAAAGTGGATGTTCCTAAAATTAGTTAGAATGTCATAATCTTTATTGCTTGACCATTGCATAATCTTCAGTGGCATCTAATGAATAAGCTTTTTCCTCAATTGGTACCTCATTAAGAAATTTGATGAATATGTGTTTGTTCTCTTTTGAGCTCATGATCAAGAAATGATATATTTCTCAATTATGATAGGAGGTATATTCTGATTTGTATTAGTATGGAATCCTTCAATGGTAGAACCAATCATCTGATTAATTATCCTTATTGAACTATCTGAGCTTTCCATAAAACTTTCTTTATCCATAGGAATTTCATTAATCCTTATTTTTGGTAAATTGATGGAGTGTTGGTTCTTATGAATTCTTTTACTCCATATCTAAGCAACTCATGTTTTTTTGAACCTTTTTTCCCTTCGTAACCTTTTTAGTTGTAGGGTTAATATATTCACAAAAGATATTTTCATTTTTCATTGCAAGTGACATAAAATGCCTTTGCAATATAATATGTGAATAAGACCTTTAATAGGCTAGTCATTATGAAATTTTAATATGGGTTCATGAGAATATATATCCTTAGAATTTAATTAAGAAAAGTATATGCTATGAAATGTGGATACCAATATGTTGTATGTGTTTAATTACCCCTAAGATTTTAGCCTAATTCTAACTAATATACATAATATTTAAGTATGAATGTATAAGCTATTTAAATCAAATAAACATACATGATATACAAGAATAAAAAAAAATGAAGATAACAATAGTATAATAGTGAAATAAGAGAACTATGATTTTATTGAATCAAGATAACAAAACGAAAGCATGCACTTAAAATATTGAAATCAAGTGCAAGATAAATATCCATTTTATTCCTAATTGTGATAGAGCTAATTATATGCAAACTAATCCTATCAACGGAAATTGACATTTATGTACAAACCTATGGATAACAATAGTAAGAAGATCAAGGCGATGCCTATATTAATGCAATTGCTAGGTCATAAAATAATAGCATGGGAACATACTTCAGTACGAATGCTATATTATCGAGGAGTAGGATTCACCATTAAGGATCTATAAAAATAGAGATATCAACAAGGTAATCCAAACATATAATTGGGGATGGATGGATGAAAGATATACTTGAGTGATAACAAGATTCTAATATCAATAAGTACCATTTAGAAACATCCAAGAGTAGGGTACCAACTATCAAGATGTAAATCTTGATTTCTTTTGTATTTATTCCCACCTAATGACCCCTTGTAAGAAGATTGAAGCCCATGTTGGTGTACCTAACATATATGAATACCACTTGAGATAAGTGTGATAATATACCCATAACATGATTAAAAGATGATTATAATGTAATTATGATATTACACCTAGGAGAGACCACATTAGGGGGGCCAAATTTAGGTGTCAATAGTTTTGATAAAGTAAAATCTTATCAAAAGGTTGGGGTTGATAATCATTTATAGATAACAACTTCATGCCCTTCTTTCCTAAAATAAGTAAGCAAATCATATCTGTAAACTTCTAGACTACTTGAAAAGGAAGATATACACTTTTTAAAGTTTTCTTTTTCCTTTTGCATGATTGATGTGGGATTTTGACCTACAATAATTGGAATGTGATGCATTTACCTTTCTCCTCATGCATAAGATTATAATTATTTAAAATCAATATAAATAAATAATAAGGTATCTTGAGATCATTAGAATACTTTATATTTTAATGGATAGAAAATCATAAAGATACTAATGATTATATTATTAATCATAAAAAAGTAAAACTAGAGTAGTGATCATCACAAGAACACACATTTTTCCATCATAGAAAGATGATGGGTTTGTATGATGATTATGCTTGAGTTACTTTATATATAATCATATATTCTATTTTAAAAGTAAAATTAATTGTAAGGAGAATGTGTGTGAGATATTTATATGAAGAGTACTTTTGAAAAATATCTCTTATACAAATCCCAGATTAAATATTATTAAATTTTATACTACTCACTATTTCTATTTCATATTTTAATTTGAAGCATAATATCAAAATAATCATGAATGTGAAGATCATTTGGGATGTTGACCTCTTATTTAAATTTAGAATGCAAGGATAACTAAAACTAGGTTTGTTAATCTAATAATTTGCTTAAATAAAAAAAAAGACCCTTAAAAAGGAAAGTTGTTTACGCTTCCTAAAAATATTTTGATCCCTCAAGATATGGGCATGAGAAGATCAAATCACTGGTGGAGCTAACTAATAGATATAGGCCAGTTAATTTCCATATTCCATGAAAAGAGATAGTAGTGTTATAATTTACAATATGTACGATGGTGATATGCATCATAATTATATCTTCTTTTCATAGTGTGATAAATGGAGATAATGATTATTTTAGGGATAATTATGCTATATCCACATCATACTATATGGAGAACTATTCATCAAGTCATGATAAATAATCTTGATTACTCATAGGATGATGATGATTAATCTTGGAAGTGCGCTATCTTGGATGATATGGGCCCCAATATGAAATCAAAACCAAACACTGTGATCAAATGATTGACTCTGAGTGAAGTTGTTAATAATGGAGGGATCACTATGAGGCATCCATATTAACAAGGAGGAGTTAGTAATGTGAACTCTAGAAAATGAGAGGGGTTGATCAACCTAGGAAGTGAGGAACCTAGAACCCACATGAGTGTCAAATGGGAATTGATAAGAAATTAAACGTGGATCATCTAAAATTCCATTAAATATTTTATGATGGGTGTTTAATAACTAATGTATATATAAAAATATATATCCTAAATTTTAACCATATAGAAGAATATGTTTAGCAAGGTATGTTACAAATCATTACACATACTTCATACTTTTATTTCAAATAATATACCAATGTAAATTCCTATATTCATCAATGAAGAATATATAATATACATAAATAAAGTATTGAAGAAATAGGGATATATTAAAATACATGACTATATATTAATTATAACATTTATATTCCTTCTACATAACTAAATTTACAAATTATAACCAAATTTCTTTGAGTAAATATAATATTGATAAAATCTAAAGAAATAATTAAGTAGTCCTCCAAATATATTTTTTCTATGAAGAGAATACAAATCATTTTCTATAATATGATTGATTCTATTATGTCAAATTATTTCATTCTTATTTACATAATTAATTGGACTAATGGAATAATTATAAAATCCATATGTTATTATTCTTATATCTAATTTATTCAATGTAGTAATGTGCTCTCCTCTAGCTACGATAATCATCACTTGAATCATCTTACAACTCTCCTTATTGAAAATGATTTATAAACTAATTTCATAATTTTAATTAGAAATAAAATATGTCTAGCCAAACTAAGGATATGCATGACTACAAGAAAGATCTTGATTCTTCAATCTTCATACTTATCTTAATACTTTATCAACCCATAATTTTACATGCAATATTTTATGTTAGAAAGACTTTATCAATACTTTAGGTTTCATATTCATAAATACACTACCAATAACCAATCATATGAAGGGAAAAATCAAAATAAATTAAATGAAAGTACAATAAATTAACTACTTTAAAACATAAAGATTCTAGGCATTTATTTTTACTAAAAATCAAAACTTGGCCTTAAATTGCAAAGGATTACTTTTTTATCACATTGTTGATATGGATTCTTAGTTATGTTTTGTGACTAGATTCAACCTTCTTTATAACTATAAACTAATAAAAGAAAATAAGGAAATATTTAAATACTTCTAAATGATTTTCAAAGCTACTTAAGCTATTAAATAATCAAGCCTTCCTTAGTATATGGTCAAACCACTAAACATAAGTTCAAAGAATTTGATCACAAAAATGATAACAACCATGGAAATGATAATAATGATTAGCATTTGAGATCCATGAAAAGCAATAATCAACGTTGATGCTAGCTTTCGTGAAGCAACCAAGGTTGGCATGAGGATGCATAACCCACCAAGTGATAAACCTATCTGTAGTGACAACCTCTAATGAAAATGGGTAGCATAACAATAGCAAAATGATGATTCAAATGGAAATAGGATAGAGCATAAAATTATATAGTGAAGTGCAATACTATGCAATAAAGTGTGAGTTTTTTCAAGGGAGCACAAGATACTAAGAACAATGAAGTAGAGATAAGGGATGCATGACCTCAAAATGATGAAATTTATCTTAGGTATGAGCTTCAATAATCGAATACCATATAAGAAGCATAAGAAGAAATTTAAATATCACAAATGACTCAAAACTTCATTCAAATAAAGATTTATATAATGAAAATGACCTTAGGGAAGATCTTTTATCAAACAAAGTATCATGCTCAATCGTTGGACATGGTGATAAGATCAAAAAATGAGATTGAAGTGTTGTGCTCATCCATCAGTTATGGTGGTGGATTGAAAAATTAAGATTGAGTGATGCACTCAATTGCTATAAAATAAAAATCATCATATACATGGAGGGCGAGGATTGAAGCACAACTCTAAGTGCAAATCATACAAAGTATCGTGTGATATTTCATAATGAATGGCTCATATCGACTCTAAGGATAGAAACTATTGGTGGGTAGCTATATGATATATTTTCATATGTGATTAGCATCAATTAAGGTGTCAAACATGATTATGATCTAATTTAATATAATTAGTTTTATGAAGATGATTGGAAGATGAAAAGGTAGGATTTTTAGGCATTTACATTAACCAAACATTTTTGTTTGAAGCCATACCTAAAAAACAAAATGAATAGATTTCTGACATTATAATTAAAATTCTTGGATTTTAGAGATTGTGTTGTATCTCCAATATTTTTATTTTTATTTTTGGACTTTAGTAATTTGTAATCCTTCTTGAGATATTTAGGTCTACCATAACATGAGAAAATCCTTTTGTTATAAATTTAAGGAGAGTTTTTATTCAACTTGGATCTTTCTCTTTTATCTATTTTTATTTTATAAGACTGACCTCTTACAATAAGAGCATTATTTTTTATATTAATAAAGGTTATTCATATCATCTTTTGAGATAATAAAGGTCCAATGATATCTTCAAAATTTAAACTAAAGGATGTGTTACTTATGGACATTAAAAGGCTATATTAGTAATCAGGGAGAGAGAATAATAAATTATTTCATTTATCTTCTTCAATCATTTTGATCTTGATAAAGATTAGTTGACTTACCATGCTGTTGAAGGTACTCAAATAATCTATCACATAATTTTTATCAATCCTTGATAAACAATATATATTTTATCATTAAAATAACTTGTTAGTTATGGATTTCATCTTATATAATACAACAAACTTATTTAAAAAACATTTTAGTAACATTTTATTGAATACATTTAACAATATCAAATTTGAAAAGTAAAGATGATGTATACTTTTCATCTTTCTTTCTTATATTAAGCAATTGTTTGATGATATATCAACTATATGACTAAATATTGAAGCCTATATATCTATTTCTATAAAAGATCACCCATCTCAAGATTATGTTATTAAAAATTTTAATCATTAATTTTTTTTATTTGCAATCTTTGCATGTTCATTAAATTTTTTATAAATATCGCATTCAAAAAAGGACTATTAATAAATAATAAAATCTAAAAAATCTAAAACCTCCATAGAGTATAAGAATCCTCACTTTGGTACTAAATGTTAGAAAAATATGAAAAATAACACGAAAAGTACTAATATAATAATGAACAAAAATTCATATGAAACTTGTAGATTTTATCTTAGTGAAATTCTTATATATATATTTGAGTCACTGATACAATAGATATCATGTGCTCTAAATAATGGACCCTTTCTTAACTTCTTATTTTTCTTATTGTAATCTTAATATAGCCCTGGGATTTGAATATGTAAGGCCTAAATCTAAAAACTCCAAAATTCAACTTTTACATCTCATGCAACATATATAAATAATGGAAAAAGTGTTGTAGCACTTCAATTTCATGAGACTCTTTAAAGACTCTACAACTTCAACTTCTTTTGACTTTTAGAATCTCTTCACCATTCATAAATGAAAATACAAAAATATTAAATACTTTCATACTCCTACACACTAATGACATCTAAACTAAATAACACATACAAATAACCATAATTCATATGGACTATGTTTTCAATAAAATAAGGACAACATTATAGAAATCCAACATATGATTTTATAAAACTACAAAAACAAAATCATAGACTCAATATAATCATGTATTATATAATAAATGCATATGATCCACCCATCAATAATAGATAAATAAATATAATATGCCTTACAAACCATTAGAGGTGTACGCTTTCATATTATACTCATTTAAATGTAAATCATGTAAAATTACAACATATTTTAACAACTTAGACCTCTCTAGCCTATTATTATTGACCTCTTTATCTCCTTTTCTTCTTGAAATGCATGTCATTGATTACTCCTAGAGGCACAATTGTATTGATATTTAAAATATTTTAAATTGTATAAATATATTTTAATATAATGATCCACAGTCACAACATTCATTCCTTTTTCACTTCGAAATTACTCCTTGACATAAAATTTCAAATCTATATACATACAATGCATTAAGTTCAATTTGTTTAGTAACTCTTAAAACACCATATCAATGAACTCTTCGTCACATTGAGAAGATCTCCTGGTTGCCTCCAGAATACCTAGTGTATGACGATACGATGATGCAAAAACATAACCAAATGCTCTCAAGCCTATTCTATTGGAGAAAGCTTAAGAGGCAGCCCCATTTCAGGCAGGCATAGAGGAATCCTAAGGATGAGCTCCTTAGGAATTTAAGGAGACCACCTGAATCTACTTACTAGATGATGCATCATAATCACAATCTCCATTTTTGCATATTCATTTCCTGGACACATTCGAGGCCCGCCTCCGAAAGGCAAGAAACTATAAGGAGGAACGTCGGATGAGCCTTCGAATCTCGAGGGGTCGAATTTTTTGGGCTGTTGAAAGAGCTCGTCCATATTATTTGTTGAATACCTAGACCAGTACAACTTCATACAACGAGTAACAAATAATGAACATTTCAGAAATGGAAAAAAAAAAAGGAATAGAAAAGAATTGAAGACAAACAAAATAAGGCTTATCGCCCATCCTTTTAGAATCGTATATTCACCATACTGGATATCTATGGTGGCCTTTCTGAATATGCCTGATACTGGAGGTATGTATCGGAGTGTTTCCTGAGCTACCCTCCACGTATAACTCATTCGCAGGACATCCTCCTTGTTGGAAATATCTCACTCCAATGAGTAATTCCAGTTTCTGTAGTGGAAGCTAAAAATGAACACAAACATAAACACAACACACAGCCAAGATGTCCACTCAACATAGATGGGAAAATTCTTTTCTCTTTGTATTACAAAAAATTTACAGAGAACAAAAATATCGATTACACTCTACATTGCTTTCTTGAATGCTTAATTTCTCTATGCTCTTTTTCATGCTTGCACATACTATTATTCTACCTACAATACAATCTACTTATAACAAAAATAGTTGATAGATTAATGGTGGATTAAATGTGGTAGATTGGCGGGTGGATTCTTGCTTAAATTCTAACCTAACTTTACTTATTGCCATGTGTAGATCCATTTTCCTTAAATGCTATACAACTGGGTGTGACATCAGCACATGGGGGAGAGTGCTTCGTTTCCTTTGTTAAATGGGTGGAGGAGGGTGATGTAAGCAGCTTGTAAAATGCTTAAGTGCCGAACCCATTTGTTGATGATGTCATGTGAAAAGGGGAGAAGGTCTGGCTTCATTTGTTATTGAGCACCATGAGTTTCCGCTGGTGACATCAACGAGGAGTGGAGACTATAGTGGCTAGAGCTTTTCGTTGATGATGTAAGCACGAGGGGGGGTAAATCCGGGCTCCTTTGTATTTAGCATCGGGGGTTTGCTTTGATGATGTCAGCTGGAGGGGAGAGGTGGATGACATCAGCGAGATGAATGCAAAGCCAAAAAACAAAGGCGATCGGGAGACTCTAGTTGGTGATGCAAGCAAGAGGGGGGTCCGCATTCTAGCATTGAAAGGTCGATGATGTAAGTGAGAGATAA
>Ga0181464_1001804_pt1 | contig 10759 bp, 6 predicted proteins | sample InSIn2gowninarea_FD_119074 | JGI IMG/M metagenome (GOLD analysis project Ga0181464, IMG submission 119074) | Clean room microbial communities from NASA Spacecraft Assembly Facility at Jet Propulsion Laboratory, Pasadena, California, USA -... ...
ATTATCAATGTGGGGAAAAAGAAATGACTAGTCTACTCTTGTTGAAATGAAATTTGCAAAATTGAAAAGGAAAGCAAGGAAATGCAGAACTGAAGGAAAAGAAAGGGCTAGTCTACTTTTGCTGAAATAAACTATTAGTAGAATGTTGTAATAGAAAATAGAAGAAAGTAGTAATCACAGAATAATCTGACGCTTCCCTGGTAACGGTGCCAAAAATTGGTGAGCACCAATATTGGAGCAATAATACTGCAACTCCTGAGCTGCCTACTTTCCTCTTATCAACCTGATAGTTTGTAACAAACTTGGAAGCGTCGGTGCTGTATGCACGAGTACTAGTTCTCACTGTAGGGTATCACTTGGTTAGTTGGTGCAAGATCACTAGGAGCTTGAGCCAACTTCTATGAATTCCAGAAGAAGCTCTATATGTGATGAAAGAAAAGAAAGATAGATGCTATTCTAACTGCAGAAAGGAGAAAGACTGAAATGTAAAGCAAACCTAGTGAACCCTAATTAACCAACTAATTCTGCTTTTGCAGAAAGCACTATGAAAACCATGAAATGAATGCCATTACCTACTCAAGGAAGTAAACAACATATAACTAAGCTATTTCTGGAAGTAAATAAGAAAAAACATATTTTTGGATTTTTATGTATTTTTATGTGAATTTGACATGCATGTAATTTACTATGTGTGAGTGTGGCAGCAAATAGGTGGTGTTAAAGGGTGATTTTAGGACTTGAGAGGATGTAGGATGGTGTGGATGGGTCTTGGGAGATCTCAGGTGGCCTTTTGGAGGCTTTTCCCATACTCAGCCTTCAAAAGAAAGCCTATAGGAAAATCTACAAGAGGAAAACAAGGAATCTACAGGAGGCCTACAGGAGGAGGCCGAGAGTAGTTTTCACTGTTTTGACGGTGTGAGGGTAGGTGGAAAAGGTGGCCGAATGTTGGAATGAGGTGTTATGGTGCCTAAGGTATACCATGAATCACCAAGTGAGAAAAATATGATTGCGTTTGCTCAAGGAGAGAGGAAGAAGTTCTATGGAAAAATGCAAGAAACTAGGGCAGAATTGAGGTGAGATTTGGGAGACCTATAGGGCATGGATCAGATGGAGGGTGTGATTGCTGATAAGCTATCCTACTACTAGAAGAGATCTACTGAATAGAAATAGACAATCAACCAAGGAAATTCAAGCAACAAGTGAAATGAATGCATTTAGGAAAATCAGAGTTTTGCATAAAAATGGTATAAAATATGATCTATGAAAGGAAATGCTGAGAAATACTGGAGGAAAGGAAAGCACGAAAGAAGACTATTGCAAATCAGGAAGTGAGCATAATGAAGAAGATCTAAATCAAAGCAAAGCTAGAATATTAACCTACTAAAAAGCTACAGACACTAGAAGTCCTATGAAGGAGGAAAATCTGTGTTTTTAGGGCAGAAAAAGGGTCTTTGCCTCAAATCATGGTCCCAAAGGGAGGAAGAGAGGCCAAGGCACTGTTCCTAGCCTTTTGAATCTTTTTTGATCACTGTTTAACCTACTACAGAAAGCACAAATGGAAGCAAACTACTGAATCATCAAAAGAAACCTATTCTTAACCATAAAAGAAATACATCTAACAACAAACTAATCTACAAACTGAAATAAAACATACAAATACAAGTAAATAAGAGCTTGGCTGCTTGGATTGGGCCCTAACTCAAGAGCTTCAACCCTCTGAGGTAACTTAGTGCTAGCTCAAAAATGATCCCATCTTTATTATCAAAACAATAGCAAGATTACATGAAACTGTCACAAAATAATAAGCTCGAAGTTGGAGTAGAGTTTACATAAGCAAAAATCCAAAAAAAATCTGACCCTAGTGAGGGCCTATGCCTCTCTACTTATACAAATGAAGCTACCAATAGCTTCCTTAAAATCAAGGAGGATTGGCTTCCAAAACTGGAGATAATCATCAGTCATCCTCCACTTGCTTGGCTGCCTTTTAGTGCATGATTCCGCTACTTGTACTCCGAGCTGAATGAAGGGGAATTAGAAGCGAGGAGTAATAAATGAGGGTGATTCCCTCCTATAAGTCTTCTCCTTTGTCCACTTTGAGTTATTTCTACCATTTTTCCATTGGATACTTGACGTTGACCTCGAAACTCATCAATAATCTGCATTAAGTACATGTTAGACCACATGGCACAATAACTAACTCAACTCACTCTATAAGCATAAATATAATCAGAAAATCATACAATAAGCTAATAGAATGGTTGAGTTGACTAGGTTACGAGGTAAAATGAGCCAATATAATTACCCAATTATGAGACTCATCAATGTTGTTGCCAAGTGTTGGAAGAGAATGGCAACAAGGAAAAGAACAAGACATGTAAACCATTCTCCACATTAGGGAAGGAAGAATTTTAGACAGGTCTAGAGGAATTATTTTTTTTGTAGCCATTGTAACAAGCATGGACATTAGAGAGTCACATGTTGGGAAAGCCATACATAACAACGACCGAAGGAGGACTAGAAAGAACTTGTGAAGGAAGAAGGACCTGTTAGTGAAGAAAATCAATGAGAAATACAACTACAGGAATAGGGCCCATCAACTGGGTTGGGTAAGAGATGGGTAGGATTTGGCCAAATTTTTAAAATCACATGTTGTGAAATGATTATAAAAGTGATGAATTGTTTTCCATCGCTTATGAATGCAACATGATGATGTTTTTGGTCATTTTTTTGATAGCTTGGGTATTGGTTTCTGTTGTGATTTTGATGTAAACTTGACCAAAGAGTATGTTATAAACTCTTGGAAAGTATGGGTTTTTCTTGTATCGTGATAGTTCATGTAATTGAACATGTATTTTGTAAGATGTACTATAGGTTTGCATAATATGCAGGTGTTGGTTCATCACTTATGGCTCTGAAGGACAAAGGTGAAGGAGAAGGAAGTGTGGATTATTAGGGAACTTGTTGTGCTTATGAGGGAGTGAAACATATTACAGATAGCTTTCATGCTTTTGGAGGAACAAAATATTCTCAATATAGAGTAATGATCTAGGTGTCTCTAGGAAACCTCAAAATTTTCAAAGTGTTCAAAATTGTATGAAACTAAGACAAAGTTGTATATCTCAATGAGAGATTTAAAATGATGCAAACAACCCATGAATCTGAGTTCGCATGCAAAAGTTATGGCTAGTCAACGTTTTGGTCAAACTAGGAAAAAATCAAAGTCAAAGTCAACCCAAGGTACCATGTGGAAATCCCTAGGCTGCCACATGTCAGAAAAGTCAATACTCTTGGTGGGACCCATAAAATTGATATGGAAACCTAGTCATAAAACCAGGTGGACCCACAAGCAAGTGACATGGAAGAACCACAAGTCGACACATGGAAAGTAGGTGGTAGATGATGTGGACCAATGAGAGACTACCACATGGCCCAATCACATGGTGCACATGGCACCTCAAATTAGGTGCAAGTGGCCGTGGCATGGCACAACCTCCATTTTTGTCTTATTCTCATTGTTTTGGGAGTCGTTACAATATGGACATATGATTTCCATATATTATATGGTTTGAAAACTATATTAAAACCAAAATTTGGCTTTAAAACCATATTAAAGAGAAACTAGGAGTCCATGGGTTTTGAACCCAAAACCTCTCCAACAAAAAGTAAAGTAATATGATTGTTTCAACCATTGTTCTAACCACAAAATTTGTCTTATTCACCCTCACACTTCGTTATAAAATTCCATTCAAATGGTTAAACGGGAACCATGGAGAATACATGAAAGATGATGTGCAAGCAGGCCAATGAAGTCATGAACCTCAAGAAGATTCTAGGAATATTTTTAGAGCATATGTTAGAGAATATTTCAAAGAATATTATCTATGAGGAATCTTTGAGGAAACCTTAGGATTCCCTGGGGGCAGAATTTTGAACGTGTCAAAACTATGTCGAGTTTGTACTCAAATGAATCAATTTTTCACTAGGAGTCTAATTGTGTAGTCCATTTCTTCAGCTGAACAATAGATTTTTTTTCTTGTATCCAAGAAGGGAATCTTTGAGATTCCTGGGGAGCGCAAATTTGACCGAGTCAAAAAGGGGTCAAGTTTATAGTCAAATTTCATGACTTTTCATCAGAAATTCAAGCACGTAGTCCATTTCTTCAGCAAAGGTGTGCATTTTTAGTCCATCCCTAGAAGTGGAGGTATAAGAGGCATTGATTCCATGTCTTCTTTTGATTTTTGTTGATATGAAAATTTGATGTTGAGATCCTTATTTGTCATTTTGGTTGAAGATCCTTGTAAGCCACTTCATGTGAGAGTTTGTTATTTTGTCATGCTGAAAGAGAGCTTATATGAGTGGGAGTTCTTATAGAGGAGCGTCTCATAAAGATACATGCCACTCTAGTTAAGGGAGTTCTTCCCTATATTCACAAAGAACACATAATGTATTCATCATCATCTTGCAGCAATTAATGAAGCGGACTCCCCACTCTTGACACTGGGCTTGGAGATGTAACCTACACTGGGTTAACTCCATTATCAAATTGTGTGTGTTATTTTATTTGATGATTGTCTTTATGTTTCCTCTTATTTAAAGTATGTACATGTGGTTTTTTATACTCTTTCACATGCATTTCTTCTAGCATCACAGAGGTAAAAGATCTTGGTAAATTCTAGTAGCTGAGAGAATCTGGATTAATCACGCCTTACAAATATCCTTATGCCCAAAAGAGTGAAATTGAACGTATGGTTGCAAAAGTTCTAGAGGTTGGTATAATTCAACCTAGTCAAAGTTCTTTCTCTCCTCCAATAGTATTGGTGCACAAGAAAGATGGATCATGGTGTATGTGTCCAGACTATAGGTAGCTCAACAAGATCACTACTAGAGATAAATTTCCCATTCCTTTCATTGATAAATTGTTGGATGAATTACATGGAGCAATTTACTTCACTAAGCTAGATGTTCATTCTAGATATCATCAAATTATAACGAAGACTGAATACATTCAAAAAACAACATTCATAAATCATGAAGGTCATTATGATTTTTTTATTATGCCTTTTGGCCTTAATAATGCACCTTCCAAATTTCAAGGTTTGATGAATTCCATTATCAAACCCTTAGAAAATTTGTGTTAGTATTTCTTGATGATATACTAATATACATGAAGTCTTCGAAGGACCATGTTCAACATGTTGACAGGGTGCTCAAACTAATGGAGGAGAAACAATTATATTAAAAAACATCAAAATGTTTCTTTAGAGTATAGGAGGTGGAATATTTGGGTCATATTGTATCTCATGAGGGTGTTAACGTAGAACCTAACAAAATTAAAGCCATGAAGGAGAGGAAAATTAAATCATCTTCAAGGATTTATCAGGTTGGCAGGGTATTGTCGTAATTTTGTTAAGAATTAAGGGAGAATAACATCACCTCTAACAACATTACTCAAGAAATATTCATTTTCTTGGACTCCAGAAGCAACTGAGGCCTTTGAACATCTTAAAGAGACAATGTGTCAAGAGCCGATCTTAGCTAAGCCAAACTTCACAAAAACCTTTATTGTGGAATGTGATACCTTGGGAAATGGAATTGGTGCCATTTTAATACAAGAAGGAAGATCCATTTTAAAAGTCATCCAATCAAGAGAAAGTATTTACACAAACCTATTTATGAGAAGGAAATGTTGGCAATACTACATGCACTAAAGCATTGTTGACCTTACCTAATGGGAAGACACTTCAAGGTTAAAAAAGGTCATGATAGTCTTAAATACTTTTTGGAACAAATATTATCTTCAGAGGAGAGAAAACATGGGTCACAAATATGTTGGGTTAGGACTTTGAATTCATCTACAAAAAATCAAAGCCAAACGTTGTTGCAGATGCACTATCAACAAAGGATGAGGATGTGGAAGCATTGCTTTGTGCCATTTCTATTATCCAACTTGATTGGATAACTGAATTAAGGGATGAATGGAAGAATGAAGAATAAGTGTGGACACTCATTCAAAAGTTGCAGCAAGATCCTAGTACATATGATACATTTAGCTGGAAAAATGATTTGTTTTCGTAGAAATATCACTTATATATTTGTAAGAATTCCCAACTCAAAAAAAATATTTTTTTAGAGTTGCACACCTTCCCCTTATGAGGGCACTTGGGATTTTTAAAACCTTACCAGAAAGTTAAGAAGGAATTTTTTGGGATGGACTTAAATATGATATTCAAAACTTTGTAGATTAATGTTTGATTTTACAAAAAAATAGAGTTGAGACAATTAAGACCACGAGTCTTTACAACCTTTAGCCATTCCAACTCAGTGTAAGGAGGAGGTCTCAATGGATTTTTATCACAGGTTTACCCAAGTCTCAAGGAAAAAGTGCCATAATGTTGGTAGTTGATAGAATTACTAAGTATGCACACTTTTGCGCATTATCTCATCCTTTTAAAGCTAGTACAATTTCTATTGCATTTATTGAAACAATTCAAAAGCTACATGGAAACCCAAAGATTATTGTAAGTGACAAAGATCCCATTTTCACTCGAAATTTTTAGATGAAATTATTTTCTTGTCTTGGTGCTCCATTAGCTCATAGCTCATCTTATCATTCTCAATCTAGCAGGCAAAATAAGATAGTGAACAAATTTTTGGAAGGACATCTGTGTTGCTTTGTATATGATAAACAAACACAATGGGTCAAGTGGTTACCTTTGGTTGAATGGTGGTATAACACTTCCTTCTATACAGTAGAAAACATGATCCCATTCATTTCACTTTATGGATATCATCCACTATCCATCACATCATATTTAAGAGAAAATTCTAAGGTTTAGGTAGTGGAAGATCACATTGAACATAAAAAGATGTTCTCCAACTCTTAAATGATAACCTCGCTTTGTCTAGAATCAAGTGAAACAATAGGCATATCAACATTGTAGTGAAATAATTTTTGATGTAGGTGACTGGGTATTTTTACGACTACAACCATACAAACAAATGTCTCTCAAGAAAGCTAAAAAGTATAATAAATTATCAGCTAAGTACTATGGTCCTTAGAAGGTGCTACAAAATATTGGTACTATGGAATACAAATTGGAGCTGCTTGAATCTTCTTGAGTATACCCAGTTTTCCATGTTTCACACTTAAACAAGGTTATCAGTGACAAGCTCCCAGTTCAAACAATATTGCCAGAACTTGGCGAAGAAGAAAAACTCATATTTGAGCCTGGGCAGTTAGGGAAACAAGAACCTGACAATGACAAAATCGATTAAATTCAAAGCATCTCATTAAGTGGAAGAACATAGTCACTAAATATTTCACATGGGAGGATGATAATCAAGGAAAATTTTAAGGATGAAAATTTGTCTTAAAGTTTAGAAACCTTGGCGAATCTTATTGATGGGCCTCTAAATTAGACATAAATTAAGGCCCATGCCTCTAATTTAAACATAAATTAAGGCCTATGACCATCCTTCAGCACATTAAAACTCTTTTTCTACATTAGATGATGTATTTTTAACTTTAATATATTCATTAGGAAGGTTTACGAATAATTGGATATTCGTGCCTAATATTATTTATTTTTGTGGAATATTATGAGAATATTGGGCAGATTATGAAGATTTGGAGGAGGAGATAATTTAGGGACTTTCTCCCTACTATATGAGGATCAATAATAAATAATAAATCAACAAGATATTATGGAATTATGGCATAGATTGTGGAACTCCAATGATTGAGAAAATCTAGGAATGTGTTTCGTGCCATTTAATGTAGATTCCTAATATTGGGGACCAAATCCACTAATAAAGAGATTTTAGTGGGGAAAGATTCCTCCATTCATGGGGAATGATTCCTAATAATTTTTATAAGTACCAAGTTGAAGTTTCCTCTAGGGAGAGATTTTCATAGTGTTATTATGGAGAGAACTTGTATTTTTGCAGCTCCATTGTATTTTCTTGCAGGGATGTAATTGTATTGATAAAAATAATGAAGATTGGTGTCATGTTCAGCTTCTAAATATTTTTCTCCTCCATAGGTATCTAGGTTTCCTTGGCTTGGCCATCCCAGGAGCCTCAGAGCCCTTTTGTATCATTTTCTTTCCTTCTTTTCACTTCTTATTCACATACATCTCTTGTTTTTATTTCTTTCTATTTCTACATTAGTATTAATGATTTCTTGTTGTAGGATTTGGTTAAATGGTTTATGTAAGTTATTTTGCAGGATAAAAACATCATTTCATCCTTAGAAGTGCTTTGGAAGGTCACAGTAATCATTAAGCTACTTGGATTAGCTTTCTTATTCCCAAATTTAGATTTTTGGAACTCCTTTGTGGCAAAGAATAGTAAATTTATGCTATTTTTAGAGCATGCTAACGAGCTTCAATCGATTTCGTTCCACTTGCATTATATCAAAAAAAACATTCTAGTTCATAACAAAAATTAACCCACTGCATTTGCACTTGATTAGGTTAGACATTTTTTAGATTTACTAGTTCACTAGTTCTTGAATTTCTAGATTTTCAACTAGTAATGTTTTTCTATTTTTTAGCATGGAGTAACAGAGGTCTTTTGAGTGATTCCACTTGGAATAGGGACCTATGAAATCCTATTAAATAAAAAATATTGTCCCATACAATTTGGATTTTATTTTCTTGTTCATTCGATGAATTATAATTTCGTATAGTAAATCCGTAACATCCTGTAGTAAATCAGGGGATCTTGTAGGAAACCATTGTAGCATCATGTAGGAAAGCCTGTTTTGAGCCTGAATTGAGAAAAATAATCATTGAAGCTTGGATTAGGCCTCTAATTGACCTCCATGCCATCAAGACCATTTTAACCCTCTTTCTTCACACTTGTCTCCCCTGCCAAAGATCTAGGAAAGATTAGCATTTGCATTTATAAAGCAATTTTATTTATTTTTTAAATGAGTTCTTTTACATTTACACATGCACATAGCAGTTAGTACTCTCTAGATCAGATATCATGCTCAGTTAGTTTAAATCATCACATGTGATAAATATGGTATAGATAGGTTTATTTTACATTTAGTTCATGATCTTTATGCAATTAGAATAGGTCTCTTTTCTTGTACTTTCTTTCTTGCAATATGTTAAGGTTCCATTTCAAACATTTCATTTTCTGTAATTAGTTTAGGATTTGACTTCAATACATGCACTCCATTACATCATGATAGCAAAAGAAGGACACATTGTATGATGCAGATATAATGTCGATACCTCTTAAGTTTGTACGAACCTTGGGTTGATAATTAGAGTCAGTAGAATTGGGAGTTGCAACATTCATGTTGTAGTATCGAGGCTCATCATTTTTTGGTGTTGTTGTCGGGGATTGAACCCGTGTAACCCGCATTATCCTTCCTTTGATAAAATGAGCCAACAAGGCCAAGGCCATGCCAATTCATCACCCTCATATACTTCCACCATCCACCCATTATTCTCAAGCTTCTACCGTTCAATTTGATTGTTGTCCTAAAAAACTACAGGATGCTCTGTTTTACTACATGATAGAAAAATACATAGAGCAGAAATTTGTTTTTGCCATAACTTGAAAACCTTGGATCCATTTGCCAAGAAGTTTCCAGGGGAGATGAATATGGATGATGGTAACATGCTCAAGCAATTTCAGCAAATTCCAATGCACAATCTTTGAGAAATCAACCTCCATCACCTACAACCATTTTTTCATTTTCTCGATATTCGTGCACCCATTTAAAAAGTTGTTTCATTGGGAGATGCATATGGATGATGGTAACATGCCCAATCAAATTCTGCAAATTCTAGTGCACGGTTTCCAATAAATTGTCCCCTATCACCTTCCACCATTTGTAGTTTTTCTCGAGATCCGTCCATGCATTGACCAATTTTTTTATGGGGAGGTGCATAATGATGATGGCAACATGCTCAAAAAGTTTTAGGTCAATCCATTCTACCATTTGGGAGATATGGACAAAACAAGTCGACTATAAAAGGTTGTCCTGTAAACCTATAGGATTTCCTAAAAACTTATAGGATTCCCTGAAGACCTACAGGATCCTACAGGAGATCCTATAGGATACAGAAAAACACCTATAGGATTGGTAGTGAGTAGTTCTAAAGGGAAAAAAATAGAGGTTGGCTTCATCAAAGAGGGATAAGGAAGTAGGAGGTGAACTTTCCCACAGTCTTCCAAGTGAAAAGAATATAGAAAAGCCTTCTATTATGTGGAAAAATATTGCAGTATAGGGGAATTGTATACACATAATTTTCATCTAAAATTCATCATCCATTAAATTTGATAAGGAGACATATACAACCCTCCACATCCATCAGAGAAACATGACATGGGGATTTAACAAGAGGGAACCCACTAACACAGTGAAGATTCATCAGCGTCACCATCCAATACCTACACATCAAGGAACAACATCAGAGAAAAAAAGAGAAAAACACATGCAACAAATGCAAGCAAGGACTTCACTCTCCAACAAACAACATCTACAAGAAGGCCATCAGGTAGGTACCGGTATGCAATATTCTTGACCTCTTCTATTGAGCATATTATAGTTAGAAATTTGTTGTCAATGCATGAGAGATGAGGTTTTATAAGCTAAGGATGGGTCAGCAATTTCAGCCACCTTCAACTAGTTAATTGTAGCTCACTCCTTCACTAATTCAATGTTGAAAAGTAAAATTACAAAAGGTGATTATTTCAAGGAATGAGGGCAACAATCAAATTGAACGGTAGAAGCTTG
>Ga0181464_1001808_pt1 | contig 10741 bp, 7 predicted proteins | sample InSIn2gowninarea_FD_119074 | JGI IMG/M metagenome (GOLD analysis project Ga0181464, IMG submission 119074) | Clean room microbial communities from NASA Spacecraft Assembly Facility at Jet Propulsion Laboratory, Pasadena, California, USA -... ...
CATAAATACAAGGGAATTGTTAGGGAAAGGGAAACATGAGGGAATTAGGGACAATAAAAATAAACAAGGAATTTAGGGAAGGGAAAGGGCATAGGAAATTATGATAATGTAGGGTTTTGGGGTGAAGTAGAGTTTGGGGATTAAGTAAGGATATTATAAAATTTTATGGGAAATTTTAAGGGGAATGCAGGGGAATATGGGGGAAAAAGAAGGACCAAAATGGGAAAACCTTGAGCAGCATATCACTGTGAAACCCTAGCAAACTAGGTTTTTAAATTTCACACAGCAACTTAGGGTTTTTACTTCTAATTTTCATGGCAACTTTATCATATTTCTTTCACATTCATCTTGGAAAACCAAAACCAGCCATGGAAAAGAAGCTTACTTGTATTTTGCTTGAGTTAAGAGAGGATTTGTGTGCTTGCTGGCAAGTTACTAGGCAAAAAACCCAACGCGTAGCGCACCTTGCCCAACGCGTAGCGCCCCTCTGGTGCGTAGCACCTGAACAAAATTACACTGAGAAAATCGCGCTGATGCGTAGCGCGCCCTGGGTGCGTAGCGCGCCTCTGCTGATGCGTAGCGCGCCTCTGGAACTGCCCGATTTGCTCAGGAATTTGTGAAATCGCCTTTTGCAAGGATCCACTTTGCTTGTAAGAGATGAATGAGTTGTTAATGAAGAGGAATGTGCTTATAAGGCTCCTCTTTGATTTTTATTTGACCAAAACCCACTTTGTAATGTTTGAGTGTTGACACTTTTTTGAATTAATAGGCTCCGACTTCTGGTTTCCCTTTTTAAAATAAATTGATTGAAATAATGATTTCTTTTGATAATTTTTGCAGGGATGGCTCTGAGATGCTTTGGCAAAGGAGACCAAGGTTGCGCTTCAACCTTTGGAGAACTTGAAATTTTGACCATTTTTTTACAAAAAAACAAGATGGTGACCTGTGTTTTTCAAAAACAGAGTTTTGACAACAAAGTCCAAATTTAGCTGTACAATGAAGAGAATTATTGAAATGATAATCTATGAAGGACATCCCTCTGGCCTGCTGGTCCTTTATGACTTCTTAAGACAAAATTGACTCAACCCTAGACCTAAGACCTCGAAATTTAAAACATAATGATGAATAACCTTTGAAGACTTTATTTACTTAAACAGACTTGAACCAGCAGTGCCAAACACGAGGGGAATAAATGACACAAACCACTCCATCGGAGTTATGGCATGCCTAACGGAATGCAGCTGATGAAAACTGATGGGACACCTAATCATGAAATGCAAAAGAGCTTTGATCTCTGATGGAGGGATACTAGACCGACTCTAACATTGGCTCCAATGGGGATGGTAGCTCCTTGGAGATGCCAAGAACCTCTGACCTCTGGGAGAGCAGACCAGTGCCTTTAACCATTGGGCGATGGAGTCATTATTTTCACATTTGACACAAACTTTGACAGCTTTATTGACTGCAAATTTGACTGAAAATTGGACACAACTTTGACCCAGACTGACTCAATTTTGAATAGAAAATGGACTGATAAAAACAACTTGACAAACCTCAAACCAACTAACCTTCATCTCCAGAATTATAGCCTTCACTGCGGGCCCCAGACTGAAGATGAGAGGTCAGTACACACATGCGATAAAACAGAAGTAAAATGGTATGTACAATGATGATGACAAGAGCAGAAAATGCTCAGACATGGTACCTCTTTAGCAGCCGACCATTGACCGACCCTCCGGGATAATCATCTCCATTCATTTCTTTGAGAAGAAAAGCATTTTGGCCACGATATGCTGCGATCTTGTAGGGACCCTTCCATAAATTGTCAAATTTGCCGTGCTTCCCTTTATCTTCATTCCGAGCATCCCATCTCAAAACCACATCCTCTATATGGAAGTCATCTGGTTTTGCTTTCCTATCATAAATCTTCTTTATGCGCTCTTGCAACTTGAGAGTATTTTGAAGTACTTCCTCCCGTGTCTGCTGTAAATGGATCATTTGATTAATCCGCCTCTACATGGGATCTTCCTCACTACCAGCTTCTTGAAGCAATTTGACCACCGGAATAGCAAGCGAAGTAGGAAACACTGCATCTGTCCCGTACACCAACTCAAAAGGAGACATGCCAATTGACTTTTTCTGACTTACCCTATCAGCCCACAGTGCATTCACTAATTTTTTGTGCCAGCTCTTTTTATTGATTTCCAGCAACTTTTTAATGATATTTACCAAGGACTTATTTGAAGATTCGGCCAACCCATTTCCTTGCGGATGGTAGGCGGTAGAATGCCCCAAGCTGATATTGTATTTGTAGCAAAAGTCGACCATTCTCTTTGATTTGAATGCTGCTGCATTATCTGTGATTAACTTACTAGGACACCCAAAACGTGACAGTATATTATTTTCAAGGAAAGAAATAATTACCGCATCCGTAGCCTGCCGGGTGGGAATGGCTTCAATCCATTTTGTGAAGTAATCTGTAGCTGTCAATATCCATCTATGCTGTCCTGACGATGGCGGATGAATTTCGCCGATAAAATCCAAGCCCCACTGCTGAAATGGTGCGCTAACCTCAATCGGTTTGAGAGGCAATGGCTGTAATTTTTGTTTTCCTTGAAAAATTTGGCACTCGTGACAATTCTTAACATCCTTATAGACATCTGAAAATAATGAAGGCCAATAAAAACCCGCCCTTAGAATTTTATTTGCTGTAGTTTTCCAAAACAAATGGCCCCCGCAGTCACCTCTATGAAAATCCTCCACAACTTTTTTGGCTTCCTCCTCGACCAAACAATTCAGCAATATTCCACCGGGGTCCTTCCAATATAATGCAGATTTGAGGATGCAAAACTTGGCAGCTTTCAATTTCAATGTCCTACTTTTATTTCGAGGCATCCCGGGAGGTGAAGACAAATTTTGAAGTACATATATAATATCAGAATACCAAGGAGAAGAAACAAAAATGTCAGATACCTGTTGTGCTGGATTCTCCTCATCGTCATCGGACATGGCAGCCATCAAATTGATGTCTAGGACATGCAGATTTGTTTCAGCCATTAATTTGGCGAGACCTTGACCTTTGATCAACTTAGTTGGTTTAATCTCCACATCATACTCTAATAACGCAGCAATCCACTTACCCCGCCTTCCTTCTGGTTCTGCCTGTACCAAAACATCCTTTACTGCTGTGTTAGGAACATATGCTATAATGTGGGAATTCAATATATACACACGGAAATCCTTCAAGGCTTTCACAAGCGCAAGTGCTTGTTTTTCGATGATGTTATACTTTAATGCTCCGTCCCTTATAATACGGCTGAAAAAGGCAATAGGCTTCTCAACTCCATCTCTTTTTTGCATTAGTACAACTACCAATGTGTGCTCAGAAGCAAATGAAAACAAAATAAAGTCTTGTGTGTAATCCGGACTGATTAGAGTAGGGGCTGAAGATAGAACCAACTTTACCAAATTGAAAGATTTTACCGCCTCTTCGGTCCACTTTAGCTGGCTGTCCTTTTTCAGCATGTTTGTGATTTCTCTAAGATGCTCGGCAAGATTTGGAATGAAGCGATGCAAAAAATTCAGTTTACCATTAAAGGACTGTATTTCTTTCTTGTTCCGAGGCTGTTCAATTTGCTGAATAGCTTCAACACGTGCAGGATCTATACGGATGCCGTCTTTGGAAATGATGTGGCCCAAGAGCTTGCCTTCACTCATGGCGAAAAGACTCTTCTTTGGATTCAGCGAAATACCATATTTTCTACACTTTTGAAAAACAATTTTCAAGTGATACAAATGTTCCTCATCAGTTTTCGAAAATACAGTCAAGTCATCAAGGTAACAACCAAAAAAACATCTTTCTCGTTGGCGAAAGCCATATCCATCGCACGCTGAAAAGTGGCACCTGCATTTTTCAAACCAAACGGCATCTTTGCATAATGAAACGTTCCCCATGGAGTGGTGAATGCAGTTTTGTCACGATCATCCTCATGCACCAAAATCTGATTGTATCTGGAATAGCCATCGAGTAGCGACATCCTTGATGCTCCAACTACTCGCTGCAATATATGATCCATCTTGGGCAGCGGATAATTGTCTTTTAAGGATACTTTATTCAAATTTCTAAAGTCAATGCATAAACGGATCTCACCGGTCTTTTTTCTTACGAGCACCAAATTTAATATCCAATCGGAAAATCTGATAGGCACTATGATTCCAGACTTGTACAACCTGTTCACTTCTTTCTCTATCAATGGCAGCAATTTAGGATTGATTCTCCTCAACTTTTGACGGAAAGGTTTCTGATTTGGCTTTATAGGAATAGTATGCTGAATGATATTGGTGTCATATGTCTTCAGATCTGAGTAATCCCATGCAAAAACATTAGAAAATGAAGATAACAATCTGATATACTCCTTCTTTACCTTTGGTGACAATGACTTTGATAGCTTTACCATCTTGGGATTCTCAGCTGCTCCAATGTTTACCTCTTCAACACCTTCTTCAGTTGGTCGCAATGTCGATTTGCGGGCCACATCATCTTGATCAAACAGCGCCTCCAAAGGAATCAATCCCTTAGGAATAAAATTGTCCTTAAGTTGCAGCACATCCATGTGATTTACTTCATCTGGTTCTGTATCTATGGAGATGTCTTTAAACTCACCTTCAATCTGCAGAAAATCTTTGATCTCTTCATCATCCTAAAAAACTTGCCAACATCGCTGATTATCCGAAACTATGGGGCGGTGTTTCACATAAATCTCAAATTTGTTGCTGGAATTCATTGGAATTTTTAAGTTACTTGCTGCCTTGGCCAATGCATCAGCAACACCATTTTGTATGCGGGGCGCACATGTCAAAGTATGCTCAGAAAATAACTTCAAAATATCTAGGACAGCATTTCGATATGCCCTCATACGAGGATGCTTGGCCTGAAACTCACCCTTAACTTGCTTTATCACCAACTCGGAGTCACCATAGACTGCAATCTTCTTTGCTTTCAGCTTTCGAAGAATTTTAAGGCCAGCAATGAGAGCCTCATATTCTGCCTCATTATTTGAACAATCGAAAGCTAGTTTATAAGAACACACTCTCACCTTGCTTGGGACTTTGTCTCGGGCAGAAAAGGGGCTTCGAATCCACACACCAATACCAGCGCCATCGCTGCCCACAACGCCATCAAAATCCATGGTCCAAAGACCATCTTCATCCTCCTCCAAGTGCTGAAACTGTGTTGACTCTGTTTTTTCTGTTTTTTGCCCCTTATCTTTAGCTATTTTCTTCGTAGCAACTGGCTTTTCTTCTCTTTCCTTTTGCAGAACCTCTCTAAAATTTTCAGTAATCTCTGGTATATCTTCTACCTGAACTAATTGACTATATATCTCATTAAAACTATCAGCAAACAAAACAAACGACTCCAAATCTGTATGTACATAATTTACAGGATGATTTATTGGCTTTTCTTCGCTAGTTATCATATATTTCATCTTTTGCTCCCGATATAGCTTTCTCTTTTGACCGAAGACTGGAATTCTAGCATATGAAAAATCTAGCTGAAGTGTACCTTTCAACTTAGCTCCCCAAGATCTTGAAAGTAGCATACCAAAACGCAGAGGAATATCCGCCACAACCACATCCATCAAGACATTCTTAGCTAGAATTTGATCTAAGCTTACCACCAAGTCCTTGATCAATCCGATACACTTTACCCGGCTGGAATCAAATGAATACAAATCATGGTATTTTCTTGTGATGTCTAATCCCAGCGTTTCTATGATTGCTTTCGGCATCAAATTGTGCGAAGCACCCGAGTGAAACATAGCATTATGTAAAACATACTCGTGCAACCTCAAACTGATATAGAAAGGAGGAACATCGCTTTCAGGAGACTCACCATCTAAAGCAGGCCCAAAAATTAATTTCGACTGATCATCTTCTACATTTACCGTGTCCAACATTGGATCGAAATTCAAAATTTTGGAGATTTGACCTCGGTAGCTGCTGTTTTTCATGATTTCAGTCAAAGGAATAGACACTTTCAGCTTTGAAATTTCATTCTCCAAACTAAATGCTGAAACCTTTTCACCCTCCTTGGCCGGAACTTCTCTTCTTTCAACTTTATCCCTCATTGTGCTTGGTGGCTGATTTACCTTATCTGCTGATGATGATTGACCTGCTGCGGGATCAATTATCTCTTTTCCTTTTTTCTGTGGGATAGCTGAATCATTTTTTGCTGAAGTATCTTTCTTCTTCTGAATAGGATTTATGGGCACAGCTCGATTTCTTAATTGTTTCTGCTGGGCAGACAAAGCGTTCAGGTATCCTCTTTGGTACTCCTCCGATTCTTCCTCAAGCGTTGCATCATTTGATAAGATATAATTCTCATCTTGGTGGATGATGGAGTTTCTCACAAATTCTTCCTCTTCCGTAACATAGGTAGGCAAATCATCAGGAGTAAAGAAATGATTTTCCTCCCCTACAGTATCACCTTCATCCTCGGATTCTTGGCTAACAAAATTCCGCTGAAGAGGAGTTTTTACTTGCTGCTGAACTGCTAACTCTTGTGTCCTTGTTTCACGCTGCTTAATTCTGTATTGTGGCTGCTACGGACCTCGGAAATTAGGATTGCGAATCTGCGGCTCCGACTTGTCGAGAGTGACCTTTTCGAGCATCCTCTCTACCTTACGAAGGAGCTAATCTGATGTAGAAGCTTCTTCTTTGATTGTCACTCGCTTTTCAGCTTTCATCCTTGCTCTTTTATCATTCAAATTCGCTTCAACACTAACAGCGATTTTCTGCATATCCTCCAAGGTAGGCGGATCTCTATCTCGCAATGAATAAGCCATCTCCGGATCAAAGCCATCCGGGAATTTGAGAAGAGCTGATTTTCTAGATGGTCTTAAATCATCCGAAATAGCATTATAAACTGTGTTAAATCTGATAATATAATCTTGGACAGACTGACCATGATTACGTTTGAGATTGTTGTACTCGGCATTGATCTGAAGTGGATCCTTTCTGATTTCCCATCGGTCTAGAAATTGTTTCTGAAGTTCATCCAATGTGGGTATGCTTCTAGCTGTCAAACCTCTGAACCATTTTCTTACCTCTCCTCCGAATGTTTGCACAAACAAACGCATAGTTACATCTTCTTCATCAATCTCATATAAATCACAAAAAGTTGTCATTTTGTCTATATGCTGCTGAGCGGAAACACTTTGAGGAGTGCCATCATACATGGGGATCTTACTCTGATAATCCGCAGGCATATCATGCAGATTTTGAGGAAGAGCAAGAGGAGCAAACCGAGCAGCCATTGCTCTAGGCGGATTTGGTCTAGGAGTAGTTGGTGGAGTAGGTGTAGCTGTAGTATGAGGAATATGAGGAGGTGTATGCAGAGGAGAAGCGATATGGGATGAAGGAGGAGAATTGACTGTAGATTCGGGATATGTGATTATAGGAGAAACGGAGATAAAAGGAGGTTCGGTCTGTTCGCGAGCCGTGATAGTGGATCCAATATGAGCAGATACAGTTTCTAGAAAATCAGCAAGATTAGTAGTGTGGATATCTGTCTGAAGAGTTCTTAGGATGAAGTTTTCAACCAATTTATTGTGTCTCTCAATCTCAAGGGCAGTAGCAAAATCAGGATTGGGAACCAGAGAATCAAGTGCACTTTCAGACTTGGTTTTAAACAGGGACAATTCAAAGCTCTCGTCAAAATCAATGTCTTCAAAATACTTAAAAACAGCCGGACATGAATGGGATTTAAATATATGACTAGGATCTGAAGCCAGCTTGTTATTCTCAAAATATCAAGGAACAAATAACCAATCAGCCTGTGAAAACTCTCAACTTATCATCAAAAGTTTCAGAGTTTACAAATGTACTAGGGTAAAATGCAAATGAAGTGTTATGTTCACAAGCTCACGGAGATCGACTGAAGCAGCGTTTATCTACTTGTGCTTATGCAAAGCAAAAGCGTTTCGAAGGCTACCTCGCATATCTTCAGACTCCGTCTAAGACTTATGAAATAAACACATCAACCAGCAAACAAGTTGTTCTCCCCAGTATAGTCGCCAATATGTTAGCGCTTGAATTTGCCTCAGGCTGAGGAAGGCGAAACTCAAGGCAACATCAAACCAAGCTCAGCCTCGTAGCTAGCCCTACGAGGACAGGAGAGGGCTCTCTCCGGGTCTATCTCGGCAAAAGGTTTTCAGAGGAGCTGAGATGACCGATAAAGAATACTGATTTTAGGACCAAGCTCAGCCTCGTAGCTAGCCCTACGAGGACAGGAGAGGGCTCTCTCCGGGTCTATCTCGGCAAAAGGTTTTCAGAGGGGCTGAGATGACCGATAAAGAATACTGATTTTAGGCTAGTAAATTGATATGGAAAGTTTGATTTCAAATTTTTAGGGTTTTGTTGGAAAACAGGGAAAGGCAATTTTGGGTGCGGGGTTGTGACACAGTTTTTGCAGAGGTCTTTTTGGGGCAAGGTAGGCAATCGTCCTGATGTCTTTAAAGGAAATGAATGGATAGAAATGACTGGTGAGGAGCTAAGGAGAGCAAGAAACCTTCAGGGGTTCTCTTTAGACAGATGAAAACATAGATATTAAACAAACTTAAAGGCAGAGCATACGAAATTATGAATTCTACCTCAACACTTCATTTGTTTAATTTGCAGAAGAGAATAGTAGGAAAATGATTCACATAACAAACTTACAAGTACATGAAAGAAACACACCATCAACACAGATAACCACAGGAATCCCAAAGAGTGCTGCAAAACCCTGGTCTTTCCTTTGCCAAAATTGCAGAGAAAAAGTGTACAATAAAGCCTCAAAGCTTTCCCAAGAGTCCAACCATGAAAATGACTAAGAAAATACATAATATAGGCAAGCTAACACATTCCCTTGCCTCTAGGGGTCGAGCTCATCATCCTAGGAGCTGTTTCAACCAATTCTAATCATAGAGCAAGAATCTAGTTGACCAAAACAACCTGCCTCTAAAAGCTAGGAAACCAATTCATTCATTAATTTTTTTTGTTATTTTATGAATGAATCGTCTAGAATAGGTAAATAAGAGTCAAGTCAACATGAAATTTCATTAATTACATCAAGGAGGGTGAAAAATCCCATGAAAAGTCAAAACTGGTCAAATAGCTGCGTTGTCCTGTGCTGTAGATGAAAAACTGGAAAATTCCCTGATGCGTAGCGCGCCAAATCTCTACGCGTAGCGCGCCTTTCAGCCCACTTTTGGGGCACTTCCAGTGATCCAAATGAGGCTCAGGTGGGCTTGTTGGAAAGGTCTAGATGTCTACTTTCCAACCCAAGTGGAATTTCTCAATTTGGTGCCCATTTGCCCCTCCAAAAATGCATTCTCCCAAGACTGCTTCCTATGTGTCCAAAAAGGGGCAGAAGGTCATTTTTTACATGTTTTTTGACCTTTTGGGGGCCCAAAACTTGATGAAATGTCTTGGCAGTGGCTGAGCAGGTGTATTTCATCATGACAAATCCAAAAATGCAGACCCTTTGTGAAATGGACCTCCCCATCTTCAGGGTAGCGCGCGGCGCGCTACGCGTTGAGGGCAAAAACCTGTTTTTAACACAAAAATTTCAAAATTGACCAAAAATGCTCCAAATTTTTTGAATTTTGAGCTGGGGGTGTATCATCAAGTACCATGCTCCTTCAAGGAGGCTTTGGCCAAAATTTGGAATGGATTGAGCCTTTTTCGCCGTTTTAATGCCTTGGCCAATCGTCCTCTAAGTACCTTCATTCTCGCTTTGCAAACATGCATGCGGGCCCAATAATGATTCTTCATGTGGCGGAGCATATCTTTGTCCCTGTTTGCCTTGGCTAGCAACTTCTCTAAATGAGTGTTTACCCGAATGAGCATAGCCTCTCACTCAATAGGTGTCAAATCACCGGGTCTCTTGCGGGCCAAGTTTCGGTCTTCTCGGATCCGCCGCAACTCATCAAGAGTGTGTTCATCCTCTCGCTGCTTGTTGCGTTGCTCCAAGTAGTTGATTGTCCAATTTGCCATTTCCAATTTCTGCTGCAACAAGCGATTCTCAGCCTTTTGTTGCTGAATGATCTCCTTTAGCTCCAAGCTAGGAGAACAGATATCAAGGTCAATAATATCCGTGTCCGGATCTCCTGAAGGTCCCTCATCACATATGGGTTGCTTGCCTCTGTCCTGTTCCTGTACCTGTGCCTGTGCTGCAGAAGGCGAGACCCTTTCCACCTAATGTGGAGATAATACTCGCTGTGCCGATGAAGAAGGCGAGACCCCTTCCACTCTAGGTGGAGATAATACTCGTCGTGCAGATGCAAATAAAGCTCTGTGTCCTCGCTGATATGTCACACATGCTGCAGCGCTGACATGCTCGGGCTCAGGAATGTCAAACTGATGTGAAGGCCCTCCCTCATCATGAACAATCTCGGGAGGTGGCTATGGCACCGTGAAAAAGTCGCGAGAAATGAAATCCTCCCAAGCAATACCCTACTGTGTCAACTGATGCATCACTATGATCTTCATCAATGCATAATGATAAATACTCTTGTGCTGCTGTGCTGGGCTCTTTCTTTGTACCAAGGGCACCATCCTCTCTATATTGCGACACATGAAAAATGGAATGTTCATCATTCGTACCCTTGTGAAATGCATCAACAAACGGATATGGTACGAATAGAGACGTGAAAATCTGCCCTCACAAGTGAAATAGCGAATAATGAGTCTCATCAAA
>Ga0181464_1001810_pt1 | contig 10739 bp, 11 predicted proteins | sample InSIn2gowninarea_FD_119074 | JGI IMG/M metagenome (GOLD analysis project Ga0181464, IMG submission 119074) | Clean room microbial communities from NASA Spacecraft Assembly Facility at Jet Propulsion Laboratory, Pasadena, California, USA -... ...
CTTTCAAAAATTGGATTAAGTGGCGGATAATGAAAATATAGCAATTAAAGCCATGATTTTTTTGTCATTCCAACTTAAATAAAAGATACTAATGAGCAAAGAGTGCAAGAGAAGATGGTGAGATAATCTATGTGCGTGTTTAAGTGATCCCATTACCAATCCAATCTATCACATTGAAGCACACACCCTTTTAATGCTAGGAAAGTGTCCCATCTATGTTGTAAAAAAATAAAGAGGAGAAAGTTAATATAATTCAAGAAACTTAGAGAAATCAACATTCAACTTCTCTTTCTCCATAAAAATGAGTAATATGGTATAAATAAAGGCAAACATATTGATTTTAAAACATGTTACTTAAATCTATGGCATGTAACAATCTTATTAATTAATATACTCTTAATAACCTTAGTCACTAATAATTTTTTATATTTTACTTTTAAATTGAAATATTAATAAGTATCAAAATTACTTACCAAAATTTGACAGGGAGACATTTTAAAGAAATATTCATACTAATATTAAAAATTCAATGTAAGAAATTTAGTTACACGGTAATTAAGAATCAGAAGGTAAAATTTCAATGTAAGTCATAGTCCAAAATAATTCCTATGCACTATTAAAACTCAACATGCACACATTTGCACCTCTCCCACATCATGGAATTTGAATTATGTCCCCTTTTTCTTCCTCCATTTGCATTTTGTAAATTCTCACAAGATGTTCACTTGGTGCATTCTTCAAACTACCCCAAGGCTATTTCTCGGATTTCTCAAAGAGCCACATTACATTAAAGTGTTCTAGATTATGATTAAGCAACCATTGATCTAAATAAGCTTATAAAATTATTAGAGAGCCAACAATGGAGCAAAGGAAGCCAACCAAGGAGATTGGTAAGCTCAAGAACTAGAACAAAATATCTTAGACAAGCTCATGAATGACATGACAAAGCAGAAGAAGAAATGAAAAGAGAAATTCCTTTGGATCATTATTTCATCTTAGGTGTTGAGGCTTCCAGTACTGTGGCTGAGATCAAGAAGGCTTACCAAAAAGCTACTCTCAAAGACCATCCAGACAAGGCTGGGCAGTTTTCAGTACGAAGTGACAGTGGGGACGATGGGTATTTGAATGAACTTGGGGAGGAGGTTCGGAGAGATGTTGAGAGGATTTTTAAAATGATTGGAGAAGAATATGCAATTCTTTCAAAAATTGGCAAGAAGATGTGCTATGATGCTGAAGAAGAAGCGAGGAAACTTCCGACAAGAGGAAGTAGTGGGTCGAAAACTCTGTTAGAGGTATACCATTACCAACATGAGAACAACAGTAGGTGACATTGATATTGATGGGACTCGTGGAATGGATATACCGAATATAAATCTCTTTGAGACCTGCGAGCTTCTAGATCTGCACGGTAGAGCCTCAAATTTAGATTCCTATTCACCATGTATTTATGCTTTCTTATCACTGCAATTATATAATGTCAATACATTTAACAAAGGAGGTGGGATACTCTCACCTTCAAATAACATTCTGTCCCCCCCCTGCATCGCATCGCCTCACTTAAACCCTCTTCAAACCTAAATTCTAAATCTCACAGCTATTAAATGCATGGTCTCGTCTTGTTCTGGTATAGCCCACAAACAACAGGGTATGCACCCCCTATACCACTAATATCTATCTTATTTACATATCGATCTTGATAACAACATCAAGGATATTTCCTTTCACTACTTGATCCCCCCTACAAATAAATTCAGACATCCTTTATACATAGAGGTTTGGCCTCTTCCAATTATAAATCGAATCAATATCCTTCACATTACAAAGATTTCAGATCTGAGCCTATTGTCCCAAAAATCAACCTAGCAGCGTTTTCCAAAATAACTAGCAGTTGAGATCATTAGCTAAGTCGAGGTGGAAGGATCCATATTCGAAAATAAAAATCGACCTGCTATATCTTTTGTTGTGCATTTTTAATTTCATCAAAAATCAATACTAACAAGAAGATACAAAATTAGCTAGTGAAAATCTTGTCATACAATAATAAACTCAATTGCATTCATTGACAAAGAAAAATTGATACAAAAATAGCTTCAATATTCTTTTTCTGGCAATTGCAGTTCCAATGGTGCTTCTTCTAACTTCGCAATTGAGTTATGAAAACATAACTCTTTAGGCTCACAATCTGAATTTGATAAAATAAAAACTCCCTTACAAATCAATTGCAAACAATTTTAGATTACAGTCATGGAAATGGTGAATGAGATCAAGCAAATTCTGAAAGAATGGAAGTTCATATGGCTGTGTCAAGCTCATTTGACATGGTGAATATTATTCGTAATGGCTTCTCTTGGAGGATGTGACAAAGAGCTGCAGCTTCTTCATTTCATGAGACTTGTGTTTCATGTTGACTTTAAAAGTCAACTCCCTCTTGAAAGGATCATTACCTATATCTTGGATTATGGCTCCCTCTAAATATCGGGGAAAATGATCTAGCTTAGAGCATAGTCATTGACTTTTTCAGCAATTCTGCTACTTTTCCTATATATTGGACCATGTTGAAAAGTCATTTATTATACCAGGGATTCTATAGCTCCCTTTGATGTATTACCTCAGTTGATCATTGAGTCTTTTCTCCTCATCTTAAAAAGATATTAATATGTTGTATTGATAACCTCAATATTATAGGTACTCCTGGCTACATGGAGATTCCAGGAAATTGGCTCTAAGTTTTGCCTTGGAATGATTTGCTCCAAATCTGATTAAGTCAAGGTGACCAACCCTTATTAGTACTATTTCAAATATCTCTTGTCATGTTCGAGATGGACCAAAGAGGACCCAACCAATACATATCATAGATTGAATTAAGTTACATATTCCTTCAAAGATTCAGTGTTGTAGCAGAAGATTGTGGCAATTAAACAATGTTAATAAAAAGATAACTTTTGTCCTCAAGGGTTAGTGTTGTCATTGTAAAAGGCCCTTACAACTATGCTTATTACCAAACTGAATCAAGACATCCTTCCACTAGACTTGTAACAATGGAGAAACTCTGCAAATGATGGGACTACTACTATATAAAGCCCAAACTTCATGAAGATCTTCTTACTATTGTACAAAAATATTGTACTAGTGTAACCCTTCAAAACCTTTACTTGTTGAAAGTTTTCCTTAGTAAAAACCCTCATTGTAGAGGATTTGTTTTATTTTGTCAAAATGCTAATAGTATTGCATGAGGAATATTCCTATTTGATCATCATCATCAAATAGTCATTTGGGATCTCCAAAAAACTTTTAAGTACTTATTCCTTAATCCTGAGTCACCTTTTTACCCAATAACAATACTCCCATACTCGGGAGTCTTATTGGTATTCCCAAACCACAATATGCATATGGCATAGTCTCACCAAGGAAAGAAACAAGAACTATTCCAACCTTAGCCCGATTTCGCTCCATCAAAAGACATTGTCCATAATGGCTCTGAATCATCATCTGATGAATGAGCATCTTGAAGAGGTTGAATCTCTTCTTTGTCCATAAAGAAATCATTCTCCAAGTCTTCCTCCAAGTCACTTGGGTTATTAGTGGGATCATCCAAGTCCTGCACATTCTTTTTCCATAAAGAAAAAAAACTTTTCCCACCAAATACTGGAATAGTAGCATAGGTGTCCATTTGAAGAGTACCTCAATCTAAGTGACCCATTTTTTACTACCACATCCATTGTCACTTCTTTTTTAGGATGGACATGAAGTTGTATGACTAGGTCCTTGATAAGCTCGATGACTGGTACTTATCTAGTATCTAGGGCAAGGATGTTTTCATAAGAACTTGTGTAATTCAAGCCTTTCAATAGTGTATATAGGATATTCATCTTGAGAAGTGAGCAAGATAGTCAGAGCACCGGTTTTGAACTTCTTATTAGCACCATCAAAGAAGAGGGTCCCAGTGCCAAGGCTAGGGATGACTGAAGGCTCAAATGAGGACCAATATTTCCCTCCATAAATGAATTAATCCCTATTTTTAGAATAGAATAATATCTCATATTATTTCCTCCTTGTGAGAAGTTCTGGTGCTAGTGACAGGTATGACAGAAAGTTTCACGGTCTTCGTATCTATCAATACTACAATGGCCTTTGAGGTTTTTTTGGTAATCCCTCTTTGTTTCAATATCATGATTGGATCTAGTAATTCAGGAGATAACCTGCCCATAAAAATCAGGATTATGATTCAATTATGCTATCAGTTCAATTAATCATAAGAAAGAGGAAAAGGGGCGAAGTGTGACTAGTTTCATCTTGTGGATGTATATTACTACTAGACATATAGAATAGAAGAATCGTATGACTACAACTATATTACAGACAAAAGAAACTGAAATAGTTAGATATGGAAGGTAGTTATGGGTCTCAATCCCTTTTAGAGGGGCAACCTAAACTCGTGCTATGACTGACATAATCGAAATCCCATCGGAGAGAATGAAGTGTAGTGAGTGCTCTTTAGGTGTGAATTCTATGGAAATATCCTTCGTCATGTCAGCTGAAGTGTTGACTGCCAGGTCAATCTTGGTGACTTCCCATATATCTACAACACCTCTTGTTCGACTAAATCCACCATTGTTTATCTGAGATACAATGTACAATAAGATACACCCATAGACCTTCTTGAGTAGACACAGGTCAGTTCATAATTACATTTGTGAACTGAAAAAAATACAAGAGAGTTGCTATATTTATATCACACCTACCATCAACAATTTCAACACTATTATCATGGTTATTTTCATGCATAAGCTGCCTTACAACCATGAGATTTCAGCATGTATCTCAAAAATGCTATAAGATAGCGTGGATATCATTTACATCGCAATATATATATTCATGAAGCCATATGATCATGTCCAAAATACCATAGTAGGTACAACAAGAATATGCAGTTCCATGCCTATTACTATTTTGCAAATCATTAACACTATGCCGATACATATTCTGCAATACATAAATAGTGTCATGCCAATACAACTATCTACATATTTGAATGTTGTTCTACCAACGTGAAGTTGTCGTACTGCTATACCAATGTTACATTTCATATCATACAAATGGAGTCTGAAAAGCATACTGCGTATGAATGACATATCAAAGACTGTCATACAAATGCCTAAACCGTTTTATAGGGAAAATTGCCTCCAATTCGGAGCAATGTTCAAGATATGTAGTAAGCTACAATGAATCACATTTGAAGAAATTTTCAATGATAGCTGCAAGTTATAGAAATTTTATATAATGATACTTCTTCATAGTAGCCTTAATGCAAGACTTGGATCTATTGCAAAAATTTGAGGCTATAACAATAGCCTATCAGATTTCACTTCTTCGAAGGAAGAACCAAATAATTTCACTTATCTCAGAGATAATAAGATAAGGGTCGAACCTTAGAGATATCAGCAACCCAAGATTCAAAAGAAGTTAGTCAAGACCTACCTACCCAATGTATATCCAAAAAAAAAACAAAATAACTCTGAACACTGATCCTTCTCAAACCCTCGTGATTGACCTTTGCCACTTTTTACTGAGTTCACCTTTTGTAGCCTTTCATACTTTTCTATGAGACAAGCAATGCCCTAATACAAGGCCGAGTAATGTTATAGAGATGAGCTTAAGGATTAGATTCACTGTGACAAATGCTAGGAACTTCATGTCACATACATAGCTTTAGATGTGTCTTCACATAAACCTGCAATAGGGAAGGAATTATGGGTGAGACACCATCTCCGAAAACAAATTCAATTCAAGGATGTTGATCCTAAAACAAGCGAAGTAAAGAACAAAAGCTTCCTAGCTACAGTCATGGAAATAAAGCCTTAGATACAGTTCATTTGAACAACAATTTGACAGGGAGCTATGTCCTAGAGTTTCTTGATTGATGAAGCCTTGATCTCATTTTCTTGTTGGGATCTGCAACCTAGAATTTTGCAATAGGATTTTGCAAGCGATCCTTCTTGGTTCAATTCTTAAAGATGACTGATATTTGGAGAGGAAGGAGGTCATAGATAATTGTCAATGAACTTGTTTTTGATTGCTTTATACCTTGCTTGGGCTTGTCCTCACCTTAGCTCTGATACCATGTTAATTTTAATTAACATTTTCTTTGCTTGGGACAGTTACTTCAGTGATATATAATAGCCCATTTATATTTCCATTTCATTTCTATTAGGAATCACATAACTCAATATCATATAGATAGTAACTGAAGAAAGAACATAAACGATAGATGCAAAAGACAAGCCAAGATGAGAACACAAGGATATGGCTCAAACCAAGGAAAAACCCTTGATTAAATATTCTCATTATTAATATCAAATGTTCAACAAGGAGAAAGTACAAGAGATAAAAGTCAAAATTGACTTGCCAATTTGGAAATCCAATATCACCGCCCTTAGACAAATAGATGGTCCAAAATTGCAATTCAGGAGCAAACAAATTGTGCCCTATTAAACTGATGATATACTGTTGTAGAAGCTTGATATGGTTAGATTTACATTCCCTACATTGTTGTCTTACCTAACATCTCCAAAGCACCTCCATTCAACTGCATCTCTTATAGGCAAACAAGATGTTGCCCTTCGCTGGCCCTTAGGGTTTGTCTGTACCCAAATTGGTTCTCTTGCCCCCGTCATCTAGGCTTGTACAAAACTTACCTCAAGTAATGAGGTTATCTTTCTAAAGTATCTCAGCCCCCTGATTAGCAATATTAGGCCTTCTGCCTTCTTGAGAAGGACACCTTGAAGCTGCAGCCTACCTAGGAGAGAGTCTCCTTATCATAAATATTTAATGAGAAGCAATATTAAGTGCCATAAGTGCAAGTTCTGTACCAAAAGAGATTGAAGAGACACAGTGTCATCCAACCATAGAGAAACAAGATCCGTCCTAAGGAAACCACAGAGAACACCATCCGAAATTCTTAAGGTAGTCGTTTGAAATTGCGGAACCAACTTCACACTTTTTTTAGGAGCACCTCAATTGGGTATATATAGTTCTTTGACATTGTTGAAAGGTCACATCTCTTGGGTGAGTCGACCTTGAAGCCGACCTTTAAATTTGAATTTTAAAAATGAAATATTTCCCTCCAATTACATATTGAAGCCACCTTTGAATGTCTTAGGCAGGAGGCAGTAATAATCCAAATAGACACCTTCTTAATTATTTTCAAAGTAAAAATTTTTCCAATCAATTTGAACTTTCATTTTTGAAATTCTTCCCGAAGTTGCCTCATAAATTTAACAAATATCCTCAATCCCATGAGATTAGAAAGTAACCATTGACGTTTATGCATCATTGTAGAAAATTCTTAGCACCCAATAAAAATGGTGCGTAATAACTGGCTGAAGTTGGGCATGGTTTCACTTCTTGGGAGCACATGAGAACCCTAGAATATCGTCAAAACCAGTGCCAACCAAAATTATTAAGCCAATGTAACCACCTCAGTATATCCACTGTGTTGTGTCCTCTTCCTCTGTGCTTGATCATTACCAAGAAAAGAGAGATGCTAAAATTCAAATTCTTGCATGTTGGTCTCTCCCTTATTAGGTTTCTATCATTATTAGCAAGCTTCCCATGCTCTATAGAGGCATATTATGTTGGAAATAATATTGAGAGAGGGGGTGAATCAATATTATCAGATCAATAATTTCACTTTCAAAATTGATTTGTATACGCTACTTTAGCTCAGTGAACTAGCGTGTATATGCAACTATACTTAATGAAACCACCATATATGCAAAGATATTTTAATTTACCCAAATTATCATGTAATGAACTTCAATCAGTATATCAGCAAATCATTAGATAATGTAGTAAAAGTAGAATAAAGCATCACACATAAGAAACAAACATAAACACCAAGATATAAGGTGGAAACCCAATGTGGGTGAAAACCACCTGCTGCAATCGTCTCTGTATTCTTTTAATAATAAGAAAATCTTGTTTACAATTTTTGTACTGGTGCAGCCTTATACCAGTACGTAGGCTTCTACTTGCAGAAGGCTACAACCTTATCTCTTTCTCCAACTTCTATTGGAAGGTAACTACAACCCCCTAGCTCTTGTACTAGATGATATGCTTACTAGTACGTAGGTGCTAGCCTATAGAAGGCTACAACCTTCTCCTTTCTTCCAAGGACCACGTTTCACAAATTTTCAACTGGATCTATCAACAACATCATTCAATCATAAAATATATATCTACATCAACCAATCTCTTATTGAGCCAACCACAACCAAATCATTCAATCACTTTGACAACCCATCAATCTGATCTTTTAGAATTCTATCACTAGAATACAGTAACCAGAACCCAAGCCAGAACCCAGAACACTGCAACAAAAAACAATAGCAACTAAAACATTGATTATAAGGTATACACTACTTTCTTGTGCCAAAATTGTGTGTATAGATGCTTTCCTCAAAGCCAACTAGCATATACATCTACAAATATTAATTCATAACTCTGCAGCTATACCAGACTTCAGTCATACCCAGATCATATCATTTACAAAATAATATATGTGTCAGTATTCAGATCTAGAATATACATGAGAAAAAACACATAATGATAGTTCACTTTACGCCTTAAGATCCCGATCCATCATTAGATATTATACTCCATCAACCGCTAAGGTTCCTCCTTGGTTTAGATCCAGTAATGCACCATAACCCAATAACTTGCATACTGGATCTCACTCTTCATCAGATATTTAATACTTGAGTGCCTTGGCCTAATGATATTCTCCTCTTTTTATAGTTTTAGGCCTTTCTCAATACCATGGACCAAAACCAGTTATGACCAATACCTTTGATCAAATACCTAGGGTCAATACCTCGGACCCAATACCTTGCACCAATACCATGGATCAAAATACCATGGACCAAATACTTCAGACCAAAAACTTAGTTTTCCAAGGTATACGTCCTTTTCCTTTTGTGAAAGTGTGTGTGTACGTATATGTGACTTGTATACAGTGAACCCGCATGTATACATGACTTGGATAATGGTGAACCTGCGTATACCTCTCTTTCTTCATTCTGTGAAGTCTGATCTATAATTCTGAGCTGTTAACCTGCTGTATTGTGATCTATCATCTGAGAGAGTTTCCATCAAGGACAATACCTATGTCATAATTCCAACAATCTCCCCCCTTTGGACTTGATGGCAAAACCACACTATCACTCTCCCCCTTTGACATCAAGGGCAAAGGGTCATGCTGCCCCTTAGTGCATGTTGCCCCTTAGTGCATGCTGGATTCTTTGATATGCTAAAGTGTGCTGATTGAGCTCCCATGATCGAGTCCATGCTCCCCCTGAGCACAAGAAAGGTCTACAAAATGATGTTCTAAAATAAGAACATGACTCTATACATGCATCATAAATGACCTTCCTATCACCAATGACTCATACATACATCCATCTCCCAACAAAGTGGGGATATACCAAATTTGATTCATCCACCCAACCAAGTGGAGATATATCAATTGTTTATACATGTCAAAAAAAAAAGAAACATTACATCATCCATCCCATGCATAGTGGGGTTACAAATTAGGTCTCTTTCATGACCGTTACATAAAAAGATATACATGACATATATAACAGAGACCAAATATCTTAAACAAGACCATGATAGTCATCAATAACTATCATCAGCAGCATCTGTCAATCAACATCCAGACTAGCAACCATGTTCTCCCCCTGAACCTGTTCCACCTAAAACAAAATCTGCACTGACATCTTCTGAGATAATGTCAACAAATGCATTATTAGAAGCATATGCTCCCCTGAACCCGTGTCATATGTTCACTGTCAGATTTGATCATTTCATATATCAGAAGAGTTATCAAGGCATCATCATCAATCAGATATATATCAAGTTATCAAAAACTTGTGAGAGCCAACATATTTCCACATGTCATCAACAGACTGTAACCATCATCAAGCAGAGCAGATAATTCACTGAACCATATCAAACCCCTTTCTTCTGAGTCTAGCCCACTGCTTTTCCTCAAACCAACATGTATGCAACTGTACCCATAGAAACCAATGTATATATCCAACTATGCTTCATTAAACTTGCGTATAACCACCTTTCTCTGAAGAAGATAGGATTTAACAATAGGATGATGCAGCATCTACTCCTAGCTTTTCTCTGAGATATTCAAATGTCTCTTTGGGTAGTGGTTTAGTGAATATATCAGCAACCTGTTCTTTGGAGGGAACATACTCCAATTTGACCTTTTGTTCAAGCACTTGTTCACGTAGAAAATGATATTTGATGGGTATGTGCTTGGTATTGGAGTGCATGACTGGATTCTTTGAAATACTGATGGCACTTGTATTATCACATAGAATGGAGATGGGTGGAGTACATGTGATCTGAATGTCTTGCATGTTTTGCATCATCTAAAGTAGTTGTGTGGAGCAAGATGCAGCAGCCACGGATTCTGCTTCAGATGTAGATAATGCAATTGAACTTTGTTTCTTGTTGAACCAAGACACTAACCTAGAACCCATATAGAATGCACCACCACTTGTGTTTTTCTGTCACCAACACTTCCTGCCCAATCTGCATCTCTATATGCATGAAGTGTAAGATCTCTATCTCTAGGATACCATAAACCAAATTTTTGGTATCAATGAAGAATCCACGAATCATAATTTTGCCTCAGTAATGCTGCAAGAATTTGAAATGTC
>Ga0181464_1001811_pt1 | contig 10737 bp, 11 predicted proteins | sample InSIn2gowninarea_FD_119074 | JGI IMG/M metagenome (GOLD analysis project Ga0181464, IMG submission 119074) | Clean room microbial communities from NASA Spacecraft Assembly Facility at Jet Propulsion Laboratory, Pasadena, California, USA -... ...
TAGTTGTATACTCCATTCCATGATCCGTAGTTTGTGGAAGTATGCCCATGCTGCTAGAGGGTAAAAGCGTTCTAGACCGGGGGCAGATGTTGAAGGAAATAGGGAGTGGAGTTCGGCATCGGCGTTCTCGGCTTCTGCTTGGAGACCATCTAGGATGCCTACGCTCTGGCAGAATGTTCTTCTCATACGACAGCGGTTTTGGAGTATCATGCGGGGGATGTTGATATATTCGTCCAGTGCTTTTGCCATGAACTCATCAATGACTCGAGAGGAGAGGTAGCGAGGATCTGTCGGTAATTCGACTTCCCAATTTAAAGGAGAGAGGAGAGGATCGCCGGCCATGGAGAGAGAGCGGATATCTTCGAGAATGAGAGAAAGATGGGGCGTTCGGGTGAGGAGCTTTTGGCCTTTGAAGAGGAGTCCTTGCATCACTGAGCGTGAGTAGGTGGATGGTTGGGGTGATCTGCTGGAGAAGTCCCATGCGAAGCGCTAAATGATCAATTAGTCGTGATTCCGGTTGCAATGACCAGCCATAGTCGACTTACAGTTACGTTCAAGGGGCTAGGGTTCTCAATGCTCGCAAATCGATGGGCTTCAATGTTGTCCTCAGCCAGTCTCTTGAAGCGCGGATACGCCTCTTCCCAACTCGTCTTGATCATGGGGATCGGCGGAGTGTTACTGGCCAAATGTCTTTGTACTCTTTCAGAAAAGAGATCAGGTCGTTCCTTGCCCAGCTTGGTCGTATCATTGACTTTGTTCACAGAGTCGAGTACCGCTTTCCATGTTTCAGACTTGTCGATGACCTCAACTGGTGTAAGTGGTTCCAGTGCCTCGAGCAAATGAACACGCAATTCCAAGCGGCATCTGAGGGCATCTTGAACATCGGTAGGCAAATCCTGTTTCGCGAGATCTTCAAGAGCCTTCTTGATTTCTCCAATAACATCGTCGTGGCTACAGTCGTTCAACATGTACTGTGTGAATGTCTGAGTGACAAAATCTTCTTCCTCGTAGTAATGTTCAGAAGTGATTTCTTGAATCACCGCATCACAGGACTTGATGACACCAAGACAGAACGCCCTTAGAACACTGCTGATGAGTGGATCCACAACCTCAGGGCTATTCTTCTTTGGACTGAACACAATAGCGCTGAGAGATCTGTAGTAGGGTGTTAAAAGAGAATACATGTGCAGAGATGTGAACACTGTCTGCGAAAGAGCGTATCCTTGATGCCATGCCATCTGAATCGTGTTAGTCTTCTCGTTTGACCAGAAATTGGTCGGAGACGCATACCTCAAAGGAAAGCAGTTGATCCATGATACCGATGATTTCCTCAGGTAGCATCTTTTGCAAAGGGTCGAAATTATCTACCGCAGCATCCTTTTCCGGAAGCGCGAATCCGCTGTCCATTTTGGGATCCATGATCTGGTCCGATATCAGTATATGCTATTCATCAAACTGAATTAGACTCACCTCAAGCGCTCCGACTGCCTCGAAAAGTGTGAAGAAGTCATCTTTGACGAGTTGTCCCTGCCGGAGTTCTACAATTTAGTCAGTACAGGGCAAACGCTCTTGAGGCCTCTCGCGACTCCCATTTCTCTCGGCATGAAAGCGAGAAATGGAAACAACTATTGTCCGGGGGTTCACAACGTACCTGCCGAAGCATCTGAGAAATCCTTGGTGATATCTCTGACGGCTATTTGTCTCGGCGTATATTGCGATGACCTTGAATTGCCACCATTGTATGCAGAAGACATGATGGGATTGATATCTCCGGTCCCTAGGTTCAAGCGCGTTATATCTGGCTGCATGGTGTTTGATCGCGCGGGTTGGATTAATCGTGGGACATTGTTGGATTTCTTGGTCCGAGGTGTTGGGCGGGCTTCGTATGGCTTCGCAGTTGAGATGGATCTTGATCATTTGACAACACGATTGAACTCGGAAAATGGACAGAATGTATAACTTCGACTAGATGTGCTGACGACTATTGCAATAATCACAGCTTTATTCGGTCTGTCACAAATAAATCACTTCAAGCACATCAAACAGGGACATATTCATGAGACCGTAGCGGATTAGAGTACGAGTGGTGCCGATTGACGATTGCATTCATGCTTTTTACTTTCGCAAATTGACAATGTTGGTACAACCCCTCAAGGGTCTTTCTTCCCTTCCCTTTGTCTTTCCCTAGCGCATGGTATCTGGATGAATTTACGAGGCCTGGGTGGGGGTGGACTCTGCGAGAGCGGCGGCGAGGTTCTTGGTCTCACCCTGCTTGCCGTTCTGTTTGAACACAATTCTTGTCAGCGATGTGGTCTTGGTGCTTGCTATGCAGCGTATGGAGTGTGCGTGGCGTGGGATAGAGTCGTTGGTGTCGTGGTGTAGGGGTCTCAGGTCGAACGCACCTCCCACTTGGCAAATCTCAAGTCCATCTCTCCTCTGCGCTCGGCAGCCAATCTCTTGTCTTCCTTGAGCGAGCGGCGGACAACACGGGCGGCGACGGCCAGGTAACGGTTGTAGCTGTGAATCAAATCCTCGAATCAGCCTTCGCTTCTTGCTTGTGTCCAATCTTTCCGAGCTCGGGGACGTCGCGGATCCGGGAGTTCCTACCTGAGACCAGCGGCTTTCCAGGCGGCGACCATTATGACGGTATTGAAGGGGATTGAGTGGTAGTTACGAAGGGTTGATAGAGAGCTTGGGGTCGGCACTGACTGATTGAATGCGCTTGCCCTCGACTTGCACGTCGGCCTCCGCTCTTGGCACTCTTCTCCGCCCGCAAATCACGTGAAATATACTACCACAATCATCATGTTTCACAGACGAAACAGAACAGCAACTGGCAGTTCTCACTCAAGCGAGAACAGTCAAGGCTTCAGGAAGATGTCCTCCAGAAGTGATGGCATGCCTGACCAGACTGCGGCCTCACGCGATGTTCCTTCCTTTACAGATCCAGTCCCTCTTTCAGTTTCATCAAACTCAATTAACATGTTATCGACACTCGTAGCAAAAATAAAAGAAGAAAAAGGCTCTTTTATAAACAAACGAAAAAATTGCAAGTCTACGCAGAATCGCGAGTACAGGTTTAATGGTACATTTTGCTGCATCTGCTTCCCCAAATCATATTTACACCTTGAGGCCGAGCTCCTCGGCGTAAGGGAGTACGTAAAGGTCACCGACCGATGACACTGAAGCCTTGCTCTCGAAGATAGCCTTGGCAGCCTGGAAATATAATTAGCACTTGTCGCATGCAGAAAGAGATCAACATAACTCACCTCCTTGAGCTGCTCCTCGGTGACAGAGTCAATGCCCTTGGCGACCTCATCTATTTGGTAGGCCTTGTTGCCCTGGACAAGACTGGCACCGGTAAGCTCAATACCAGCATCAATGTTCTGGCCGAACTCGAGCTCCTTGAACTTGGCGGCGGCCTTGGCCTTGGTGAAGTCCTCCTTGCTGACGCCCGAAGCGACCTGCTTGAGGGCGTTGACGACCTCCTGGGCGGCACCCTTGACATCCTTGGCGGAACCCTTGATCGAAACGGAAAGGAGACCAGCGTCGGAGTAGATGGCGCTCTTGGTCTCAACGTTGGCACCCTGGAACTTGGAGGAAGCCTTGGAGAGGAGAGAGAAACCGGGAGACCACTTGATGGTGGATTGACCACCGAGGAGAGCGGCGAGAACGGCAATCTCGGGCTTGTAGTTGTCACCAGCGGGGGTGCTTGAGCCGGGGAAAGCGAGAACCATGGCGTTTCCGGAACCGTGGGCAATACGCTCCTCACCACCGAAGTACTGGGACTTGGGGCTGGAGATGTTGGTTCTGGGAGTGGAAGGAATGTTGTTGAAGAACTGACCAACCCACTTGGACAGCTCACCAGACTCGACACCGTTGGCGACAATGGCGAAGTTGGGGGCAGCGTAGGCGGATTCGGCGAAGTCGGCGACAGCGTCGGCGTCGAGGTACTTGCTCAGAGGGGTGGAGGAAGAAGGCGAAGTCGGGACACCGAGACCGCGGTGGAAGGCAAGACCGTGGGCGGAGTTGACGGCCATCTCGAGGACGTCACCGAGGAAGTGCTTCTGGGCGAGCTGGATGTGGGGGTAGATCTCCTCGTGGTAGACGTGAGGGGCGTACTTGGTCTGGGTAGCGACCTCGGCGAGGAGCTCAACGAAGTAGGGAAGGTCGTCTCTGAGGAACTTTGCGCCGACGACGAGGTTCTCGCGGGAGCGCGAAGAGTAGGTCTGAGAGCCCATCAGCTCGGCCTCGCGCTGGATGCGGAGGGTGGAGCGCTGGTGGGTGCCCTGTATGAACGAATGAGTCTCATGTATGATGTATGTTTCTGTGGTGGCTGGCGCAGACCTTGAAGGCGAAGCTCTGCAGGCCGAGGGTGAGGCCGGGCAGGGGCTCGTAGCGGGTACCGGCCTTGGAGACGATGGCGAGCTTGGTCATAGGACCGGCCATGTCTCTGCTGGCAATCTTGACACCATTGGCGGAACCGGTCTCAAAGGCGAAGGAACCCGAGGCGGGAGCAGCGAGGCCGCGAGTCGTCTGGGCGGAGAGGTTGCGGGCAGCGCGCTGGGCTGGCCGTCTGAAAGCCGAACAGGACAGCATTGTGATTGTGCCGGCGGGGAGCAATTGGCGGAGGGGAGAGGAGCTGGTGGATACACGGATGTCTTTCTTGATCGATGTCGACGCTCGAGGTTCCTTCCTGCCTGTCGGAATAAGCCGCTTCTGATTCGCTGAGCACCTTCCAAGTCCGCCGTCAAGCAAAAGTCCAAAGCACAGACCCGCTCGCTCTTTCCTAGCATCTCAAAATGATTTGACTCTTTAGCTTCTGCCACAACATTGCGCCCACTCATGTCGCGGTAGCATAGCACGTATTGTATATCCAGACGGAGGAAGACGTCGCTGCTGCGCTCAATCATGGCCGAGGTAATTCGATAGAAGTCCCTGTATATTCAGAAAATCAGCATTCTGAGTCTTTACAGCACTATTCGCAGCTTTGCGCTCTCCTGGTCGATGAGTCTTATGGTCAACTCTCGGCCCACGTCTTTCGCACCCTTGCTCTATGGGGTCGTGTTAACCTCCAGACCCTCATCTCGAACGCCCAACTCTCTCCTCGCCATGTCAAATATGCCTTGAGTGTCCTCATTCAGCAGCATCTGGTCCTTCACTCGTCCGCCGCCGGTAGCGATCCGCAAACCTTTTACGAAGTTGACTGGAATGGCGCATACAACTTGATGCGATCCGGAAAGATCATTAACATTGTTCAACTCCGCTTCGGTGAAGCTGCCGCTCAGCTCGTTTCCAATTTGTTGCAACTCGGCCATGCACGTGTCGGAGATCTGGAAGATGCCTACAAGTTCTCAAAGAACCCTGGACACGCAATTGACACCGAGGCCGAACACATCAACGGCGAGGGCATGCCTGCGCAAAGGGGTCTGAAGAAAATTACCACTCCCGAACAACTCCACTCGATGCTGTGCAAGCTTCTGGAATCTGGCTTCCTCACTAGGGTCCGTCCAAGCACTTTCCTGTCTGCTGCCGACTCTCACAACGAAGCCGACGCTGTCGTCAAACGCGAACAATTCCCCGATGGCAAGGTCTCTGGTCCCAAGGCCAAAGTGGTGTACGAGCAGGCTTTGAGAGATTTGAAAAGAAAGTGGAGGGATGCTGCCGACGATGCAGTCACTGGCGTAAAGAAGGTTCCTAAGAGATCCAATGGATACGGTCCATCTGCAAAAAGAATGAAAACCAATGGAGGTGCAGCAAATGGTGTTGGCACATACGGAGCTGAAGATGAGGATGAAGTCACGATGGACAAGGACATGGTGCTGAAGGTCAATTGGGAGAAATGCAATGTCGCATTGCGCAGTCAGGCACTGCAGAACTTGGCTGCCAAATCTATCGGAGATGTCACAGCCACAGTCTACGGCGCATTGCTGGAACTTCTGGAGAGAAAATGCCCAAGATGTTACGACGAGCTCGCCATCTACACAGACGAAGCCGATGAAGAAGCCGCCCAACCGACCTCTACGACTCTCGACATCACAGATATCCTGGACCCTACACTCGACTTGGCCTCTACACTGTCCAAAGGTGACGATGATGACTTTGATGATTTGGAAGATGGCAATGTTCCAAAACGAGAGAACACCAACGACAGATTCGTGGGCAGTGCTTCTGCATTTGCGGATCGTAACCAACGCTTGACACTGGTTGAGCAACACATGGCAATATTAGCAGAACATCCACGCGGCTTCGCCCAAAAAGTCAGCACCCGTGGCAAAGGAGAGTGGAGAGTTAACTTCCCAGCACTCGTACGATGGATGCAGCGCAACGAAGTCGAGCAAGTCATCAATGCGGGCCATGGCAGTATCGCTACGCGTATTGTGCGCATGCTCTACTCGAAAGGAAAACTTGATGAAAAGCAAGTCGCCAACTTCTCCCTCATGCGCCAAAAGGATATCCGCAGTATCATGACTGACATGCATGAACATGGCTTTGTTGAAGCTCAAGAAGTGCCAAAGGACAACTCGCGCCAACCAAGCAGAACACTATTCTTGTGGTACTTCGACCCTGACCGCTGTCGTCAGTTACTGTTGCAGCGCACATACAAAGCACAAGCCCGTTTGATTCAACGCATGCAGCACGAAAAGGATGTCGTCAGCGAAGTCATCCAAAAAGCCGAGCGTCTCGATGTCGTTGGTCACGAAGACGAGTACCTGACTTCTGGCGATAAGCAAGTCCTCCGCACCTGGCGCGAGTTTGAAGAAAAGCTTCTCACACAACTGGCACGTCAGGATGATCTTGTCGCTCTGCTACGCGACTTCCTGCCCGATGTTCGCGACGCCGCTTCTGCTTGATCGACCTCTTGCTTGAACACCCGATTCTTGTGTCTTTTTCTTTTGACGATTCAAAATACCATTTTACCTTTTGCATAGCGGTTGGCGTTTAATAATGGGAATGGCGGCCAAAAAATAAAGCGAATTGCTTATAGCTCGCTCCTGTCGCCTGATGTCGCGAAGATCGTGTCTCTGGCGGGAAAGAAAGGTGTATACAGAAAACTCTCACATCAATAAACATATTCATAACCACAACGACCTTTGTCCACACTAGCCACGCTACGCTTGTGCTTAGCAACTTTGGCAATGCATTATTTGCCTAGTCGCCTTCAATGTGCCAATCCATGGCAGAGGAAACATAGTCATCGTCCAGGGTAGCACTCTCAACCACACATCTCAATCAGAAGCAGCACACTCTCGCTGCCGAAGTCATGAAATAGTATTTGTGTCCTTTGTCTATCATTGAATGTATGCACAAGGAATCCAGTTGCTTGATATGAAAGCAGTCTCATTTACATTCGAGCTTTGAGTTGTGTCTCTCTCCAAAGTCGAAGATAGAAGGCTTGCGTGATCTGCGTGTGCACCAAACTCAAGCATGATCATCAAGATCTGGAACCAAAGATATTGGTATTGTTCTCAATCCTTCATATACGCTGCTGCTACTCCTCTGCTTCCATATCATCTTACACAACCGCTCCACCACTGACTCTTATCCGATCTGCTACTGCTGTCCCTGGGCTTAGCAGACCCACATTCCACCCCGCTGAGAAATATAGCGCACGCTACCCAGCGATCAACCACTCACAGGACCTGTGGCGCAGCGGTAGCGCGTGTGATTCCAGTCTCAACTAGGTAATTCCACAAGGTCATCCGTTCAAATCGGGTCAGGTTCATAGAGTAGTATCCTTTTTGCCATTTCCACGACCCTCAGCGTAAACAGAGGTGTTGTGGTTGTGTTTTGAGGGAAGGGGGGGTGAAATTTTGGTGAAATTTTGGTATTTTGTGGGGGGAAGGGAATTTTGTTTTTTCTTTTCTTTTTTTCTGGGGGGATAAGCGAGAGAAGGGGTAGAAGAAGCGTGGGTGAGAAGAGTATAGGGATGTATGATTGTTTGATGGCGAAGTGAATAGAAATGGGAGGACATGATATTTTTTCTACCAGACGCTGAGGGTAGCAGAATAGAGAAAGAGAAAGAGAAAGAAGAGAGGCGGTACCAACGATAACCAGACATCAGCAAACATATCCAACACTTACATCGAACACACTGGAGATTGGTAGAGACAAGAAACCGAGAAGAACAAAAATATCACAACGACCACTATTTCATGTGATGTCGTTCCTGCAGCCGCGAGTTTCCATTCGACTCGGTCGCGCCTTCCCAAGAATCGAACACTCAGTGCTTGTTGTGAATCTTGGTCCTTTTACATCTCTTCCTCATAAGCAGGAAACCACCTCGAATTATCCTTCCCTTCCGTGGAACCAAGAACTGTAACGTCAGGGCTGGAACTCCGCACAAGACGTGTTGTGCTTGACATGTTCGCCCTCTTTTGGACGAGAAAGTGGAAACACCGGATGACTGACGACAATGATCGGACTTCGAGGGCATGTGGTCGTGGTTGAGGTGAGGTTTGGAAACGCAAGTGATGCACGAGGGTGTGGAAATCGAGCACGCATCGCAGAAGCAAGTGGCGGTCGTGTATTCGCTGACCATGCATGTCTCAAGCTTCCCAGACGCTTGTCAGACCATCTAGTAGGATGCAAGCTGAGTTTGACATCGGCGTATCCCGCGTGTATCACTTTCAGCGTACAGACAAGTCTTTGCGGAAAACATCTTGCATTCTGATAACTAAACCAAACGCCTTGACTCGAAGAAGGAGCCACCTACACACTACCTGACTTCCTGTTCAAGGCAACTTAGGAATCATCTTCAGGTCCGCAAATTCCTCGACTGTCTTGATGATCGACTTGGTCGAGTCAACGTATCCAAAGTATCCCATCTCCTTGGCCTTGGTCATACTGCAGATTATAAAAGTCAGCAAACTCGCACGTCAACAACATCAAGCGGAAGAGAAACATACCTGTAAAGCAAAGGATAGGAGAAACCAAAAGTCCCATCAGTAAATCCAAACAAACGATCAACGTCAGCAAACTCCGTCATCTTCAATCCGTTCGCATCGGCGATCTCCTTCCATGCCTTCTGGATCTCCGGCTTCTTGGCCCACTCGGTGAGTGTGAACTTGAACTTCAAAGTCGCAGTTGGGCCCCATCCTCTTGGAGGAGGCACATAAGGCATCGTTATCTCCATGAAGTCAGCTTCAAGATCTGGTCCCTTCCACTCGATGCCGAAACGTGCTGCCAAACGTGGCCACAATTGCGCCCAAGTAAATGCGCTGTCATCGCAGGCATTGAAGGATTCATTGTGTGCAGAGTCTGTCAACACCGCCCATTCAGACAGGTAAGCATTGGTCTGTGCAGAGGAGATCGAAGTGGTCATCTCCCAAGCCCTGAGATCAGATGGAAATTCCAAAGGCAATCCCAAGTGCTTCTGAACAGTCGCATAGATGGCCAATGGAAGGACGAAGTTCATTGCATTGTCGGGGACCGCACCAGGAATAAGACTGGGTCTTGTGGTCACCCAATTGGTTCCATTCTTCTTGGCCCACTCTTTCAGATAATCTTCCTGAGTGTAGTAAAAGTTTGGCTCGAATTCGACTCGAGAGGCCGTCTCTTCGTAAGGTGGGGTACCGGGTCCAAGATGGACGCCATAGTACTTTCCTCCCAACTGCAGGAGCACAGCTTTAGGAACCGTCTTCGAGATCGTCAAGGCCTCGAGGAAATTCGAGAGGAGGGACTTGTTGACGGAAATCAGTTCCTCCGCATTCGCCCAGATACCCTGTCCCTCTTTCGGTGCAGGCTGGATGTAAGCGAAGAAAAAAGCATAATCACCCTTGACGCCCTTGGCCTTGAGGATGGAGCTGATCTCCTCAGGGGACTCCAGGAAGTCGCAAGGGATGTGCTCAACATTCTTTGGCAGGTCGCCATATGGAGGGCGGCGGGACAGTGCGTAGATCTTCTTCCAACGTTGAGGATGTTGGCCCAGGACCTTGAGCATGTAGGTGCCGGAGATACCATTTGCACCTGTGACGATGGCGGTCAGACCTTCCTCCTTGAAGGTTGGAAGACCATGGTAGATATCGTGTGATTCGATGATGCGCTTAGATGAGGACATTCTGTTGTGACTTGGTACTGATGGGTTGAATGTGGCAGTGGGAATAGAGAAGTCGCTCCTCTTCTTGTAACGCACGTAGACATGTGGAAAAATGTTCACTCGGACATGTCTGCCTACTCCTTTCGGGTGGTGTTACTCAGGTAGAAGCTGTTTTGTAATCTCTACTCCCGAACAGTGGAGCAGTGGTGGGAGGCGGATTGGCATATTACAAACCATGGTCGACGTAGCCTAATATACCACACCGGATGGTTTCGCACCCGATGGCCAGCGTTGGATCCCTCATGCATAACGATAGTATCCGTTCATGTCATGGTATCCAAAGCGTTGAAAGACTCGGGAGATTTGAACTACAGTATTCCTCAATGAAACGATCAATACACGAACCAGCATATAATGGACTGCTGTAGGATTAGACTACAAACACTTCACATGCAAGGTCACAAATCATCTTTGGACGAATGATCTACAACATAATAGACATATGCAGATAGCATATCCTCTTTGGCCGTGTGGTTGTGACGGGATCCATATTCCGATCTGATATCGAGATCCGGGTTAATAGTGTGGAGTTCGGATGTGAAGTTCCGTGACTACAGGTGGTACTCATCTGAGCATCCTCCTAAACTAACTTAGGGGCAAGTGGTATTCGCCATGGTCATTGCTATACTCGGCCGAGT
>Ga0181464_1001814_pt1 | contig 10724 bp, 9 predicted proteins | sample InSIn2gowninarea_FD_119074 | JGI IMG/M metagenome (GOLD analysis project Ga0181464, IMG submission 119074) | Clean room microbial communities from NASA Spacecraft Assembly Facility at Jet Propulsion Laboratory, Pasadena, California, USA -... ...
GAAACAATTAATATCCCAGGCCTAACATGCCCCTCTCCTTCAAAAAAGTGTTGTCCTCAATGCTTGAGATCTGGGTGCTTCTGTATAAAATTCTCATCCTCCCATGTGGAATCTTCAATGGGTAAGTTCTTCCACTTGATGAGATACTCTGAAATTGATCGATTTCATAGCTATCGAGTTCTTGTTTCTTTGATTGCTTCAGGTTCCAATATGATTTTTCCTTCCTCATCAAGTTCTAGAAATATTGTTTGAACTAGAATCTTGTCACCTATAACCTTCTTTAAGCATGAAACATGGAAAACTGGGTGCACTTGGGAAGATGCAGGAAGTTCCAATTTGTATGACATAGTACCTATCTTTTGCAACACCTTGTACAGACCATAATACTTTGGTGATAATTTATTATCCTTCTTAGCTTGCTTGAGGGACATTTGTTTATATGGTTGTAGCCGTAGGAATACCCAATCACCTACATCAAAACTTCTTTCACTATGATGTTGATCTACTTGCTGTTTCATTCTATTCTACGCCAAGGTAAGGTTATTCTTTAAGAGTTGGAGAACTTGTTGTTGATGCTCGATGTGATCTTCCACTGCTTGAACCTTAGAATTTTCTCTTAAATATGATGTGATGGATGGTGGATGATATCCATAAAGTACGATAAATGGGGTCATTTTTGTTGTAGTATGGAAGGAAGTGTTATACCACCATTCAGCTAGAGGCAACCATTTGACCCATTATGTCTGTTTATCAGATAGAAAGCAATGAAGATATCCTTCCAAACATTTGTTTACTACCTTAGTTTGCCCATCAGATTTAGGATGATAAGATGAGCTATGAGTTAACTAAGTCCCAAGACAAGAAAATAATTATGTCAAAAAATTTCTAGTGAAAATGGGATCTCTGTTGCTTACAATAATCTTTGGGTTTCCATGTACATTTTGAATTGTTTCCATAAATGCAGTAGAAGCTGTACTCACTTTAAATGGATGAGATAATGCATGAAAGTGTGCATACTTGGTAAGTCTATCAACTACCATGATGATAACACTTTTTCCTTCTTACTTGGGTAAACCTGTGATAAAATCCATTGAAACCTCCTCCCAACATTGGCTTGGAATGGATAAGGGTTGTAATAGGCCTGGGATATTAATTGTTTCAACTTTATTTTGTTGGCAAACCAAAAATTCCGCCACAAACTTTTGAATATCCGATTTAAGGTTATCCCAAAAAAATACTTCTTAACCCTATGGTAGGTATTTAGAAATCATGAGTGCCCTCCTAAGGGAGAGGTGTGCAATTCCCTAAGAATCTTTTGTTTGAGTTGGGAATTCTTACATAGGTATAATCGATCCTTGTACCATAACGAATCATTTTTCTAGCTAAATGTATCAGATGTATTGGGATCTTGTTGTATCTTTTGAATGAGTGCCCACACTTCCTCATCATTCTTCCATTCATCCCTTGCTTCGTTTATCCAATCTGGTTGGATAATAGAAATGGCGCAAAGAAATGCTTCCACATCCTCATCTTTTCTTGAGAGTGCATCTGCGACAACATTTTTCTTCCCTTTTTTGTAGATGATTTCAAAGTCATAGGCCAACATCTTTGTGACCCATTGTTTCTACTCTTTTGACGATAATATTTGTTCCAGAAGGTATTTAAGACGATCATGATGTTTTTTTACCTTGAAGTGTCTTCCCATTAGGTAGGGTCACCATTTCTTAAGTGCATGTAGTATTGCCAACATTCCCTTCTCATAAATAGCTTTGTGTAAATAATCTCCTTTGATTGGACAACTTTCAAAAGAAATGGATCTTTGTTCCTACATTAAAACAACACCAATTCCATTTCCTAAGGCATCACATTCCACAATAAAGGGTTTTCTGAAGTTCGGTGTAGCTAAGATTGGTGCTTGGCACATTGCCTCTTTAAGATGTTCAAAGGCCTTCGTTGCTTCTGCAGTCCATGAGAATGCATCTTTTTTCAATAATCTTGTTAGAGGTGCTGCTATTCTCCCATAATTCTTAACAAAATTGCGATAATACCCTGTCAATCTGAGAAATCCTTGTAGATGCTTTATGGATGTGGGGATTTTCCATTCCTTAATGGTTTTAATTTTGCTAGGGTCTACCTTAACACCTTCATGAGATACAATATGACCCAGATATTCAACCTCTTGTATTCCAAAGAAACATTTGGACATTTTTGCATATAATTGTTTCTCCTCCAATAGTTTGAGCACCATGTAAACATGTTGTACATGATCCTTCCAAGACTTGTTGTAGATTAGTATATCATCAAAAAATACTAACACAAATTTTCTAAGGAAGGGTTTGAAAATGGAATTCATCAAACCTTGAAATGTAGAAGGTGCATTAGTAAGGCCAAAAGGCATGACCAAAAGTTCATAATGACCCTCATTAGTTCTAAATGCTATTTTTTGAATGTCTTTAGTATTCATTCTGATTTGATGAATGAAGATCCAACTTGGTGAAGTAAATTGATCCATGCAATTCATCCAATAATTCATCAATGACAGGAATGGGAAATTTATCTTTAATACTAAACTTGTTGAGCTCCCTATAATCTGGACACATGCGCCATGATCCATCCTTCTTGTGCACCAATACTACTGGAGAAGAGAAAGAACTTTGACTAGGTTGAATTATACTAGCCTCTAGCATTTCCGCAACCATACATTCAATTTCACTCTTTTGGACATAGGGATATCTGTAAGGCCTAACGTTTGGAGGAACACTTCCTAGAATCAAATTGATAGCATGATCATGATCACGAATAGGTGGGAGGCCTTTGGGAGTCTCAAATACCTTGGAATTATTGTCCAAGACTTTTTGGAGATCTAGAGAAATGGATGATTTAGATGTGGGAACCTCTAATGAACATAATTGTTCAATTATGCCTCGTTGTTATTTCTTTAGAAGCTTTGTTATTCAATTAGAGTTGATTATCTTTCCCGGTTTCCCTGCGATACCCCTTAATTCAATTTCCTTTCCTTCTGAAGAGAATTCCATGAAAAGTTCTTGAAAATTAAAAGCTATTGTACCCAAGGATTGTAGTCATTGGACTTCTAGTACAACATCAGCACCACCCATTGGAATGGAAAGCATTGGGATATTCAATACATATTCTCTCATGGATAGCTTGATATTATGGCAATTTCCTGACCAATTTATGGTTCCTCCACTTGCAACCATCACTTGATACTATGGTGCTGGATATAGGAAGAAATTCAATTCTTTGGCTGTCTTATAGTGAATAAAATTAACCATCACTTGATACTATGGTGCTGGATATAGGAAGCAATTCAATTCTTTGGCTGTCTTATAGTGAATAAAATTATGGGTACTTCCTGAATCAATCAACAATATTACCTTTTTCTTATTGATATGCCCTTCTATCTTAATAGTTTGAGGAGTGGTAATTCCAGCCAATGCATTACAAGATATGGTCAGATTCGTTTCTTCTATTTCTATGGTTTTTTCCTGGTGTATATCCTCTTCTTTTGACATTTCTTGTTCCTTTTCTTCCTCCTCTTCACAATCTATGTAAAACAATTTCTTCTCGGCGCACTTATGACCTTTAGTGTATTTTCTATCACAACTGTAACAAAGCCCTTTTGCTCTTTTTTCTTCCAATTGTTGTGGTGTCAACCTTGTAGGATGTGGATGGCGAGGGGCAACGACACTTCCAGCTTTATGATTGTGATTGGTAGGCTTCATTCTTGCCATAATTTTTCTTTCCATTTTTCTTGCGAACTTGAATGCCTTCTCTAATGAATCTAGTTCCCAAAGGCGAACCTCATGTTGGACGTTATCTTTTAAAGTCCCTATGAACATATCAATCCTATGATTCTCTGGGATACCTTTTACCCTTATATTCAACTTTTGGAAGTCCTCAATGTGCTCCATCATTGAACCCTTTTGTTTGAGATTCATCAATTGGATAAAAAAAGTGTTGCTTTTTGTATCCTCATAATGTGCTATCATTTCATCCGTAAAAATAGGCCAAGTGACAATTTGTTTATGAGAGTGTTATCGGGAAATCTAGTGTCCACTCGGAGTTGCTAGTCCCACTAAGACTGGTAGCTATCTTAAAAACAAACAAACTAAAACTACTTTCACTTTCTGTTATGAGAAGTAGATAAGAGGGGAACAAAGGACACCAACCTCAGTCTTGCGCTTAGTTCCTCTCCCTTCTGACAGATCCTTGCCACTTTTCTTTCCTTTACCCAGCTTCAAAGAGAACCTGTGGAATCAAAGCAGCATAATACTATCGAAGAACAAAGATCTACAATCATAAAAAATATAGGACCAGATATATATTGACCACACAAATGCATATATCATCAAACATACAAGAATATGGAGGAAAACTTGAATAGCTTTATTAATATCAATAATAGCAAAGAGGATTACAACCAATTTTTCTGACCCAACGTCATCCTCCCAGCATGAAAGCCCTTCTTCACCTCATGAAACACTTAGATCACCCAACACTATGATATTCCACCAAGAAACCAACAACACTTCCTTACAAGATACAAAATTCCAGCCTCTGGATCTCTGGGATGAGGGATCCATATATAGATGATTGCAGGGGGGTGAGTTAGCTTCTGGGATTTTGATTAGTGTCCTCTCTCTCATAGTTCTTGACTCCAGTTGGAGATTGATGATCTCTTACTCATCCCTGGGCGAATTCAGAGAGGCAAGTGTCATAGGAGAAATTTCTGGAAGATTCCATGATGATCCACCTTGCAAATTGTCTCTGCCATTTGTCTACTCTCACCCATCGCACCCTACAGAAGAGCTTTCTAGTATGGATCACACCCTTTTCACTGAGCAGGTGAGATGCATCGCACCCTCAGCATTGGGTAGTCTGTATGGTCCAGCTTTGACCAGATATGAGCAGTTTTCTATGGAGAACTTCTGGGAGATGATATAATCAGTTAACCTTGTCCCTTTAGGGTGTGAAGCAACACTTTTAGGGACTTAGGAGCCCTTGGTTTATGGACATGTATGATTGGGGTTGTCGTGCCCAAAAATTTCTATAACAGTTGCCCCCTAAAGCATGAGGTCGTTAATCTTTTGATGTCGAGTGAAATTATTTATCATGAGGATCCGAAGTTTTTTCGAGCTGGAAGGCGACTCGTAATAAGATACAATATAATACATTATCTTCATAATATTTTTCATGATCTAGTTGAGGCAGGCATTCCCATGCTCAGCTTTATAAACTCATTTTCATGTACATAATACATATAACCGTCCATGTGGTAGATTGATGATTCTGATATAGTCATCATCCTTTGATTCGGATGATCATATGGGGAGAAATGATGTACATTTGATGTCTTTATTTTCGTGAATATGTCATAGCCCAGATAGATGAAACTAGATCCAAGGTCTTTAAAACTCGTCCAATTTTCACTCGGAGTACAAGTCGATCCATGTGAAAGATGTTCTGGAGTCGAACATGGAAAGACATCGCCTGATTACTAGCCAATGACATAAGTTGTTAACAAGTGTAAGAGGAATCACCAATTAATTATGATGACCCTCAAGGTACTACAATAAAATTCGAGTGGTGTGAAAAGGCACTTGGTGTCGAACACCACACAAAATCTTTCAGTCGAAGGCCATTGATGTAAACCTGTCGTCGGAAGTGAGAAACTTTCCATTGAGGCATGCAAGCTTCAAAGTACTAAAATGCTTGTTCCTAAGTCGACTTCTTAGATAATGAGTTGATGTCGACAAGAAGTGACCCGTCGTAGGAGGGCCTTCATGAATCCCACATCTATGAAATAGAACGGAGTAAATGATTTGAAAGATGAAAACTATCTAATGATACAGGGTTTAGGGTGGCAGTCATGAAAGAATGGAGCGTGAATGTATTGCAGCGGATGAGACTCAGATGAATTCTCTGAGCGACTTCTCTTGAACATACCAGTGACACTGACATGGATTCGTAGCGTTAACCCCAAATATGGATGGTGCGATGGACCAATGGTGATATTACCGGTGAACGGAATAACCCAACCCGACTCGGATGTGGAGTGAAAGTGTCATGTTCAAGAGCGACTTGCTACCAATAAAGTTTCTTCAAGTTTTCTTCCCAATTTTTCCCCAGTCATTGCTAACCAGTACCTCTTTATTTTTGTCAAGCTTGAGGAGGATAACATATGCTTGTTCTATAATTTTCCCTTTGGGTAAATACGTCACTATGTTTTAACAAGCCTAGCGACAGTGAAACTCGTTCTTGTCTATATGGACAAGTTTGTCACTATTTGGTTTTAATGAGTTTAACGACAAAGATAACTCGGTCCTTTTCAATTTTAGAGGGTCTGAAAGGGATGTAAAGGAAACTCCAATAATCCTTTTTCATCATATAATCCCTTAAGTCCGAAAAGGTATAAAATAATATGAAAGGGATGGATTTTTGGTAATTTTAACGAGCTGAACAAAAAAGGTGCTCGATATTTTTGTGTAATAATCCTTCAGGTCCAAAAAGATTAAAATCTAGAGGAGGGATAACACTCCCGGTAGCTTTAACGAGCTAGAGAGGTGAACTACTCAGCGATCTTTTCATATTTTACGAGTCAGATGAAAAGATCTTAAAGGAGACTCCTTTTTTGATGAACGAGTGATAATTTCAGGTAGCAACTGATTCCAGGTAAGGTTTGGAATTTTCCAATCACAGCAGTGTCACAAGGATGGCTAACAGGATCACTCTTCATAGTTGTTCCTCAAAAGGGGTAAACAATCAAACGGAGGTGAATGACTGGCTAAAACACAGTGGAAGTGATGGTAAGAACACAACCAGGGCTCAAAAGCTGATGATAATGCATTCACAATGGTTATTTACAGGGGATTGGTTCATTTTTTAATGAGCTTAAAATCTGGGGGAAACATTTGCTCATTGCTAAGGTTTAATTTTTAACGAGTTTGAACTTCGCATAAAAACTACTCATGATAATGGTCATTGATTATTTGATTTCACCGCTAACCACTTTCTTCCTTCAAAGGTTGTACTTCCTATTCAATTGCTTCATCAAACCGATTAGAAATGAACAATATATGTTTGAAAAATGAGTTAAAACACTAATATTTTACTCGAATTATGTGAAAATTAATTTAAAAGTGGTTTTTACTCCTCATTATACCATTTCATTTGAAATTTGGTTTATTGGAGCTCTGGAGGTGCCTTTCCCCCTTGATTGTCATGGACATGTATTTTTTGACTAGATTATCGAGGTGTGGTGCCCCTCTTTCATTATCAGGTTCCGCCCATGGGGGCGAATCCGTGAGAGATTATATTCGCCGGTATTGTAGAGAGGGATCTCAGCCGAGTAGGGATGGCAAGATCAACATCTGAGATGTCACTGACTGGTCCTTGAGGATCATTCTGTTCACTTTTGCTAGACTGGCTGGTAGTGCGATTCTTCACATGGCTAACAAGTCCTATATGCAGTACGCCTTCGAATACCTTGAACCAAAGGTGTTCAACTGGTGTGATGCAGTACTCACTGTGATGAAAGAACAATTGACCAAGGTAAAAAGTGGAAAATCCAATAACTTCAACTATGGTTCTATTTTGACTACTTTCACCTTGGAAAAGATCCCACTAATGCAGCTGCAGTACATTTCACTTAGCTTACCTCCACCGACTGAGCCACAAATGCAGAGATGGGTCAACCTTATGGCTTAACATGCTGGTCAGTCCCAGGTTTCCTTCTATGATACCTTATTTAAGTGGTTCAACCATCATGAGATGGTTTTTTCCGAGTGTCCATATGCTGGATGGATTTTCCGGGTATAATCAAATAAATATCGACCCACAGGACCAGTCAATGACTGCATTTATTTGTCCAAGGGGCACATTTGCATATCGCAAGCTACCCTTTGATTTAAAGAAAGCAGGGGCAAAATTTCAGAGGGCAATGAATTATGCCTTCCATGACGTCAAAAACATCATTCAATCATATCAAGATGATCTTCCGGCTCATTCACGAAAGCAGACCAATTACCCGCAGCATTTGAGAGCGATATTTCTACGATGTCGACACTACAAGATACGACTTAATCCACACAAATGTGTGTTCTGTGTCAGTTTTGGTCGTTTACTTGGCTTTGTGGTCTCAAAGGATGGGATTCATCTTGACCCATGTAAGGTTTAGGCAATCATTGATTTGCCTCCACCTTCAAATTTGCTTCAGATTCAGAAACTCCAAGGTAAAGCAAACTTTCTGAGGAGGTTCATTCCAAATTATACCAAAATTGCTAAAGGTTACACTCATCTATTGTTAAAAAAAAGTACCCTTCGTCTGGGATTAGGTTGCGCAAGCTTCCTTTGATGCTTTAAAGGAATCCCTAATAAAAGCATCATTAATGTATGTTCGTGATTATCAAAAAGACTTTAACCTATATCTGGCTACAGGGATACGACCATCGCAATGGTTTTAGTTCAAGAAGACAATGGAATTGAACATCCTATATATTATTTAAGTAGAAACTTAAATGATATAGAAAGAAAGTACTCCTACGTTGAAAAGCTAGCTCTTATAGCTATTCAAGCAATACAAAGATTTTGACACTATTTCCTCTTTCGAAAAACTACCATTTTCTCATATTGCAACCCCATGACTTATATATTGTCGCGACAGTTGCTGGGAGAAAAAGATTCAAAATGGATAGAAATTCTACAAGAGTTTGATCTGGAATTTATAAAATCCAAATCAAAGAAATCCCTGGTTTTTGCGGAGTTACTATGAGATCTCCCATCGTCGTCCAATGATGCAACATCAGAAGAAGCGATCATGAACGGATCTTTGTTTCTAATATCTTCAAGCAGTCCCTAGTATGGAGACATAATCATCTATCTCCAAACCCAAAAATATAGGTCTAAAACCTCCCGCTCGAAAAAACAACGCATTCAATACCAAGCAAAAGACTACATGATCATCGGTGATACACTTTACTGTCATGGTGTCGATATAGTTCTAAGGAGGTGCCTCACCCACGAGGAGGCTGAAAAAGTCCTGAATGATTGCTATTCAGGTGCATGTGGGGGGCATAAATCTATTTATGCTATGACGCAAAATATTTTACGAGTAGGATACTTCTGGCCAACAATGTTCAAAGATTTCATAACCGCAGTCAGAAGTTGCCATGCATGTAAAATCTTTGATTGAAAAACCAGAATACCACCCGCACCTCTGCAACCAGTAGTTGTTGTTGGGTCATTTGCTAAATGGGTCAAAAATTTCATGACATGTAACCCCACCTCGGCTGGGGTCATGGGTATATCATAATTGTAGTGGACTATTTTACCAAATGGGCCAAGGCGATGTCTACATTAAACAACAGTGGCGAAATGGCTGCCCTCTTCTTTTTCAATCATGTAGTCTCCAGATTCGGTGTTCCACAGGCCATAGTCAGAGATCATGGATCGCATTTTAACAATCACATGATGGTTGAGTTGGTTGCCAAATTAGGGTTGTCCCATGATAGCTCTACTCTGTATTATCTGCAGGCCAACGGATAAGTTGAGGCAATCAACAAGGTCCTGAAGCAGATGCTCCAAAGGATGATTGGAGTCCATAAAAGGAGTTAGCACTTGATCATGTACTCAGCCTTATGGGCATACTAGACATCAGTGAGGAATGCAACTAGGTTTACACCATTTCAACTGGTGTATGGCCTGGAAGCAATCTGACCAGTTCAGTGTGAAATCTTGTCCCTCAAACTCACAATCGACCTTCTCCCCAGAACTTCAGAAGAGGAGGCTCGTTTCTTGGAACTAATCCAATTGGATGAAACCCATCGTGATGCCACTTTGGCTAACGAAGCCCGTAACAAATGAGTCAAGGCACAGTTCGACAAGAATGTCAAACCCCGTGTCTTCTGAGACGGTGATTTGGTCTTACTTTACGACTAGGAATCCGATAAATTGGGAGTAGGTAAGTTCATGTCTTTATGGATGGGCCCCTATATTATTAATCATGTACTAGCAAAGGGAGCCTACTAGTTAGTGGATTATGATGGGATACAACTGGCGCAACCCTGTAACGAGTTGTACCTTAAGCGTTACTATGCTTGAGTCAAGATAGTAACCCCTATGCTTTTGTTACATTTTTGTTTTCAATAAGGGTAATTGCTTTGGTTAAGTGATCCACTTTCACATTTGTTGCAGATGTTGGACCTATTGGATTCATTTGTTGGATATGCTGATGGAGTGAGTCATAGTTTGCAGAACCTATCTTCTGCGGCTTGGGCCATCTTCAATCCAAACAGAAAGTTAGTGACTTTTAGAGGGGTATGTATTGGTCGGTCAACGAACAATATTGTTGAATACACTGTGTTGATAGAGCTCCTCTCTGATGCCACTACGCGTGGCATACGCTGACTTATCGTCAAGCTGGACTCATAACTCATCATCCTACAGCTCACTGGTATCTACTCCATACGAAATCCAGCTATCTATCGCATGATCCTAAGGGTCAAGATTTTGGAAAGGCAGTTTGATTCTATTCGATATCAGCATATTTCCAGAAACTTAAACACATTAACAGATTCATTAGCAAACTATGTGTTAGATAGACATTTGCAACATTTATAAAAGAAGTATCTCATCAATATTTGCATCAAGATCACATAACTTAACCAAAATAAATCTATGAAAATCAAATATATATATATATATAT
>Ga0181464_1001815_pt1 | contig 10720 bp, 16 predicted proteins | sample InSIn2gowninarea_FD_119074 | JGI IMG/M metagenome (GOLD analysis project Ga0181464, IMG submission 119074) | Clean room microbial communities from NASA Spacecraft Assembly Facility at Jet Propulsion Laboratory, Pasadena, California, USA -... ...
CTGTATCTTGTAAAAGATCTAATCTCTCGTTATATTTTTAAAGCATCTTCATGAACCCTGCTTTCCATGCATTTGAATTTTAGTGTGCCTCTGATTTCAGTATGCTTTTAATTTTTCATGAATGTTAAACGTTGAATGCTAAGTGTTCACTAGACAGGGATTTTATGCACAGCATCCTCGTAAGGGGATTAAAATCTTGGTTTAAGCAATACACAGTGTCTTCAGAACAGTTAGATGAATCGAGTGACCTGAGTGTCAAAGTGATAGGGAACATACCTTAACCTTCCGTAAGGAAGTACTGTAACCTACCACAATGAACACTTAGTTAGGAATCCTTTATGTCTATAGATTTTAGATGCATGCCTCGAAGTTTACTTGCCCTGGTCGATAATAAATATAGCCTAATCTAGCACCCTAGTTTGGAAACTACAGGTACTTTAGCTTTAGAATAGGATCGATCACCTCATGGGGTGCCTTTCAGCAGGCCTTCTTAGACAAGTTTAGCGATGACAAAACACCTACGACCTTAGTTTTAGAACTATCCCATTTAAAAATGGAAGCCAAAGAAAAAGTCAAGGATTTTAACATCTGATTCAACACTTTGTTCAACAGAATCTCGGCTAATGCTAGACCTACTGATGAGGTGCTCATGGAATTCTACATCACTGCTCTCCCTGTCCCTACTGCAATGTGGGTCAAGAGGAGTAATGCACAAACCTTACAAGGTGCTATCGATGAAGCAGTAAAAGTCGAGAATGAAATGATCAGTCTCATAGCATGTCATCATACAATCGAAGAAAAGAAAGCCTCTCAATCATCCAAGAAGAATAATGGGAGTGATAAAAAAAGTGGTTGAGATCAAAGAAAAGGATACCACAAATGTGGAACGTTTGCATCGGATCATTAAGAAATTGACAAACATAGTCATTGATATGAAAAGGAATTCTAGAGAGAGTACAAATGGGAATGGAGAAGATTATAACAACAAAAAATCCTTCGAACCTTTCTATCGTAAGAAGACAGAAGGTGGTCATGGTCAACTTGCATTGCCTGCTCCACCTAATGAAGGGATTTTAAATATGGAAGAGCGAGCATTATCGTATTACTTCTTACCAAAGAAGAACCTATAGTGGAGCTGGAGCCAAAACAAGAAAGTGAGGAAGAATACCAAGTAGAAGAGCCCTTGGATGAGGAATCTAAAATCAATGTACTGTGGGATTTCTATACAAATAAGAATGGTGACGATGAAGGAGATAGTACGGTAGAAATCCACACATGAAGTAAATGGCCACTTGTGGGCGTGACGAAGCCTGTAGACTAGATAAAGAAAGATGTTTGCCCTTTGAAGGTATCCACTCCCAAAGTTCCTATTGAGAAAGGTAGACCTAATGGTGATTCCAAGAGTACTCCAGTTGTGAACTATCCACAGAAATATAATACATCTCCAAATGCAACGAAGGTGACTTAAAATGGTAAACTCCCACCTAAGAATGGAAAAACAGGTATGTTTACTCTGCCATACCCTATTTATAACATTGATTACAACATCGTGGATGATCTTAAGAAAGCTAGAGCCAATATCACATACTTCGATTTGTTAAAGTTATTGCAGCAAAGAGATCTGCTTTTGAAAGCCATGAATGAACGAAATTGTAAATCTCCCACCAATCTAAGTAGCCAAATCAAGAAATCAGCATCTAGACCTATTGGTACCCCCAGTACAGCCCAAACGCCATCGACCATGGAAGCCACTCTATAAAAAATGAATCGAACCCCCCAAGATGTCAATGCAGCCATGATAGGAAGGAAATCAAAATCCATGACTTCACCTTTCCTTATCACATTTTAAATCTTCAACATGAACGTATACAATTTCTTGGTAGATTCTAGTGCCTCGTCCACTGTTATGCCATACATTGTTGCTAAAAGACTTCATGCAATGCCCGAGAAAACTGGAACTCAAATTATGAAACTGGACATATTGAATGTAAAAGTAATTGGAGAATTGAAAGATGTGTTGATTCAGATGGCTGCTAAACCATAGTACACACAAGTCATTGACACAGTGGTATTCGACATACCCGAGGCATATGGAATGCTGCTTAATAGGGACTAGTCAACAAATCTGAATAGGTATTTCTCAACTGATTGGTCCCATCTCTTATTGCCTCAGAAGGGAAAAGGTGATATGCTTAGAGTTGATCGAGAAAGATGTATGAAGTATGTAGTCACAGAACTAAACGACCCCAATGAACCTGTAATGTTTACCAATTCTATCCTTGGGAATTATAGTTTCGACATTTATGCCACGAAAACTTGTTTTGGAGAATTCCATGCAGAGACAGTTGAAGAAACTGCAATAGACACACAATTGGAAGCTCTCCCCCGTAGTCCAACTGATGAGCTACCCTATAATATGGTAGATGATTGGGCCAATTTCGTAGAAGGTAGTTCATTTGACATAAAATCAGATTCTATGTTTTGGACACTCTACTTTGATGACTCTAACTGCCTAAAAAGTGCAGGTGCTAGGAGTATTCTCATTGACTCGCAAGGGAACCCCTTTGTCTTCACGTAACAGTTGTTCATCTAAGTCTTGGAATACGCAATTGCATCCTGCATGAGAACATGCTTATCAATCCATCTTGTGCCTTCCACTGGAAGTCTAGAGACTTCAACTATAACTACTTCAGAAACTATTATATTTCTTCCTTCACCGCCGTGCCTCCATCCTATATATTTTTCATCCATCCTGTATATTTTGCAAGAATTCAAGTGTTATTTCATCATGGGATCCCTGTAATTTGGCCAGGTACTGAAGCCAGGCGGCGCGCTCAAGAATTTCGCAAGCCTATTCTAATACTCAAAGTACTGTAGGTCCACTGTAGATAACCTTTCCTCTCATGGTTGTTGTTTCTCAATAGCTAGTTCACTTCGCAATTTTGCATGTGCTTTCTCACAGTTTCACAGTTTGGAACACCACAATAAACCATATACAAACTTTAAGGTTATTAAAATAGCAATGACGTTGGTTTAAAGTTGTTATTAATAGGTAATGATGTTGTTTTTCATATCGGTAGTATTTGGCACAACTTAATAATTAATTTGCATGTTATCCATAATTCTTACCTTCCCCCTGCCAATCAGAAAGAAGTTTGATAATTATTACGCATGTTATTCATAATGCAGACCTTCCCCCATCCAATTAGAAAATATTTTGGTAATTATTACGCATGCTATTCATAATGCAGACCTTCCCCCCCTCCAATCATAAAAGGGTGTCAACGACCATAAAGCATGGGAAAAATGGAAAGGGCCTTGGGGATTCATATATACAGTCAGAAAACCATCAGAGTAGCGTAAATACAATAGAAAACGTTCAAAGCAGTACAGGTCACAAAGATTTGAAATGACCACAAAAAGGAATAAAATAGAGAATGGATCATTATGCGAAGAGATATTTGCCTTAGGTGGAAAAAAATGTGACGAAAGCATGACAGGCAGAAAATTATAATGATTGTTGGTATCAACTAATCAGAAAATATTGATATAATGCATATAAAAGTATAGTTTACCATGCATGTAGGTTAATATGGTTATAAATGTTGTTCAAATGGTAAATTCGCCTTTAGAAATGAATCAATAGGAAATAATGAGATAAATAATAATTGGAAATGTAACATAGAAATTCAATACCACAAGCAGAGCCACTATTGCCAACAGGCGTTCATAGCCTCGACAGGGTTTCTTTTTAAACTAAAAATGAGCCAGAGTCCTCCATTTAGTATTTAGATGGTTTTTATTTTTTTATTGCTATCAAGAGGCCACTATGTTGGCATGGTAACCAAATAATTATAGTGCCATTCACCAGGATATAACAAAGTGATCAGGTCGGCTCATGATGAGACCTCTTGTCCTTCATATAGTTTTGACTATCTAGAAGGTCGCTACCCTAGTGTGGCATCCATAATGGAATGTCACTTGTTATATCCTTATGATCATGGTAGTCTGGCTCGTAATGAGACCCCCTATCCTCTTTAAGAATATTTGTATTGCATTTTCATATTTCCATATTTCCATATTTTTATTGTAAATGGAGGGAGGCTCATTTACTCGTTAAGAGTTAGGGTTTGCGTGAGAAGTAAAAAAAATGCTAACGGAAGTTATGTCTTTATCCCTATATAATCATAACAAAGGGAATTATCAATTGAAAATGTGAAAGGTAAACCAGCATGGTATTAAGATAATGAATCATTTTATGATATGTCCAAAGAGAAGATATTCGACCAATCATTATATAAATGAACCAGGTTAGTTTCAGAGTAAATATAACCAGCAAAGGTTTTCATAAGTCATAATGGTATTAATATTACTGTTTTTCCTTTATTTTGAGTACAAATTCCAAATCCAAAAAAATAGTTTTTATAAGAAAGCGTGGGAGAGAAAAATAGTTGTTTGATTAAAAATGAATGATGATGGAACAACAATTATTGGTCTTAAGAAAAATAAATCACAGTTGTTCATTCTACCGAACAACAGTTGTACAGTTGACTGACCAACAAACATGCAAAAAGGAAATCGGAGATGATCAATTGACTGAACAGCAACTGTTCAATTGATTGAATAGCAGGTTTTCAATTGATTGAATAGCAAACACATCTAAAGAAATAAGAGTTGTTCATTCTACCGAACAGTAGTTGTTCGATTGATTTAACAACAAACACACAAAAAATAAATCGGAGTTGTTCAATTGATTGAACAAACACACAAAAAAAGAAATTGGAGTTGTTCAATTGATTGAACAGCAAACACATCAAAAACGAAATTGGAGTTGTTCAATTGATTGAACGGAAAACATACAAAAGAAATCAAAGATGTTCATTTTATCGAACAACAGTTGTTCAATTGATTGAACAACAAACACACACAAAAACAAAGTTGTTCGTTTTACTGAACAACAGTTGTTCAATTAATAGAACAACAGTTGTTCAATTGATTGATCAACGAACACACAAAAAAACAAAGTTGTTCGTTTTACCGAACAACAGTTGTTCAATTGATTGAACAACATCTGTTCAATTGATTGAATAGCATCTGTTCAATTGATTGAACAACAAACACACAGAAAAAACAAAGTTGTTCATTTTACCAAATAGCAATTGTTCAATTGACTGAACAACAGTTGTTCAATTGATTGAACAAAAAACACACAAAAAACAAAGTTGTTCATTTTACCGAACATCAGTTGTTCAATTGATTGAATATCAATTGTTCAATTGACTAAACAATAGTTGTTCAATTGATTAAACAACAAACACACAAAAAAAATCTATTCATTTTACCAAACAACAACTATTCAACTAATTGAACAGCAAACTCACAAAAAACAAGAGAAACCCCATATTTACATAGTGATGCCTATCTAAAATAAATTACAACCAACTGTAAGAAAAAAATATACACTATTTATAGCTGAAGAGAGATGAATTTTTATGAGAGTAAATCTGTTAGGTCATTACTCCCTGTAGCTAAAATTTTCATAGTGGGATCATCATGTACCTGTTGGAAAAAAGACTCTTTGGTGGCTGGTTTATGATAAAGACGTACCTAATGTCCAATCGCCTGGAAAGAATAGCCAGACTCATCAATGGTGGTCAGATTGAGAGTGCCATTGTTGTGCACCTCTTGAATTTCATATGGGCCAAGCCACCTTGTCTGTAACTTATCTGGAAATTCTTGGAATCTAGAATCATAGAGGAGCGCCCAGTCTCCTTTCTAAAACATATTCTTTTTAATAAGACTATCGTGCCACTTAGCCCTTTGTTGCTAAACAGTTGTGGTGCGTTGTAGAGAAAGTAGTCGACCCTCATCCAATTCATTTATTTGTTGAAGTTGTTTACTTTGGGCATTTGTCAGATCCAGTCCCACTTACTGGGCTGTTCTGAGAGTCTTTATTTCAAATTCGATAGGAAATATAGGTTCATTGCCAAATACTAGTTGGTATGGAGAATATCCAGTAGTATTTTTCCAAGTTGTGCGATAGGCCCACAAGACCTCTGGCAATCTAGCGGCCTAGTCCCACCAATGTGTCGAAACTGTCTTCGTCAAAATTACTTCGATGACCTTCTTAGTACTTTCAACCTCCCTGTTTGCCTGCGGGTGATACGAGGAAATGACTCTATGTGTGATTTGGTGGTTTCATAGAGTGGTTGTAATCTTATGTCCTACAGATTTTCCCCCTCCATCTGTTATCAATTCCCTAGGTAAACCATACCGCATAAATAACCCAAAAGGGAAATTAATTACAACTTCTTCCGTGGCTCTTGGCAAATCTAATGTTTCTACCCACTTCGTTACATCGTTTGTAGCAATCAAAATGTAGGATTTTTGGTTTGATGGTGGATGAAACAAGCCAACAAAATCCAATTCCCATCATTTGAAAGGTTCTATCACCAATTGGGGTTGCAGAGGCATTTCATCAGATTGACCAAGACAACCCATCCTTTGGAAACTATCACAATCATGGACATATTTCTTAACATCTTTAAAAATGGTGGGCCAATAATAGCCCATCTGTAGCACCTTACGCCCAGTTCTGCGATCTGTGAAGTGTCCTCCGCAAGGTTCGTCATGGCAGGCCTTCACAATATTGTAGATTTCATCTTCATGAATGCATCTGCATATGCACATATCAAACCCTGTATGAAAAAGGTATTGTTGCATCTGACGCATCCATAGAGATATGAAAGGATAGCTCCCAGTTCGCTCCACACAATACTGGTGCCACTGAAATTTCTTCAAATCTATAAAAGTTGTGTCACATTTATCAAACCATTTAAATCAACATTTCCCATTAAAGCATACAAGGGCGCAACAATTTGTGAAAAAAAATTATGAACCTACAATAGTAACCTGCATATCCAAGGAAGCTACATACTTCCGTCTGAGTATAACGTGTAGGAAGTTAGAAAATTACATGTATCTTCGTTGGATCTACCTGTATCCCAGTTGCAGAAATGTAGTGTCCTAGGATTACGCCTTCTGTCATCATCATGTGACACTTGACATTGCTTAAACACATCCTGGTGTTGATGCGTCGTTCCAACACGTTCTCTAATGTTTGCAACGCTTGGTTAAAGTCGTCCACATACAGGGTAAAGTCATTCATGTAAACTTCATGTCCTTCATTTATCAGATCAGCAAAAATACTGAGTATGGCCCTTTGAAATGTAGCGGGGGAATTGCATAAGCCAAATGGTAACACTCTGTAAGAAAACATACCCCATGGGTAGGTAAAGGTAGTTTTGTCTTAGTCTTTGGGGGTGATTGGATCTGATTATAGCCACTGAAGCCATCAAGGAAGGAAAATAATTTCTTCCCTGCCAGTGTATCAAGGACTTGATCAATAAATGGAAGAGGGAAGTGGTCTTTCTGCGTAGCTTTTTTCAATTCCCTATAATCCACACAGATACGCCACTTTCCGTTCTTCTTGGAAACAACTACCAATGGAGAGACCCACTTACTATCTAAAATAGGATAAATAAAATTCACGTCTAGCAACTTCTGTAGTTCTTCTTTTACAATCTTTGAGATGTGGATTTAGTCTCCGTTGAGGTTGTTGAATAGGACAAGCATCCTTTTCGGTGTAGATATGATGTGTACATCATTGTGGGTTTATTCCCTTGATGTCAGGATAGTCCCAAGAAAAATCCCCTTTATATTTTGGTAGAACTTGAATAAGCCTTTATTGTTGATCACTGTCCAAACTATCATTGACATTTAAAATCTTGCCTAGTTCAATTTCAACAGGCTTGTTGTTATGAATGGCATGTAGAAATTTCACACATGTAGATCAAACTGATATATGCAATGTACTAAAGCATAATACTTGATCTAGTTCTACAAAACATTAAGTGGAAGCATAATCAATTTCATGAGCAACATCAAGCATAAACACATATAACTAATCAAGAGAAATAATAAACCATAACGCAAGATATATCACTGGGGAAAGCACCAGCATAAAACCCCTATCTGTATTATCAATCAAGTGGAAATCATCTTCTGTTTACAAAAAGAATTAGCTCAAGAGCTATCCTATACACTCTGCAATCAAAAGATGAAGATCATAGACTACCTAGTACTAGGCCACAAGTCCTCCAATCTCCTATATTACATATTTCTCTTGGAAATAGATCCTTCTCCATGCAAGGAATACTTACTAGAAATATCCAAGCATCTGATAGTACATTGTCCCTCATTTGAACTCAACTGGGTCTCTGTCTGAACTGACATGTATCAGTTATCCATGAGGGAATGCTCAATTATCTGAAATAATAGTTGTCACATGCATGCAAGCATTAACAAACTAAATCTCATTAATTTAACAACTTGTTAAATTAATCTAACTGGACTTGACTAGGTAAAACTAAGTCAATTGATCCTCTCATTATAGAACTCATACTTGATTCCTCAATCAGTGGAGAAAATCAAGGATAAATTCCTCAATCCATGGGACAACTAATTGCATGTTATCACAAAGCCTTCTAGTTTAATTTTCCATAATTAATTATCTCACAGAGATTAATTAATTAATATTTTAAACTACTATTAAGACCAAATTTGTTTTTACTTCCTATAGTTAGACCATGGACTGCTAAAAATAGGAAGGGACCTAGAAATTCTATTTTTAGCAGTTTCACCTCTCACCCAAGGTGGCCAAAATGCTCATCGGCCAAACTGCTATTTTTAGAAGTGCTATTTTTAGGAGTTCTATTTTTAGCACATTCTAAATTTAGCATTTCTTGTTGCACACTTTTCAACACTCCCTCTCAACAAGAAAGGGATTATCAGCAACCTCGATCCTATCTCTATGGAACTCAAACTTGCCCTTTGACAATGCCTTTGTCAAAATATCTGCATCCTGTTCCTCGGTCGAAATGTATAGCAACATCATGATCCTCTTGACCACACAATCTCGTAGATGATGATAGTGGATATCTATATGCTTGGACCTGTCATGAAACACTAGATTCTCATAGAGCTTAATGCAACTCTGAATATCACAATATATCACGGTAGGATCAATCATCTGATCAAACCCCCCTAGAATCTTCCGCATCCATATGGCCTCACATGTAGCCTAACTAGCAGCCATGTATTCAGCCTCTGCTAAGCTAAGTGCAACTGATCTATGTTTCCTACTATACCAAGAAACAACAGCTGACCCAAAGTTGAAGATTCCTCCAGAAGTGCTCTTCCTATCTAATGGACTACCTACCCAATCTGCATCCGTGAAGCCTTGGAGCTTCACTCCCTCTGTCTGTCTGTACCATAATCCATACTATGTAGTGCCTCTGAGATATCTCAGCACATGATTTTCCACCTTCCAAAATAACTTGGTTGGTTGAACCATAGCTTGACTCAACTAGTTCACCACAAAGCACAAATTTGGTTGTGTGTTCACTAGATACATAAGTGAACCCACAAGCTACCGATAAATAGTAGCAGATGCTACCTCACCTAAAGTAGCACCCTCCTTCCTCCAGTTCCCTGCTAGAGGAGTCTCCACGGGCTTGCACATCTCCATGTGGAAGCGCCTGAGTATCTCATTAGCATACTTGCCTTGAGACACAAATACTTCCCCATCTCTCTGCCACACCTCCATGCCTAGAAAGTAGTGCATGAGGCCCATGTCCTTCATCTCAAACTCTCTTGCAAGGTCCTCCTTGCAAGACTTGATCAACTGATCATCACCTGTCAAAATCAGGTCATCGACATAAAGTACAATAATCAATAGCTTACCTTCTACCATGATGTGACAGAGGTTCACATCCGCTTCACTCTTGGTGAAGCCCAACCCGATGAAATAACTGTCGATCCTCGTATACCAAGCACAAGGTGCTTGCTTCAGCCCATACAATGCTCACTTGAGCCGACACACATGCAACTCACGATCGAAGCTCTCAAATCCCTCAAGCTACTCTATGTATACCTCTTCCTCAATCTTCCCATTGAGGAAAGTTGTCTTCACATCCATCTAATGGATCTTCCAACCCATCTGTGCTAATAGTGCTAGAATCGATCTGATCGATGAGTACCTTGCAATAGGAGAAAAGGTCTCTGTAGAAATTTTGAATAATAAACACTTATTCACAAAGATTATCCCGATTATACACTATTTCAGAATACATGCATAATACATAACCTCCTCTACATTGATCATCAATTTAGCAGCATTAAAATCAATGAAACATCAATCGCATGCGCACATTAACACAGTATGTAACCCAGGGAAAGCATACAGCTGAAAACCCCACACTATCTGTATATTATAATGATTGAGAACATGTAACAATACATAGTACAATACTCCTCACAAGTACTTAGTAATATCTCTACCTGTTACACACAAAACTAGCTCAGATCCGAACAAGTCACAGGTTCAAATCTCCTCCATTGCTTTCCTACCTCCACTGCACAATCCTACAAGAGAATGAATGATGAATGGCTGATCCAAACTCCTATTTACCTTGTGAAAATCACTCACACTGGAAATCACGTGAGCACAGGCTATTATACTGGGAATATGTTGTGCAATGCTCATGGGCATACTCAATACATTGCTTGTGCAAGATCTCATGCACAACTATAGTCACAACTGATAGCAATCTCAACCTCTAACACCTGTCTCTGTTGAACTGTCCATGCACTGAGTTAA
>Ga0181464_1001816_pt1 | contig 10720 bp, 12 predicted proteins | sample InSIn2gowninarea_FD_119074 | JGI IMG/M metagenome (GOLD analysis project Ga0181464, IMG submission 119074) | Clean room microbial communities from NASA Spacecraft Assembly Facility at Jet Propulsion Laboratory, Pasadena, California, USA -... ...
CCCGGAGGGGAAATAATTCAAGAATCCATGACATGCCGAACATCTTAGAAAATATTACCAGTGATGTAATTAATTGTACTCATTTTAATATCAATTTTTAGTATCAATAAAATGATCTTTCCTCCAGTTTATGTTTTTAATTTTTTTTTGGGGATTACTAGTGCTATGCACTATCTATATAGTTGATCTTGAATAATGATGAAGCTTGAAAGTTGTCAGAAAAACTTCAAAATGTTTCTCGGCATAAGAATCTTCTCCAAAAAACAAGCCTAATGTTGGTCGGCACAAGCAAAACTTGATCGACAACATACCAAATAGGATATTACGACCTCAAGATGGTCAACAAATATAAGGATAAAACAAGATCATTATCCTACTGGGCAAAGTGCAGGAAGAACGTTGCAAAGATTTCTCAAGAGGAATGTAGGCACATATTCCACATACTCTTGGTCACACCACTGACAACTAATACAGAAAACCTAAACACTTGGGTGTGTTAATAAAACCTATGGAGACACATGGGTAACTAGCTCCAAATTTAAATTTTAATCTAAGTATGTTAGTAGAACCCATGTATTCATTGGTAACTGATACTAAATTTAGATTTTAATCTATGTGTGTCAATAGAATTAATGAAAAAGAAGAAATCATTCACTTTAAGAAAATTGTCACATCCAATGATTAACAAGATAAGTTGATCAAGTATACTTCATTTCATTTTTCATTACCTAATTGTGTTTACAAAAGAAATACAGGACATTATTCTAAAGGGCGTTTCCTCTCAGCTTTGGAAACTGGATCCGTGACAGCTGTAGGATCATCTAAAGTGTAAGGAAAATTGATAAAATTAAAGTCTTAAAGCATTCTTCTATTGCTGCTGCTTGGACGATCTAGCAAATGAGGAGGTCGGACGATTTCCAGCTCGTCGTGCAGCCCATAGTCTCTCAGATATTTAGAAATCAGGCACTGGGGAATTGTATTAACGGGAATCCAATTAACATCCAACTTAAAGGGAGGATCTTCAAGGTCTAACAACCCAAGATCATATGACTTCCAAAGTTTGTTATCTTGGTCCACCCTCAGCATTGTTAGGCAGTTGGTCCAACCCCATTTGTAGCCTTCATTCTGGGCCTATTTAAACCTAGCATCAAAATGCCCCAAAACTTCATTATACACTTCCATCCAGATCTCTCTAGGTTGTTTGTGAAACTGGAAGGTCAACCTCTTAACTTGATAATGCAATTTCTTCAGCACTCCATCCTTAGCTTGCAGCTGAGAAGACAGAGTGGGAAGTTGCTCGGATTGAGTTTGAAGCTTTTGGGACATCTCAGTAAGGGCTTATTTTTTGGCCTTTAGCTCGGCAGCTTGGTTAGTAAGGGTTTGCTGAGTCCTAGCCTCATTTGTAGTACCTCGGGCAGGTTTAATTTTTTTCTGGGGAAGAAGATGCAGATTGATCTTTTTCAGTGATTCCAATTCTTCCCTTAACCTGGCATTTTCAGCCTCCAAGAAAGAATGACCTTCGTCGGTAGTAGTAGAAGAAGTAGAAGGAGACTTCAAGGCATTTATCTCATCTCTTAAATTATTGTTCTCCTCCTCCAACAATTTGGCAAGTTCCAGGTCGGATGACTGCTGAGATACGATATGGCCCATGCTAATTAGCCTCAAATTTATTATTTTTCTGGAGAACTTTCTTCAGCACATAATCTCCCTCCTTTAAGTTGGTGGTAAAACTGAGATGTTTGTTGTTGGTAGGCTGCATTTCTCAAAGCAGCTTCTTCTCACACTTCTTCCAGCATATCCAAATTCAATCTTCGTATTAGATCACTTACAGGAAAGTTAAAATTTAAAACTCTATGGGATGGAAGACCCAACTTAACAGGTATAACTGCTTCAGTCCCAAATGCTAACATGTGTGGGGATTCTCCAGTTGCAGTCCTTGGGGCTGTTCGGTACGCCCATAAAACAGAGTGAGCTCGTTGATCCAATTTCCTTTGCATCATCAAGACTTTTCTTCAACCCATTTAGCAGAGTTCTATTTATAACTTCAATTTTCCCATTACTCTGAGGGTAACCTGGAGCAGAATATATTTTTCGGATTTTGGACTAAGCACAGTAAGCAGTAAATTCATCATTGTCAAACTGCGTCCCATGGTCGGTGATGAAGGCATAGGGCAGCCCATATCTGCAAATAAGGATTCTTCCAAATGAATTGGTAGACCTTCTCATAAGGCATGTCTATCAATGGCTCTGCCTCAACCCACTTTGTAAAGTAGTCAACTGCAACAACCAAGTACTTGAATCTTCCTCGGGTGGTCGGCAATGGCCCGACCAAGTCTATACCCCATATGGAAAATGGACAAGGTGAAGTGATTGGGGTGAGAGTAGCCTGTAGAGTCTTGCGAATGTTGGAATATCTTTGGCACTTGTCACACTTTTTAGCAAAAGCTACTCCGCTCGCATCATTGGCCAGTAGTATCCTTGCTCACTTATTCACTGCAGAAGTGTTCTTCCTGCTATGTGAGCTCCACAAGATCCTTCATGTACTTCTTGAATTAGGTCTGGAACCTCTGATGGATGAATGCAGCGCTGTAAATTAACTGTCAATCCTCTGTTGTATAAAACTCCTTTATCTAGCACATATCTTGCAGCTTTATACTTCAACTTTTTGGCTTCAACTATATCTGCTGGCAAAGTTCCTTCTTCAATATATGCTCTGATGGGATCCATCCAAGATGGTCCCATGTCTACAACAATAAAATTGAGCATCAAATCCTCTCTATACTCCTATTGGCCAAAATCTCAATAGGAATAGTTCGTCGAAGTTCAACTCTGGTAGCTGAAGCTAGCCGAGCAAGAGCATCTGCTCGGGCATTTTCCACTCTTGGGATTCTATTCATCCAAACAACTGGTAATTTTATTATTACCTCCATTGCTTTGGACATGTATCTAGTTATCGATTCGCCTTTAGATCCATACAAGCTCAATATTTGATTTACTACCAATTGGGAATCACTGTGTGCCACAACTTGCTTGGCATTTAGTGATTGAGCCCACAATGAGAGCTTCGTATTATGCTTCATTATTTGAGGCTTGGAATTGAAATCTCAGGGCATATTCAATATCAATATTATCACGAGTGTTAAGTATTATACCTTCCCCACTGCGTGTTGCACAAGATGACCCATCAACGTACAAGTTCCATATTAGGAGATCGTCGTCAAACGCTTGGTCTGTCAAATCCCATAGTTGAATATTTTTCTCCTTGCTTCCTCACACTTCTTAGACATCTCATGTATTCGGGAAGAGGAATCTGGTAGGTCGGCAATAGCTTCTTCTGGTAAAAGTTCCTTGGGAGCTTGACTGTCAATAACTTCTTTTACTTTATTTTCTCCGGATCCTTGCTCGGCCTGCTGATTTTGTTGCTCGAGAACCTCGAGGTAAGTGAATTCAGCTATGAAATCTGCAACTGCTTGGCCTTTTAGAGAATAACTTAGCTCATAGATAATATCATATTCCCCCAATTCCACTACATTAATCTGCCAGACTTTTCTAGATTTTGCAAAGCCTGCCTTAGTGGCATATCGGTGTACACTACTATCGTATGGGCCTGAAAATAAGGCTTCATGCGTCTAGACGCTTCAATCAACACCAGTGCCAACTTTTTTAGGCGAGGATACGTGATTTTTGCTCCTCGAAAATCTTTGCTCCAATTCCCCTCTGATTTACTATATACCCGAGGAACATCCCTTCCTGTACTCCAAAGACGCATTTGGTCGGGTTTAATCTCATCTTGTGATTCTCAAGTTGATCAAAAGTCTAGCTGCGGTCGGCAGTATGGTCGGACGCTTTTTTGCTCTTTGTAAGCATATTATCCATGTATACTTCCTTATTTTTGCATATCTGCTCCTCAAAGACCTTGTTCACCAGCCTTTGATATGTAGCACCTATATTTTTCAAACCAAAAGGCATAACATTATAACAGTAAGTTCCTCGAGGAGTAATGAAAGAAGTGCTCTCTCTGTCTTCGGGCTTCATTTTGATCAGGTTATAACCAGAATAAGCATCCATAAAATTGAGTAACTCGTGTCCTAAGGTAGCATCCACAATCTGATCTATTTAGGGCAAAGTAAAGTGATCCTTTAGGCATGCTTTGTTAAGATCTGTGAAGTTTATGCACATCCTCCACTTGTTATTTTTCTTCTTGACCATTACTACATTGGCCAACCAATCTGGATATTTCACCTCGTCAATGAAGGCATCTTTTTGAAGCTTTTCAACCTCCTCTTGTATGGCTTGGTTCTTTTCGGGGTTGAATACTCTTCGTCTCTGCTTTACCGGCTTGACTTCTTTATTAACGTTATGCTCATAGCAAAGGAAGATAGGATCAATTCCTGGAATATCTTCGTGACTTTAGGCAAACACATGTTTTCTCTGTGTAAGGAAGCTCACTAATTCCTGTTTGAGAATAGGATCCAACATTTTTCTAATTTGAGTGGTGCGCTTTGATTTGTCATCATCTAACTCAATATTTTCTGTTGCCTCCACAATCTGGCCCTTCACCAGCTCTGTTTCCTGCCTTGTATCTAAGGTTTCAACCTCAGATTCTTCATTAGGTTCAGAGGTATCCACTTAGTAAGTGGTGGTTTTCCTCTTTATTTCTTCCAGCTCTTCCTGCTCGGCAAATGAGTAGTAGCATTCTCGAGCTACTTTCTAATCAACCTTCACAACTCCTATGCCCAAGTTGGTTGGGAATTTTAAGCATTAATGAATAGTAGAGGGCACTGCCTCAAACTTCTTTAACCCAACTCTTCTTATAATTACATTGTAAGCTGAATGGACATTTTTATCCATTACAAAGAAACATATTTTCTCTGTTCGGCTGGCTGGCCATATGCCAATCATCCTTCCGTTTGAATAGTTCCCAAAGGGAAGACTTTCTCACTTGCAAAACCAATTATTGGTCGATGCTAGGGCTCTAACTCGTTGATCTTAAAGTCCAAGCTGTTGAAACAAGGATAGAACATGATATCTGTCGAGCTGCCATTATCTACTAACACTCTCGAGACAATGATATCTTTCTTTCTGAATTTGATTACAAGAGGATCATCGTGAGCGTACAGTACTCCTAATAGATCATTTTTAGAAAAGCCTATCACCAACTTATCTTTGTTAACCTTCCTTGGTCAATCTTCCTCGATAAGATTAATCCTCTATATGTACGAGCAAGCTTGAGCTTGGTTGAGGTAAACTTTTCTTTCTAATATATGATCTCCTCCTCCTGCATCTCCACCTGTAATCATTTGGCAATCAAAAGAACCAAAACTAAGTGTGAATACCTCACGTTCCGATTGTCGGGGAATTTTGGGTAAGTCAGGATCATCATCCTGGTTATTTTTTTGAGCCCTCTTCTTCTCCTCTCTAGGTCTGCAAGAAGATTTTGATATGTGCCAAGATCCTTCGTTATTTTACCGATCAACAAACTGATTCAATTTTCCTCTTCAGATGAGAGTTTCAATCTCATTTTGAAGAGCAATGCAACAATCCTTTGTATGGCCATGGTCTCTATAGAACTCAAAGCACTTAGTTTTGTCCCTCTTAGTAGGGGAACTCCTCAACTTATTAGGCCAACGCACATCTTTGTTGTGTTTGATATCCTCCAAGACATGATGAATGCCCATGGGAAATGAAGGGTAGCTGTTATACTTCTTGAGCCTTTCTATAATTTCTTTCTATTTTGACTCTTTGTGCTCCTTAGGATCTCTGTGATCCTTTTTGTCATTTTTGCCTTCAGCTTTTACTCTGGAGCTCCGCTTGGTTGCCATTGTTTCCTCGGCATTCATGATTTTGGCTGCTTTGTTCATCAATTCTTCCATGGTCTTTAGGGTATCCTTAGTAAGTGTATAATAGAGCTTCTTGGGGAACAATCCACTCATAAGGGTTGTTATAGCAGTTTTCTCCACATAATCCACAACCTCTAGCTTCTTGTTATTGAAACGAGTGATGTAGTCCCTAGTGCTCTCTCCTTCCTTCTGTCATACACTAAGAAAATGCTCTACCCTTTTTATAGGCCTGGGTCCAAAATAAAAGTTGTTAATAAATAGCTCGGCCAACTGGTTGAAGCTAGAAATCTATTCCCGAGGAAGGCTATTTTACCAACTTTGGGCAGATCCATTAATTATTCTAAAGAATGCTCTACACCTCATTTCGTCAGGAACTGTATAAATATCGGTGGCTGCTTGGTATTGCCCTATATGGAGGACTGGGTCAGTTTTCCCATCGTATTTGAGTGTAACTACTAGAGCTTTGAACTTTTCTAGAGTGGGGAAATCCACAATTGCTTGTACGAAGGGAGATCCTTTTACAAAGCTTATTTGTAGTGGGTTTTTGGCCTTAACCGTCTCTCCTAGCCAATCCTCCAATCTTTGGATAGAACCTTTCCAAGCGTTGTTACCAACATCAGACCTATGCGTTGTTGCTCTATTGTTCGGTGAACTTTCTTCTTGGGATTGTTACTCGGCTCAAACAGTACGTCGGGCGTCTGATCTAGAATGGATAGAGCCTTCCCTTCGATCAGATGGTCGTCGAGTGTTTCCTGACATTTCCCTAGGAACTTTTTTGTTCCCCCTGGGTCCCAAATGATCGAAGGGAGAAGCATGGATTAGCCTTTCCAAATCACTTAGCATCTCTGGAGAGTAGGACTGTGTAGTTCTTGACTGACTTCGCCTGCTACCTCTTAGTAGTGGTGGTGGCATATTTCCACGGGAAGATAGAGCATGTGCTCCTGCTTGAAGAGTTTGCACGAGTTGCCTGATAGTGTCCTGTATAGCCTCTTGGCCTCTTGCAAGCCTGGCCAGAATTTTAGTTAATTCATTCGCTGCTGGTGGGGCAGAAGGGACAGGCGAAATGCCATCATTCCTGAGACTTGATTCAGGAATATCAGCCATTTAAGTGTTTGAATGAATGAGAACAATTAGAAATACGTTCCCACAGATGGCGTCAATCTGTTTATGAAAAAAAACTAGATTGATCTAATTAATTGATCAGAGATAAACATAAGAAAAAGAGACAAAGTATTTTTAAAGTGGTTCAGCTGGAAAAGAAAAGCCTACATCCACTGTTGTGTATTACCTTAGGCTTGTTCAATTGCCTCTTCTCTCATTTTTCATGTCCCTTGGATGTAGGGTTTACAATGTATTTATAGCCCTTTGAAAGTATACAAGAGTCAAAATATTAAAGGATGGAATGCCTTTGTAACATAGGCATTTACATCTGTATAATGTTAGTAATGTATACAACTATTAGCGATTTACTGTCATTGTTGGTTGGTCTTCCTAGTATTGGTCGGGCTTCTTTAACCGGTTGGTCGACATTCCTTTAGTTGGTCGGTGACTCGCCCCTGCTGACTTGGATTAATGCCCATATGGATAACACGTGTTCATACATGAATGGTCCATGTAGCCGGATAATTTTTTGTATCAACAATCACGATTTGGGTTGTTTATGGTCTCTTTAGCACGGCTTGGTTTAATTGTGGTCTCCTTAGCATAATTTGGGTTGGTCGTGGTATTCTGACCACGGTTTGATTTGGTCGTGGTCTCCCTAGCACGGTTTGGGTTGGTCGTGGTCTTTTGACTACGGTTTGATTTGGTCGTGGTTTTCATCTGAGGTTTAAGTTTGTCGTGGTTTTCATCTGTTGATTTGAAGTTCATTATTAATTTCATGGTTTTGAGTGGGTTGTAGTTTTTATTCCAGTGATCTCAAATTCATTATTAATTTCATGGTTTTAGTGGGTCGTGGTTTTCAATCCAGTGATCTCAAGTTCCTTAGTTATTTCATGTTTTTAGTGGTTCGTGGTTTTCAATCCAGTGATCTCAAGTTCTTTAGTTATTTTATGGTTTTAGTGGGCCGCATTTTTCAATCCTGTGATCTCAAGTTCCTTTTCATATTTGGGTGATATTCCCACCTCAAGTTCCTTTGGGCATGTTGTTTATCATATAATCCTTAATTTTTTCAATAATGCAACAATGTTTAGTAATAAAATATATGTAACAACTAGATTGTAAATTTGGTAATAAAACACTCTTCAACCACATTGTACAAACAATCATATTTATTAACAACCACAATATTTATCACAATGTTTAGTAATAAAATATACAAACAACCACATTTTTTAACAAAGTAACAAGGCCCCAAACTAATAAAGTTGGGTACAATATTTTCTGTGAAGTTGTAGGGGCACGTCTCTTGCTACTTATCGGTTCGTCCTTCTCCTTCCGTGGTTGGTGACTTAGTTTGCTAGGTGTACACCCTCGTATCTATAGTTACGTTTGTAATTCCATGTGTTTAAATTTATTTTTTCTTACCCTATCGTGTCAATTATTAGCAATATAGAATTCCCTTTATAATATTATCCTGTAAAATATTTATAAATTTATTTATTAATTTTGCTTTTCCTTGGGATGATCTTACTCACTTAGCTGCATTTGGGGCCCGATACTATTTTAAGTGAGATGCTTCAAAAAATGAATCTAGTAATAGGGGCAAGGCCACAATATAGAGAAATGCAATAGTGCAATAGAGCGCAATAGAATATTCGTCTCTATTATGCAGTTGCTTGTCCTCCATATTGTGGCCCTACCCCCACTGCTAGATTCATTTTTCGAAGCATCTCACTCAAAATAGTATTGGGAAATGCAGCTAAGTGAGCAAAATCATCCAGAGAAAAAGCAAAATTATATATAAATTTATTAATATTTGACAGATTAGTATTATAAAGGGAATTTTTATATAACTAATAATCTACACGCTAATGTAAAAAAACTTAAATTTAAATAAAAGAGATTATAGATGACCATTTAGATATTGAGCGAGTATACTTAGCAAACCTCGTTACCTAGCACCTAATCACCGATGCAGTCACAGATTCAGTCACAGGTAGTCTAGAAGCTCTCCCCATTTAATGGATCTGCAAAAAAATATGGGAATAAGAATTGAAAATGATAATAAGCGTCTGAACTTAACAAATTAAACTTGGTAGAAAACCACGGCCTAGTTAAGTCGTGAGTTATCTAAAACCACGTCCGCTCCAAGTCACGACTAACGGAGAATCCACGGCTCCTCGAAACCATGACTTATTGAATAATCACGGCCAACTTGGACCGTTGCTATGGAAACTTGGTTGGTCTATTGAAACCGTGAATATGAGTTTCACAGCTTAACTAGACCGTGAATAGTCGACACCTACGATTACGGGAGACCGTGAGGATTCCAGTTTCAACAGACCTTAGGTTTCATTTTCAATGAAAACTAGGGTTTGGTTTTGGAGTTATGAATTACACATGTCTAAAGACACAAGTATATAGATTAGACATGTATAAATACACAAGAATATAATTTAGACATGTATAAGTACACAAGTATATAGATTATACATATATAAAAACACAAGTATATAGATTTGAAATACATACTTGCTTATTTTGTGGGCTATGGACTTAGGGTTTGGTTTTGAAGTTATGGAGTTAGGGTTTGGTTTGGTAGTAGTAGAAAGAAAAGAGTAAAGAGAGAAAGGGTTGAAAAATGAAATATTTCTTAATTTGGGTTTATAAAATGGAGTTTGAAATTGTGGTGTTGAGTTTTTTGGTGTTAATGAGATGTGTAGTTCATTTTTATGGTGTTTTGAAGTAAACGGTGCTAATGAGATTATTTTGGGGTGGGAATATCACCACCCTTAAATAAACCTTTAGTGCCCGCTATGAATCTGTTAAGAGATTATAAATTGCAGGCTTTTAGAGTAATTTAAAATGAAGAAGCAACCATTACTTGTATAAGTGGTTTTCAGTTAATATAGTTATATAATTCTATCTTGTCTTGGCAAAAAAGAAAAGAAAAAAAATGTGTCATATCGCACCATATTTTATTTGAGTCATGTTTATGTCAAATAAAAATAAAAAAATCGTGTCGTGTTCATGTGAAGTAGAAGGTTTTGTCGCATCATGACAAGTAAAAACTATTAAAAAACACGATTTGCCACTCCACCTTATATATGCGAAAGGTATGTGAGTCTCAATCAACGTGTTCTTTGATTGACCTTCCAAGACCTTGTTAACAGAGAGGATTCCTTCACAAAAATTGTTTCATCACATGGAATTAAAGGGTTTGTGCCAACAAATCTTATGCCTTTTCCTTATTTTTTTATTTTGAAAGACCACCTTAAATTCCAATTGAACTTGTTTTGACTCTTTTAACGCATTGGTCAACTGTTCAAAAATATTTTTAAAGTTCACATTTTCAATCTCAACCTCTTTTTCTCCAAAATTAGTTTCTCATAGTCAACTTCTAAAAGAAAAAACTCACTCGCAGATTCTTTAAAGATCTTATTATAAGTGTGTCACAATTCATCACTACCACCGCTAAATGAATCAACATTAAGTTTATGGTCTCACTAGCCATAGAATAGTTGTCATTGTGTGAAATCTTGTTATTGAAATGATCAACATAAGAAATATTAGTATTATTAAAAATAACAGCACTCATATTAGGACATACAACATGATCAATAATAAAAGAATCAGGTTTTTCAACAATACATTTTCTAGATTTTGCAAAGCCTGCCTTAGTGGCATATCGGTGTACACTACTATCGTATGGGCCTGAAAATAAGGCTTCATGCGTCTAGACGCTTCAATCAACACCAGTGCCAACTTTTTTAGGCGAG
>Ga0181464_1001817_pt1 | contig 10720 bp, 11 predicted proteins | sample InSIn2gowninarea_FD_119074 | JGI IMG/M metagenome (GOLD analysis project Ga0181464, IMG submission 119074) | Clean room microbial communities from NASA Spacecraft Assembly Facility at Jet Propulsion Laboratory, Pasadena, California, USA -... ...
TGTGCAGGAATTGTTTGGGTTGAACAAGCATTGTATTTTCTTCTCATATCTTCTGGTTAATGCAATATAGATAGTCGAGGTTTTGATAAGTTGTTTTCCCGAGAAAAATATTGTATTATGCGTGATTGAAATTCTTCCTTTTATGCTTTGTGATTTCGTCAATTAATTTTTGTTTCTGCTGATGAGTAGAGTAGTTGCAGGTCAATTATTTTAGCATATAACAATTTTCAGTTTGATTCTACAATAAAGATCTACACAGTATCAGACCTTAAATCACTATAGAAGAGGAGAATATGAGTTTTTCGTACAAGTGAAATTGAATTTGCAATTTCATACCTTAGAGCCAACAGGATGTCATTCTACTGTTTGAGACTTGAGTATACCCTTGAGGGTAGCTTGAATTACATAACTTGGAAGGATAGGATGGAGGAAATATTCGAAGAAAGTGAGCTCAAGGAATTCATAGATCCTGGTATCTTCAAGCCTCCAACATCTAATTATAAAGAATTGGCAGAATGGAGAAAGTGTGTGGCAAAGGCGAGAAGGATTATCCTAGAAGGAGTTCGAGATCATATTGTCTCGAATCTCCATAATAAAGAAACTGCATTTGCAATGTGGAAGGCATTGATAGACCTGTTTCAAAACAAAAATGACCATAGGAAGATGGTACTGAAGGATAAACTTAGAAAGATCAAGATGGATATGGGTGATTCAATTCCGAAGTACTTGACCAAGTTCATCCATTGTCGGGATGAGCTTGGAAGTGTCGGGGTTACTTTTGTGGAAGAAAATTTAGTGAGCCTATCACTTCTAGGACTTCCCAAGAGCTGGCACAATTACCACAACTCAGTTAATGGGATGGAGAAACTATCAGAGTGGAAGCGGTTGTGGTTTGAATTGGTAGGGGAAGATATTTGGTGAAACACCAGAGATGGGACCTCATCCAAAGAAGCGAAAGAGGACTTTTCATTAGTCATCAAAGAAAAAAAATCCAAGGGAAATAAGTCCCAAGGTGAGGAGGGGGAAAGAAGAAGGACTCATCGAGCATCAAGTGTTTTCACTGTCACGAGATTGAGCACTATGCCACGAAATGACCATAAAAGAAAGCAAGAAAGAAGGAGCTTATAGTCGTAGTAGGAGGTGAAGCTCTAGCTTCACAATTCAAACTTGATTTCACTCTCATTTCATGCATGGAAAGCACTGTAATGAGAATTGTGTGGTATCTTGACAGTGCTGCCTCATTCCATATGACGTGGAATGGAGATCTCTTTAGTGACTTAGAGGAGAAGGACCTCAAGAAGAACATAGAGTTTGGAGATTATGGGAGGTATAGTGTGACCAACATCAATGCTGTTACTTTTTCGAGGGAGTCTAGCTCCCCTCTCAGACTCATAGACGTGATGTAAGTTATAGGACTAAAGAATACTCTTGTTTCCATCACGATATTGGATGACCGTGGCTACAATGTGATTTTTACAATCGCAAAGGTTTTCCTTAGACACATAATCACGAGACAAGTGAAATAGATCAATGTGTGAGTCAAGAACTTGTATGCACAAGATGCATGCAAATCCTTGAGGAGCAAGGAAAAGGTTAGAGACTTGGTGGTTGAGAGGGAGCATGAATTACTTCTTAACATGCAGCGTTAGAAGAAGCCTCAGCAAGTTGTGGAGCAGCCACAATTGGAGAATCATAGAGGAGACTGAGAGGAGAAATCCACTAAAGGAGAGACTTCTAGTAGGGGGAAATTTTGAACCAGTAGGTAGAGGGAGCACATGCAACCATACCTCTAGGTGAGAGGTGGGGTAATGTGAAGAAATAGTCCCAAGAGTTCCAAAATTCGGTAGGATCTATTGATATGCTTTTTTCAGAAAGAAAAATCACAATTTTATTAATGAAAACAAAATTACATGCTATAGATGCAAGACACATTCATCAGCAAGTCAAAGACTGCTGATCAGATGTTAATAGAAAGCAAAAAAAATATTGTACAAATGGGGAGAAAGGTCATGCTTTTCTCCATTTTTTCTTCTCAACCTTTTGTCACTCCCCTTGAGTCGGCATTGAAGATACAAGTGCAAGCGAAGTGTTAGCCACAGGTTGAGGGTTTTCCTTATCAGAATCAAAATTGTCTAATGTATGTAGTCTCTTTGAGCCACTAGTATCCATTGTCTTTGGTATTTTTTCCAGTTGTGAGTCCATCAACTATTGTGGATTTGTTACCTGTACTTCTAGGTCTTTGTCCATCTGATTATTCTCATTGGATATGGGATGTTCCACATCAGCTTCCTCCTCCTCATCTGACAATGGTAGGGGAAATTGCCATCCCTTGAATTGCTTCCCTGTTTTTTTCTTTCTTCGGGTATCATTTTTGGCTTCAGGGCACATATTTTGTAGGTGTCCTTTTTATTAGTAGATTCTACATCTACATGTTGTATTTTCATAATCTAGTATCTGTGTCTAGGCCTCTGTTTATGTTTCAATTATATGCAGTCTGGCATGCCTTTGCTGAGATCTGATTCCACACAAATTCGTGCGAAAGTGAAAATTCTTTCCTCAAGCCTTTGTGAGTCCATTTTAATTTATCTCCCAATGGTGTTGCCAATACTTGCAAGGACTTGTTGGTTCCAAATATGTAAGGGGAGATTGTGTCAACAGACCCATACAAGCATCCTGGATACAACAATAGTATTTGCTTCAAATTTTGGAAACCATGATGTGATGAAGAGGCCTGTGGATCCCCATAACCATGGTCCTTCCTATAATATAATGTCTTTGGCCTCTGTTGAAGGGAAATTTACAATGAAGAAACCCCTGGAACAAAGATGAATTTCACAGTGAGTAGTCCATTTTGTGAAAATCCATTGGAAGAGCTCAACAGGTTTTGGCCAAAAACAGTTGAATCTACAGATAATAGCTTGTTTTTCAAAAATATTACAATGTTCATCTATTTCTGGTATATCTATGTTTAATTCTGGGGTATAATTCAATTGCTCCATAATATATGGGCTAGGTTCAATTCCAACTTGCTTTCGTGTCATTGTAGGAGTATTTTTCCCTTGGAGGATGTTCTTGAAAGAAAGCCCTGCAATTTTGTGCTTCTGTTGTGTTTCTATATTTTTTGTTGAACTGCTCTCTATGCAACCTCCTATTTGTTTTGTTTTATTGTAGGCTACAGTTGTGCCACCTCTTAGTCTCATATTGAGTATTATTGTAGATGTAGATATAATATTATAGTCCATGAGAGGTCTAGTGTCCTAAAGAGCTCTGCCCCCATATATTAGATGTTGAGATCCGACAGGATCTCCAATATGGTGGAAAATGTGATTCTTCAAATGTAAAACAGAGTCTGTAGTAAGAACCCAAGCCAAGATAGATATCCCCAAAGGGGTTTTAATAAAAATTTGATATCGCTGAGAGTTTACCAGGGATTTTGCTTCCATTTGGAGGTTTCTAGGTCGTGTAATGGGTGTCTCCATAGATAGTCCATATAGCGAGACTCGTTGATGCATGTCCATGCACTTGTTCATGAATCGCTGGATTGTTGAGTAATGTTGGTAGCTGATGGTTGTAGAGGGTTCAAGGAAATAATCGTTGGATGTGATTCCTTGGCTGCTAGATGTTGAAGGTGCGGAGGGGTATGAGGCGGCATTGCTAGGCCTAAATGAAGATCTAGCTTGTGCCATCAGGAATGCTACCTAACAATCCATAGCGACAGGTAGAACACATATTGTGTTGAGCCAATCAAGGAAGTATGCAATCTGAATGGTAAATGTGCTTGTAGGGCATCTCCCTGGCTTTGCCACCGACCTTGAACTAGTCCTTGCAGACAAGGCAGTGTGAATTGTTAACCAAATGTCAGGTATTGATCTTAATCGTGGGAATTGAATCCACAGTTGCAATTAGCGCAAGAGTAGGGACGCATCTATCATTTTGAGATAGCTATTCTATGAGTTGTTCTAACCTAGAGCCCATGAAATAATCCCAAAAGTTTGTATGCAAGGCCCTGGGTTCTTTTTCTATATCGCCACCCAAAATTAACTCTATGTGGCCCTTAACCCCCATCAGACCCCATCTAGGAATCAGAAGGTGACTGTAGAACATCTAGTCATGGACGTGGTCATGGCCTTCATTGAATGCTTGGTTGTCCAGCCAGTTGAGCAAGGCAGCCATGAGGTTAGCCCCAGAAGGCCTCTCTTTGTCCTCCATTAAGAAGCCCTCAAAGGGATTTGTTCGAGAGATCAAAACTCCATCGATTACTTCCTCTATAAACCCTCCGCCACAGGTGGGACAAAGGGTAGGGTCTCTGGCTGATAATCTTGACATACGATTGCAAGCATGGCACCAGTAGGGATAACTACTTCTAGAACCCATCTCGATAAACCCTGGAAATTCAAAGAGGGGACCTTGCACCTGCCTTGACTCATTTTGTTTCTTCCATCCTCGGGGAGCTGGAAGCTCGACAGAAACAACTTCAATGGAGTCTGGCTATGATTCCATCTCAGGTTCCTTCACAGCGTGCTGCTACTCCTTCTCGGCTAGGCTCGAAATGTTGCCAAAGAACACCTCGATCTATTGATATGTTATTTTTGTCTCATGGATCATTACCTTGCTACAAGGTCACACAATATTCAGTAATAGAAGGATCAATGTCATTCAGATACTAAGGATTACAGAGAAGTGTTGATAATAGAGCAGGAGGCTCAATAGCAGAGTTAGTATCATCAAATTTTTTCCCAGTGGATAGTTAAAAACACAATTGATTCAATTTTATTTTTTTGGATGATTTTGTTGAAGAATCTAGGGAAAATTATTTGTAGTGTGATTCCTCATTACTTTATAGCAATTTTTGGAGTCTTTTTACTTTTCTTGTTAGCTTAATGTTCTTCATCTTATTATTAATGCATGTGTGTGTGCTTCATCAAACTGCTACCAGAACATAAGAACAAGAACACAAGATGTTGCCTCTCTGTCAAGGCCAAAACCTCTCTTCTCCTGAGAGGAAAACCCTTTCGTGAATTTATCTTATTGAAGATTCTATTGATTAATGCCAAACCCTAGACCCCTGACAAGAATATCCTCCAAACACAAGTCAAATTCTTTCTTTTTTCTTCACTTTGTTTCTTGGCACACAGGTTTCCTTCTTCCGTAACTTTTTCCTCCCAACACTTTGTCCTCCTTATTGGTTTCTTGTACAGAGATAGACCTTCCTTGAGTGATCCTTCTAGATGAAGTGTTCCTCTTCTATCCCTTGCTCAAGTAGACTAATTATTTGACCAACTGAGATCCTTCTTGATGTATGGGTGTATGACTGTATCGTTGTTCTGCTGCCCTAGTTTTCTTTTATGTGGAGGGTACCCTTAGTGAATTAGGGTCCTTTCACCTTTTCTATAGATATAGGCTCCTTTGCTGGACTTGGGAGTCCTTGTAGACTTGATTTCTCACCCAAAAAATGATATTTCATGGAATGTTCACTAGCAGTTGTTATTCCACAGACTTAACCTCCTTTTCCCCATGTGTGACTATTTCTAGCCTTAAAAATAGTCCTCTTCTCCTCGGCCTTATTCTTTCTTCCTTCGTTTGTGAGGGTCTCTTTTTCTCTCTTAGAGAGAGGCCTTATAGACCTTAATTTCTAGCCCAAACAATGATAAGTATGGGACTGATGTACTAATGTTGTTATGACTGTAGAGAGGCCTCCTTCCTTCACACGTGTGACTATGTTTGACCCTTAGAACAACCCTCTAACCTTCAGTCTTGTCTTCTCCTTCTTCACTACACGAGAGGCTCCTTAAACTCGTCTTATTTCCCTCCTTTCTCAACTTCACTTACTCGCTGATTTCAAAAATTATTTGCATTGTCTTGGAGAGGTGTAATGACCCTTATATATAGATGTTTGCTCCTTCTTTTGGGCCGACTTGAGGCTGACTAGATGACTTGAGGCCGACTTGAATTTTATGCTTTGGATTTCTTCCTTTTACGATGTCGTTGCTTGGAGGAGGCTTGTGACTTTCCTTGGAGGTATTCTCTTGACCATAATACATACACATACAAGGTGTAACATGCCCTTAAGGTCTTCAACCTTTTATTTTGACTATTTGACTCACCTATAGCACTTTAATTAGCGCTAGACCTATTTCAATGAGAAAGAACCTCATTGACATATATTATAAAAATAGTATTTCTTTTCTTGAATAAATATAAATATCAAAAGTACATTTATGAAGACCAAACCTAGTTACGTTTCCTTCAACACTCCCTCTTAACTAGGGAGGTATTCATACAACATTACAAGGTATTTGGATATTATAAATCTTGAAGAATTCACATAAGAGAAACTGAATTTGCAACCCATCTGTTACATAATCATATTCATCAACATTTTCATAGTGCAAGGCCTTGACTAATGGCTCCATCTCTTCATGAGATCATGAACTACAATGTTGGTGAGACCAATGATTTATAGAAACCTTCATCATTGTCTCTCAAGGTACATACCCACCCGGGTGTCTTCTGAGTATGACCTTCTAGGACTATTCTTATCTTGGGTTCCCAACCCTAAAAGAATAGTGTCCTCTTGCCTACTCTTGTCTTGGATGCCCTACACATCCTCAAAGAGTATCAAATGCCATATGATTACCTAATCCTCCCATTATTTATTCCCAAGAGAAGACAATAATGTTGTGTCTATCTTGTGTCTGCATTTCCACTCATGGCCTTCATGTAGACATACAGTTGTTAGTCCTGGTCTAGTGCATGACCCATGAAATGGATAAACACAGTTGTCACTCCTTTGTAACCAAGGGTGATCCAAAACTCCCTCTTGATTAGGTACTTTTTAGAGCTCCCTCTTAACTAGTGACTCTTTCATTCATCAACAACTTCTTCTTTGTGGGTCCTTCAACTGCTTGATCTCCTTGATGTCATGAAGTCTTTGTTCGAAATTCTTCTAGGTAGGGCACCATCTATCGATCACTTTCCTTTCTGGTTTGTCATGTCATTACTTCCTTCATGGAAGTGGCTTTCATGTGATACATTAGGTTTTATTGTCATCTGGATACTCTTTTGTCATCTTTTCCATGCATCAAAATACTCTTCTCATGGATGTCATTGTACTTGTTTGTTTACATGCTTCAATCTAGTAGCCCATCATGACTTCATCCTAATATTGCTTCAACATTAATTTTTGTTTTGGTGGATGGCTTCTTCATCATGAAATCTTCGGAGAGTAGAATCAATTATCTGTATTTTTATATCTCCAAGGCCTTCATCAGTGTCAAGGGTCATTCCTTCCTTTGTTAGAGTTGTCCTGCCTAATTTCGGGGGATATCTTCAAAGTATCTTATCAGATAGTGATTCTCGTTGATCATGGTGTTCTTCACATGATTGATCTCTTTCTTCATTTTTTCCTTCTTAGATATATGGGTCAACCATCTTATGCTTCTTGTGAGAGAATTTCTTCATTTCTTGCTTCCTAGACTAGTCAACATTTCTTCTTTCTTCATAGTAAGCAATCTTATACTCCTTATGTGAGCATATTATTTTTTTGACCTTCATTGCAATGTAGTACATGCCTTTGAGCATGTCCTTGGTGAAAGAGATTCTTTCATACTTGATCATGTTATATAACTATTCCCATGACTCAATAATATACAAGTTATAACATGACTAAAACTTTGATGCATACATGCCTCATATTTATTCTCTTTTGATCATCTTAGCTTCATTTGGTTGTCCTTGGTGTGGCCCTTCTTGCTTCATCTTAGCTTACCTACATATCATCATTTTCTTGAATCCCATTAATGGGATTCCCGATGAGACATCTACTTTGGTTCATGAACCTTCTTTTGAAGATTCCATTATAGCATCTTAAAGACCCCTGCCTTGAAATTATTTCTTTTATTTTGATGATGGAGGTATTCTAAGATTCTTAATCACAATCAATATTCTTTTATCATGGATGAGGCCCTATACTAGGTATGCTCCTTCTATATGAATGTCTTGAGCTATATCTACCATGATCCTATATTCTAGAAGATATTTCTACCCATGCATTTTTATTCTCATTATAAATGCTACATCTTCATGAGTATCTAGAACTCTATGTACTTCATGCTTCTAGACTCTAGAAGATATTTCTAGTCATGCAATTTTATTTTATTCCTACATGATCCTATCCTACTCAAAACCTTGAAAGAAAAATTTAAGTAAAGAGTTTGACCTAATCATAGTAGAGATCTGGAGGATCTTCCTTCTTTTTCTTCTTCTTTCACCTCTTGAGTCATGTGAGCTTCTTCCCTATTTCTTTTGTTCTTGTTGTCCTGCTTAAGCTTAGGAAAATTCCTTTGTAGTTTACATATTATTGGAATCCAAAACATTGGATTTTGGACATGTCTTTGTTGTTTGTTCTTCCTGGACCAAATTTTCCCTTTCCTGTGGCCATGGTAGAAAATGCTTTCTCCTTTGATCCCGCATATTCCTTTGCCTTAAGTCTGGTTTTTTATGTCCTACATAGAGACCACATTTCAATGGGAGTGGTTACTTCCTTCTTGGCATATATTGTTGATGTGAAGTTGCCCCAATCCTCAGGTAGAGCATTGAGTACTATAGTTGTCATCTCTCTGTCGTGAATGACTTCCCCAAGTTCTTAAAGTTGATCTTTCATTTCAGAGATTTTCATGAAGTAGGGAGCTATTCCTTCCTTTGTTATCTTCATCTTGTATAATTCATTCCTCAGAGATATTACTTCTCCAGATGTCAATACAGAGAATAGCTCTACTAGATTATCATAAATTTCTTTCAATGTCTCAAAATTGGAGACATAGGGAAAGAGAGAGTCTTTGATTGATTCTATCAGAATCCTTTGAGTTCTTATCTCATCCTTATTGTACTTAGCTAAGGCTTGATTTTTTTCCTTAGCAGGGATAGTGATATTCCCTTTGACATGTTATAGGATTTCATTCTCCTTGAGAAGTATATCAATCCTCTTCTTCCATGCAAGAAAGTTATTGGTACCTACCAATTTATTTCTTTCCTTGCAAAAAGACATTGATGTATATTCAGAAGGGGACATGTAATTACTATATAGATTTTTGAAATGTGATGGATTTTATTCCTTCTTGAAGACTTGATGGCTTGCCTTCATTGGATCTTGATGTTCTTCAAGTGGACTTGCTTGATGACTTGTAGCTCGATGTAGGTCCTGCTTCAGTATGCTATTCTTTATAGGTGCCTTTATGTAAGGCTCTTCTTCTTGCTATGTAGACCTCGTTGATGAATGATGGATTGTAGACATTCTTATCCTTGAAGGGATTGAGACTTCTAGGCTTGATGCTTTAACCTTGTAGATGTCCTTCCCTAATGAGTGTTCTTGAGATGCCCTTTCTTTGATGTGTCAAATTAGCTCTGATTCCATGTTGAATAATCTAGGGAAAATTAGTTGTAGTGTGATTCTTCATTACTTGAAAACAATTTTTGGAGTCTTTTTACTTTTCTTGTTAGCTTAATCTTCTTCTTCTTATTATTAATGCATGTGTGTGTTCTTCATCAAACTACTACCAAAACATAAGAACAAGAAAACAAGGTGTTGGCTCTCTGTCAGGGCCAAAACCTCTCTTCTCTTGAGAGGAAGACCCTTTCATGAATTTTTATTATTGAAGCTTCTATTGATTAATGCCAAACCCTAGACCCCTGAAAAGAATATCCTCCAAGCACAAGTCAAGTCCTTTCTTCTTTCTGCACTTTGTTTCCTGACACATAGGTTTCCTTCTTCCGATACTTTTCCTACCTAGCACCTCTTCCTCCTTCTTGGTTTCTTATCTAGAGATAGAGCTTCCTTGACTGAACCTTCTAGATGAATTGTTCCTCTTCTATCCCTTGCTAAAATAGACTTATTATTTAACCAAGTGAGATCCTTCTTGATGTATGGGTGTATGATTGTATTGTTGTTCTGCTGCCCAAGTTTTCTTATCTGTGGAGGGCACCCTTAGTGAATTAGGGTCCTTTCACCTTTGCTAGAGAGATAGGCTCCTTTCTTAGGCTTGGTAGTCCTTGTAGACTTTATTTATAACCCAAACAATGATATTTCATGGATTGTTCACTAGCAGCTGTTATGCCATAGACATGTCCTCCTTTTTTTTCATGTGTGAATGTTTCTAGCCTTAGAAACAATCTTCTTCTCCTCGGCCTTACTCTTTCTTCCTTCGTTTGTGAGGGTATCTTCTTTGCTCTTAGAGAGATGCTTTATAGACCTTAATTTCTAGCCCAAATAGTGATAAGTATGGGACTAATGTACTATTGTTGTTATGACCAAAAAGAGGCCTCCTTCCTTTGCATGTATGGATTTGTTTGACCCTTAGAACAACCCTCTAACCTTTGGTCTTGCATTCTCCTTCTTTGTTGCACTAGAGGCACTTTAAAATTGTCTTCTTTCCCTCCTTTCTTGGCTTCCCTTACTCACTGATTTCATAGATGAGTTGCGTTGTCTTGGGGAGGTGTAATGGGCCTTATATATAGATGTCTGCTCCTTCTTTTAGTCTGACTTGAGGCCGACTAGATGACTTGAGGCAGACTTGAATTTTATGCTTTGGATTTCTTCCTTTTAGGATGTTGTTTCTTGGAGGAGGCTTGTGACTTTCCTTGGAGGTATTCTCTTGACCATAATACATACACATACAAGGTGTAACATGCCCTTAAGGTCATCAACCTTTTGTTTTGACTATTT
>Ga0181464_1000589_pt2 | contig 10718 bp, 6 predicted proteins | sample InSIn2gowninarea_FD_119074 | JGI IMG/M metagenome (GOLD analysis project Ga0181464, IMG submission 119074) | Clean room microbial communities from NASA Spacecraft Assembly Facility at Jet Propulsion Laboratory, Pasadena, California, USA -... ...
AAGCAGTACAATGGCTTGTATGCTAACCAATAGTGCTGCATCAAAACTTTTTAAAATCCTTTTCATTTCAGTGTAGCCGCCTATCATACTATTATTTTTTATCAACCACTAAATACACGACTGAACGTGCCGGCACAGTAACTTTAATTCCGTTGCTAGTAGTGGCTGCATACGATTTAATGGTTGCATAATCAGCCGTTCCGCCACCAGCGCCAGCAGGTCCCTGTCCGTTTACCAACACCTTACGCGAGAACTCGCCATTGTCATTACCACCCGAAAGGGTGTACCAGTAATATCGATTACCGACATTAAAATGCTTTATATCTATTTGCACGTTTTGTGCGGCTGTAGATTTATTCACCAGGGTAACGCTTACTTCACCAGACGAAAATGATGAAGCATACGATTCAACAGCCATAGTGTTGGCAATGCTGGAAGTAATAAACAGATCGCCCAAAAATTTTTGAAAATAATACAGGTGGTAAAAAGCCGGCCGCGGATTCCAGAACGGAACGCCCGGTTCACCACCGCCCGCATTCCCTTGGCTGAACAAGCCATGATCGTTGCCGCCATCCCAGCCATTGGCAAAATCCCAGCGCGCCGTCATGCCATATTTATTTTTAAGCGCTTCGCCCAACAGCAATACCGCATGCATACCGTTGATGTGCGATACCTGTTGCATTGCGCCTTCTGATGTAATATTCCATTCCGTTAACGCAATGGGTTTTTCCGACACACCACCCGTTCTTAATGTTTGTTGTGCATAGTCCATTACTTTTTTAGTTTCTGTAATGGCCGTACCCAGTATATCGGTGGCAGCTGCATTGGTTTTATAAGGTGTGTAATAGTTGTGTATAATGTAAAAATCAGGCGTGCTTCCGGCATTGCTCATCAAGCCGTTGTTCCATGTTTTGCGGGCAAGTGATTCCCAGCTTTGCGGGCCGGCTTCCACCATTACAGCGCCAATTTGAATGGTGGCTCCTACTTCCTGCGCGGCTTTGCGCATGGAGTCGGCAAATACTTTAAAATGACGGCCGTATGTTTCACCAGTTATTATTTCCGGTTGGCTGTCCTTATTTTTTGTAACATCTATACGGTAACCCGCTTCCCACTCACCAAAGTTTTCGTTACCTACCTCCCAGTATTGGGTGCGGCCCTTATCGTAGCGCACCCAGTCAGCAGCCAGGTGTGCGGCGGCAGCCACGGGGTCGGCGGCGGTGCTGTAGCGGGCATAACCATAATTAACCGTTATCATTCCGCTGTTGCCGGTTTGCTGCAACATTTTGTAATAATTATCTACCGAAAGTGTCCAGCCCTCGTTATTTTGGCCGTACCAAAAGCCCGCTGCTTCTTTGGTACCATCGGCTTTTACCAATTGCGCCGGCGCATCAGCTGGCGGCACGTCTTTCCGCGCATTCCAAAAAAATACATCGCTGATGCTGCCACCTGGAAAGCGTATGATGTGCGGATGCAGGTTTTGAATATGTGCCAGCAAGGTGGGCTCGGTTACCATTTGCGTCATCCACAGGTTGGCATTATTGCCGGCTATAGCGCGCGGTATTTTGGTGATAACGGCAATAGGGTCAACAGTAACCGTGAGTGCCGCAGCTGCGGGTGGTGTGGTATCTTTAAAAGAGGGCGGCGAAAAAGTTTTTGCAGCCCAGTCGTTCAGGAAAAAACCAATACTGCTGGCCACCGGCGGCATAACAACAGGCGGTATTACCACAACAGGTGTTGCAGGTGTAGGTGGTTTAGCTTCTTTCACCTCTTTGCCGCAGGCACCTAAAAGGAAAATAAAAAGTATTGTACAAACCGGTGCGCGGCTGGTATTTCTCCTCATGCTGGGTTGGGCTTATTTGCTTGTGAATTAAAACGTAATCGAAGGCCTCCAATAAAAGAGCCCACAACATTCAGAAACAGGTTGAATCGAATAATTGCGGGCTTCTTTCTTTAAAACAACTGCATATGAAAAGAGAAAGGAAAACTTTTTATTTTCCTTTCTCTTTCGGTGTTTACTGTCTTACATTGTTTACAATGCGAATGTTATCTACCGCAAACTTGGCTTGTATACCCGCTGTAGTAGGATTCTGAAACAGCAAACGGAAATCGTTTTGCTTAGCAACATCATCAAAGGTGGCCATTTTGTTACCGCCTTTTACCATATCGCCTAAATTGATGGTAACAGTGTACCACTTGCCATCGGTGCTTTTTACAAAATTTTTCAGGCGCACGGTAGCCTGGTAATCGCTTTGCCAGATAGCGGCTTCAATTTCGCCAACCGGCAGTAATGATGCTACTTCAAACTTTACATCAATCTGCGAAAGCGGAGTGGTTTTGGCAAAGTTGGGCGCTACATTTTGTGGGAACAGCGCACCACCATTTGTTGCACCATCCCAGTTGTTCAAGTTGATTACTTTATCATTGTTCCAACCCCAGTTGCCCGGCATGGTTTGATCAATAACAGCATAGCGGCCGTTGATAGGCTCAAAGCCCAAGCTGGTTGATACTTTATTGCCTTCGTCCAGTCCCCAGCCAAAGTTGAGGGTACCGCCCCAGGAGTTTTTATCATCCCAGTTCAGCAATGTATAGCTGCGCGACGGATTGTAAAACTTCGTTTTTTTACTGGGCGCTGAAATACCACTTTGGGAGCGTACGGTAATATCGCCTGCAGAAAGATCGACACCCTGCGGCACCCGCACGGTTAATGATGTACCATTCGTAGTAATGCCATTGGCCACTTTTACGCCGCCGGGGAAGGTAACGGTATCAACAAAATAAAAATACTTGCCGTATAGCGTAATGGTTTCGCCGGGCTTGGCCATTTCGTTGGAGATGGTTTCCACCTCGGGGCGTGGCGGCAGAATTTTAAATTTATACGTAGCCTCACCTGCCGGGTTTATCACCTTTAATTCATCCGGCACATTGGGATTGGTAGCAACAGTGGGGATAGAATCGTATACGGTAATTACCAGTACATTATCGGTAGCATAGTTGGGGTTTACCGTTAATGGATAGCCGTTAAACACTACACTGGTAGCGCTGGCCAGGTTAGTACCAATAATGGCAATGGTGCTGCCCAGCGTGGTTTGGCTTAAGCTGCTGTCTTTTGTTGTGGGGTCGGTTAAGCGTACCCTTTCTATGGTGGGCGGTCCGCTGGCCTCGCGCGCAAAGTCCTTGTCGTTTTTTTCGCAGGCCGAAAAAATAAATAAACTACCCAGCAGGAACATCAATAGCCTGCTGCTGATGCGGCTGCCGGTGTTTACAACTATTTGTTTCATATAACTGTTTTTATGTTTGTTTAGTTTGTCCTTGCTGCAGCCTTTGCAGTAAGGACAAACTTTTTAAATTCCTTTTAAAACTGGTACGGCACCGGTGGTTTGTTTAAGTTAGGTGCCTTTGTTAATTCAGTAGACGGTATAGGCAGGAAAAAGTTGGCAGCCGTAACCGGGAAAAATCTTGACGCATCGTTCGGATCTTCTTTTACTACCCACGACGTAGCACCCACTGTCTTATCGGGGAACACCCTGTAAGCACCGCGGTCCTGGTGGCTGATAATATCCAGTGCTTTGGTAGGATTGAAATAATACAACCGCACCAGATCGTACCAAGCCTGTCCTTCCATGGCAAACTCCAGGAAGCGCTCGTTATAGATGTCGTCATATGTAATGGACTGCTTTGCGTCGAGGTTGGCTCTTGTGCGCACGGCATTGAAATATTCCAGTGCCAACGGATCGGAAGTAGTAGCATTGTTGCCCAATACAGCATCTGCATAAATGAGGTACACATCTGCCAGGCGCAACATGTAAGTATTGATTTCGGTACGCTGCTGCTGCACTTTGCCTTCGTTGTCCTCTGGCCGGCCCACTACGTATTTCTTCACCCATACACGGCTGTTGTACGGCTCGCCGGTTGTAGCATCTTTTGAGTTTACAGGTACATCCAGCTCTTTTATTACACCGGCACCTACATCCTGGTGAATGTAAGAATAATGCTCGCCGGGATACATAAAGGTGGCTTTGCGGCGCTTGTCGTTAGGGCTGTATTTATCCATTATATATTTGGAGGCGCCAATGTCGCCACCCCATCCGTCAGAAAAACCGGTAATGCTGGAACCAAAGGCCAGGAAGGCCTGCACGCTGTTTTGTGCACCCCAGGTACCATCGTATTTCCATTGCAGCGAAAACAAGCTTTCGCTGTTGTTATTGTTCTTCATCAGAAACAGGTCTTCGTAGTTACGCATCAGTGCCGCACCACTATTGTCTATTACATGCTTGGCCAGGTATTTAGCACTGTCCAGGTCTTCCTGGTTGCGGGTACCATTGCCACCTAATCCAGCGCGGGTCAGGTACATTTTAGCTAGCATACCTTCGGCAGACCATTTGGTGAGGCGACCTGTTTGTACAGGCGTAGGCGGCAGGTTGTTGGCCGCAAAGCTGATGTCGCGGATAATGAATTCCCAAACACTTTCAACAGTATTACGCGCCAGGGTTGTATCCTGCAGTAGGGTATTGTTGTTGGTGATAATTGGTACCGGTCCCCAGTTTTGCACTAGGTAAGAATAAGCCAATCCTCTCATAAACCGCGCTTCTGCAATGGCATGCTGCTTAATGTTTTCGGGCACACTGACACCAGCATATTTCTCTACGTTATTGATCAGCAGGTTCGACTGGCCTACAATGTTGAAGAAAGACTGCCACGAACTTCCTACTTCAGCCGTAGTAGCCGTAGTGCGCATTTCGGTGTTCTCAATCTGGTAAGAGCCCGAGTACAATACGCCGCCGCGGGCATCGCCAATACCATGTGATGCTTTATCGTTATAAGAAAACCAAACAAGGTTGTACAGGGGCGCGCTGCCTGCTAACACCTGTGCGCTGGTCTGGTAAAAGTTGGCATCTACAATCGTGTCTTCCGGTCTTCTATCTAGGAAGTCGCGCTTGCAGCCCGCCATTGAGCCTATAATAAGCAGGCCTGCTAAATAATGTTTATAATTGATTTTTTTCATTGCTGTTAATTTGATGATAGCTAACATTTAAAAGTCGATACCTAAGCTAAACGTGTAAATACGGGTAAGCGGGTAACGGCCGGCATCCACACCTATCAACTGGTCGCCTGCGCCCACGTTTTGTCCTACATAAGCACCTACTTCAGGATCAAATCCTTTGTACTTGGTGAAAGTAGCCAGGTTCTGCACCCCTACTGATAGGCGTGCACCTTGCAGAATGCGTGCTTTCGAAACAATATCTTTCGGTACGTTGTAACCCAGTGTGATGTTTTTGATCCGGATGTAAGAACCATCTTCTACAAAAGCATTGGTTATTCTTTGTGCATTGCCATTAGGATCGCCATTTGTCAACCTTGGAATGATAGTACCCGCATTGGTCAATTCGGCATCAGAACCATTGCTGCTTGGCTTGGCATAATCAAATGTTTCCGCCAGCATATTGCGGCCCAGGTTGATGTTGTTAGGATTAGTATTTACAAAGCGTACAAAATTGTACACATCGTTACCTAAAGAACCGGTTACCAGCACATTCAGGTCAAACCCTTTGAATGCAAACGTATTGGTAAAGCCTAAGGTTGCTTTGGGCCAAGGGTTACCAATAATGGTTTGATCTAGGTGGTTGATAATACCGTCACCATTCAGGTCTTTGTATTTAATATCACCTACCCAAGTACCATCAGGGCTAATATCCAGTGGTGTAACGCCATCTGATTTGGTTGGTCTTGCACTTTGCTCAATTTCTTTTACTGACTGGAACAAGCCTTCCTGAATATAACCATAGAACAACCAAGGTTGCTGACCTACAGCCGAGCGCTGTAAAAAGCCATGTGCCGCATCGCTGCCGGTACCAATGTACCAGGGCTGACGATCTACAACGGCTACATCAGAATAAAATTTCGTCACCTCAGTTTTAAATCCGGAAATGTTGAAGTTCGTTCTCCATTGGAAGCCACCCCTGTCAATGTTCACGGTATTTAAGGTAATACCATAGCCCCTGTTTTCCAGTGAGCCGATGTTTACAGTAGGTGTACCAATAGCGCCTTCACCAGATGTACCCATGTAAGAAGGCAACGGATTCGCCAACAATAAATTGTCGGTTTTCTTTACATAAAAATCACCTTCCAGTTGTATGCGGTTTTTCAGCAGGCTTAAGTTAAAGCCGATATTGTCGGTTCTTGTTTCTTCCCATTTTAAACCGGTGTTACCATAGCGGCCTACTAAAAAGCCCGTACCCCATGGTGTACCAATAGCATTCAACGGCGACCAGATGCGGCCACCATCACCCTGGTTGCCGGTTAAGCCGGTTTCCACGCGCAGCTTCAACTCATTGATGATGCCGATGCTTTGCATAAAAGGCTCTTCAGATATGCGCCACGCAGCTGATACGGATGGGAAATAACCCCACCTGTTTTCAGGTCCAAAGTTGCCGGAACCATCAGCACGGAAAGCACCTTGCAAAAAGTACTTATCCGCATAAGAATAATTAACACGGCCAAGGAAAGATTCCATTGCCTGTGAGCCTTTGTAGCTGCTATTTTGCTGGCCTAAAGCATTACCCAATGGCAGTGCCACAACATCGTTAGACACAAAGCCGGTTCTGGAGCCGGAGATACCTTCCCAACGGCTTTCCTGTGCTTCGTGGCTGGCCATAATACCAATATCGTGTTTGCTGATCTTTGTGTTGTATTGTACCAGTTGGTTCCAGTTCCAGTAAGTGCTGTTTTGTGTATTAAGGCTTAAGCTGGGTACGCTTGCGGGTCGGCTGCCCAGTTTGTATTCCGGTGTAAAATAGCTGCCGTTGTTCCAGCTGGCATTACCATTCAGGGATGACCGGATCAATAAACCTTTGATAGGAGTAATGTCGATATTCAAACCACCTAAAGCATTGCTTCTTTTCAATTTATTTTGAATAAGGTTAGCAATAGCTACCGGGTTCAGCGGCGTAAATTGTACGCTTACACCATTGGTTTCATCGGCACCGGCCCAATCACCGGCTGAATTTTTTACAGCTACTACCGGCGACATGGTAATGGCTGTATTAATCAGGTTTTCACTGGAAGAACCCAGGTTTTCATTTGTTTGGCTAAAGCTTAAGTTAGTGCCTAGTTTCAGCCATTTGCGGGTTTGGTTGTCAAGGTTCAGTCGGAAAGAAGCGCGGTCAAAGTCAGAACCAATGGCTACACCTTCCTGTTTAAAATATTCACCTGACAAATAGAAGTTGGTGTTGTTGCTGCCACCACTTAAGGTAAGCTGGTGCTTGCTCAGTGGCGCTGTTTTGAACAACGCATCCTGCCAGTTGGTACCAGGTCCTAAAATAGAAGGATCAAGGTATTCGCCGGGAGGTAAGCCACCGGTAAGTCCACGTATCTCATTATACATCTGCGCAAATTGCGGTAGCGTCATAGCAGGCAGCACATCCGGCTTATCCTGCAAAGAATACAAATAGTTATAGCCGACTCTTAACTGGCCTGATTTACCACGCTTGGTTGTAATCAACACCACACCATTGGTACCACGTGAACCATAGACAGCTGTAGCTGCCGGGCCCTGTAGAATTTCCATGGATTCTATATCAGCAGGGTTAAGACCAGCCAATGCGTTGGTAGACGCGGCCGCACCATAGGATACGGTACCAGGCTGTATCTGCACACCATCAATTACATATAGGGGTTCGTTACTGCCGCTGATGGTATTAATACCACGGATATTAACTGAAATGCCACCACCGGGCTGACCCGTATTTTGAGTAACATACACACCTGCTGCACGGCCTTGTATAGCCTGCTCAATGGTAGTGTTCACCGTACGGTTGATTTCCGTTGAACTAATGGAAGTTTGCGCACTGCTTTGCTCGGCCCTTCTCATACGGCCATAACCTACCACCACTACATCTTCCAGAGTGCGGGTAGATTGAGTTAGGCTTAGTTTTAAAGTAGCATCGTTGCCCAGTTTTACCTCACGTGTACCAAAACCCACAGAAGATAAAACCAAGGTTTCGCCTGGTGCTGCCTGTATGCTGAATACACCGGCTTCATTGGTAGTGGTAATGCGGTCAGTACCCTTTACCTGCACCGTTGCCTGCCCAACGGGTGTGCTGGCGCCTTCTGCTGTTATAGTTCCGGTTACTCTTCGTTGTTGCGCCTGGGCAGTAATGCCCAGCATTAAAGCAGAAATGATAGCCCATAGACAGACCTTCAATTTCCTCGTAGTTGTGGCTCTTTTCATATACAAACAATTATTGTTTTAAAGTCGTTAGAATCTCTTTTATATAATTACTTAATTACTTTTTTCTGACCATTGTAATGCACCACGGCATCCGGCTTCTGCACAAAATCTAAAGCAACGGGCTTTTCTTTACGAATCCACATCACGTTAAAAACACGGTTCTGCAGCATGCCCGGGAAAGCACCTTTGCGGTTTTCCACTGTTAGTGTTTTGCTTTTTTCGTTATAGTTAAAATCAATAGTGGCAAAAGCACCTTTTTCGTAGTTGTAATTGGTACCTTCGTCTTCATACAAGGTAAAAGAGGCATCTTTACCGGTATAGATAAATAAGGTGATTGTCTCAGCTGGTTTTTCTGCCACATACTGAAGTTCCGGGCCAAAAGGCAGGATGGAACCTTCCTTTACATATACAGGCATTTTTCCATATTCTGCCGCTGCATTTAATTGTTGCCCGCCTTCATTAAATTTTCCGGTGTACAGGTCGTACCAGCCCTGGCCTGCCGGCAGGTACAACTGACGGGTGTGCTGGCCTTTATTATAAACAGGGTTAATGAGCAGCGAAGGACCAAACAGGTACTGGTCGCCAATATTTTTTACAGCTGCATCTTTTCCAAAATCCATCACCAAACCACGCATCAAAGTATAATCCTTATGATACGCCGCGCCAGCCAGCGAGTACAGGTAAGGCATCAGCCGGTAACGGAGTTGATTATAATACAACATGCTTTTATAAGCCGGGTGGTTTTCAGGGGCAATATTGTAAATTTCCCGGAACGGAAACTGGCCGTGTGCCCGGAACAGCGGCACAAAAGCACCAAACTGGAACCAACGGGTATTCAGTTCACGCCATTCTTCCAGGTCTTTTTCGTTAGTAGGTTTTTCAAAACGGTTTTCTACTACAAAACCACCAATATCCATGGTCCAGTATGGAATGCCGGACATTGAGAAATTGATGCCGGCGGGTATCTGGGCTTTCATATCGTGCCAGCGCGACCCAATGTCACCACTCCAGATGGCAGCGCCATAACGCTGTGAGCCAGCAAAGCCCGAACGGGTTAGCAAGAACACTCTTTTATCAGGTTCTGAAGCACGCTGCCCTTCGTAAATACCTTTGGCATTTTGCAACGGATAGGCGTTTAAATATTCAGCCGCGGGACCAATGGAAGTTGGCGTCATTTGCTCTTTGCGCTTTTGAGGCGAAACATTCGATAAAATATCCGGCTCGCTGGCATCCATCCACCAGGCATCCACGCCTTTACGGCCAATTTTATTATAAATAAGATCCCAAAAGCCTTTTCGGGCACCTTCATTAAACGCATCGTAAAAAGTGGAAACATAGCCTTTACCAATCCAGTCGCGCTGCCGGTCAGCAATGTTTCTTTTATACAGCCAGCCTTTTTTTGCGAAATCGTCATACGTGGAAATGCCTTCGTAAAACTTGGGCCAAACCGATATCATGAACTGTGTATGGTACTGGTTGTGCAAGACTTTTATCAGGCTGTCGGGGTTCGGAAAGCGGGCTGGGTCAAAATCCTGGCTGCCCCAGGCGTCCTCTTTCCAATAGCTCCAGTCCAGTACAATATTGTCCAGCGGAATACGCCTCTTCCGGAATTCGGCTACAGTACGTAACATTTCATCAGCTGTTTTGTAACGCTCACGACTTTGCCAAAAACCCATAGCCCACTTCGGTACAATGGTGGCTTTGCCCGTAATGGTTCGATAGCCGGAGATGACCTCATCCATATTTTGTCCGGCAATAAAGTAATAATCCAGCTGCTGGCCGGCTTCGGAGGAAAAACTATATTGATTTTGGGCTGCCTCAGGTACTGGCTCCAGCCATTTCAGCGACAGGTACGATTCACTGCCATCTGGAATCCATTCTATACGGAATGGTACTTTTTGGTCTTTTTGCAGCTCAACATCCAACAAAGCCGGTGCGGGGTTCCAGGCACGGCGCCAACGGTCCAGCACCAGTTTTCCATCTACCCACACCTTTATATAACCACCATAGGTAAAGCGCAATTTGTGCACACCGGTAAAGCCACTGCCAATGCTGCCTTCCCAGTTTACCACGCCATTGGCTGGTTTAAACTCGGCAGGCAAGTGCAGTTTGGAGTCGTTTAAAAATTCGTAATTAATGGCGGTTTCGGCTTTGATTACTGCTACTTCGGCCGGGTTCGCCTTATCGTTACTATATGTAGCCGTTAGCCAACCCTCCTCGCCCTCTTTCGAAAACAGGCGCATGGTGTTTAAAGAACGGTACGGACGCGTATCGCCGATGGAGGTGAGTGAATAATTGTCCCACAAAATGCCGTAGTTTTTACTGGAGATCAGAAACGGCACCGCCACTTCGGTGTTGTTTTGAAAAAGGGAAACCTGCTGTCCTTTATAATTATATACATCATCCTGGTGCTGGCCTAAGCCGTAATAGGCATCGTCGGCCGCCGTTTGAAATGTTTGTGATATGCCAAAAGAAGGCTGGCCTTCAAATA
>Ga0181464_1001818_pt1 | contig 10716 bp, 6 predicted proteins | sample InSIn2gowninarea_FD_119074 | JGI IMG/M metagenome (GOLD analysis project Ga0181464, IMG submission 119074) | Clean room microbial communities from NASA Spacecraft Assembly Facility at Jet Propulsion Laboratory, Pasadena, California, USA -... ...
TAGAAATTCCTCCTCTATTTATTCATGCTTTTCCAATCTTGCCCCTTCCTGATTCTATTATGAAGAAAACGGTTGAGCTCAATTCCCTTAGTACAAGGATGAGAAAATGTATATATTTTATGAATTTCATAGAGTAGGGGTTGGAATTTTGCAAAAGGTTGGAATTTTGAGAAAGCTTAGAGCTTCATTGTATACTCATATCAATAGTTTTGGCTATGGAATAGAGACTAGGCTTTGCAACACTCTTTGGGATTCATGTGGCATATTGCTTTGGTATAGTGCTTTCTTCTGTAATTGTGAATTTACTTATGTTTCATGTATGCCATTATCTATATTTATTCTTCTTAACTAAATCAAGCAAGGGTAAAGGTAGAATCCATTGAAATTGCAGTACTCTGCCTAGGGTTTGTTTTAGTTTTTGATGTTTTCAGTTGTTTGAAGAGGATCCCTGAGTTTCCTTTCCCTCTTCAAATCCTCACCTATATAATATCTTCATATGATTCAATTTGAAGTGCCAAATCAGTTGCCCACATTCTGCCATAGAGATCTATTTCACATCACAGGAACCAATATTCATGGCAACCTAACTAATGTTTACTTCCCTCAGGAAGTTGGAAACAAAATAGCCCTCATCAACACAATAGAGGCTCTAAGATTAAGCATAATGCACCCTCTATGGATCATTGGCGGGGATTTCAATATGATCACCAAGCTTGAGGAAAAACGAGGAGGAAGAGTAAGGATAGATCAGGAAAATGTCCACTTCAAAGATTTCATACAAAACAACTCTCTCATCGACTTACAATTCTGCAATGGCATACAGACATGGAGCAACCGCAGAGCAGGGAAATATCAAATCGCCTCAAAGCTAGACAGATTTTTAATCACAGACAATTCGGTTCATCTAGGAGGGGATATAGCAACTGCCATTCTACCATACTCAGGATCTGACCATTGGCCCATTTCACTCCAATGGCAGAGGCCCGACAACTCAATCAAGCGACCCTTTCGCTTTGAAGAATATTGGCTTCAACACCATGCATTCAAGGACTTTGTCAAATCAAAATGGAGTACTTTCTACCCACCGGAAGGATCCAAAATGTATCAGTTTCAACAGAAACTCAAATATCTAAAAGCCCAAATTAAGAAATGGAATCAAGAAACATTTGGAAATGTTTTCAAGGAGCAGCAAAATATGAACAAGGAAATGGAAGAACTTCAGCAACAAATTATCACCAAGGGACATACCATATGGACCTTAGAACAGGAGAAACGCATAAATACTCAATTGGAAGAAAGGAGAAAGCAAGAGGAAATACACTGGAGGAAAAAGTCCAGGATAAGATGGTTAAAAGAGGGGGAAAGGAATACCAAATTCTTCCATAGAACCATTGTCCAAAGACGAATGCACTATAACATCTCATTCATACAGAATCAGGAAGGGGCAAGATTGGAAAAGCATGAATAAATAGAGGAGGAATTTCTACAACACTTCAAACAAGTGCACAGAGAGCCTCAGACAAATAGAAATCCAGCCATTGATAAAATTATAAAAAAAATCCAAAAAATCATTACAGATGAGCGTAATGAGATCCTCCTACGTCCTATTCTCCCTCAGGAAGTGGATGCAGCAATGCACCAGCTCAAAGCAGGCAAAGCACCAGGACCAGATGGCTTTTCAACCACCTTGTATCACCAGTTCTGGGAAATATTAAAAGAGGAGGTTTGGCAAGTTGTAGAGGAATCCAGGGCTCTTCACTGGCTCTTACCCTCCCTCAACGCAACCTTCATTGCACTGATCCCAAAGGAGGATAACTCTAATACACCGAACAAATTCCGCCCTATAGCACTGTGCAACGTCATCTACAAAGTTATATCAAAAGTAATAGCAAACAGACTAAAGCCTCTTTTTCCTTTGCTGATATCACCGAAACAGTCTGGCTATGTGGAAGGGAGGCAGATCCTCGATGGAATCATCCTCATGCATGAAGTCATTCATTTCATCAAGCATCAAAAATAGGCAGGTATGATTCTAAAGCTTGACCTCTCAAAAGCATTTGATAAAATAGGTTGGACCTACATGAAACAAATGTTAAATGCTTATGGTTTCTCGCCCATATGGGTGCGATGGATCATGAGTCTTATATCATCCACATTCTTCTCCATACTTGTGAATGGCATTCCCACTAAACCTTTCAATCCTTCTAGAGGAATCCAGCAGGGCGATCCTCTTTCCCCCCTCCTGTTCATTTTAATGGCTGAAGGATTAGGCAGGTATATTAAATCTATGCACGTCTCCCATCAGCTCAAAGGGATTTCCATTCATGGCACACCAGCCATAACCCATCAACAGTTTCTTGATGACAACATGCTCTTTGGCTACCCTTCAGTTCAGGAAGCCTCCCTCTTCAAATCCCTTCTCAATGACTTCTCTGAAGCCTCAGGCACCAGTGTTAATAATGCCAAATCTCAAATCTATTTCTTCCATACCTCTCCTGTGGTGTAGTGAGCTATAGCCGATATTCTGGACTTCCCCATAGACTCCCTTCCCTCTAAATATCTAGAAGATCCCCTCATTAACTCAGCCATCAAACATTCCTCATGGCGCACCTTAATTGAGAAGCTAGATTCTCGTCTCAATCTTTGGACGCATCGAACTCTGAACATTGCTAGCAGGGTGGTGCTTATAAAGGTTGTGCTCCAGGCTATGCCGCTCTACCTGTTTTCAATACTAGCAGCGCCCAAATGGGTAATAAAAAGAATAGAGGATCTTCAAAGGAACTTCCTATGGGGTAGCACTGCTACTAACCGAAAATGGGCCCTAGTAAACTGGACAACTGTATGCATGCCCAAAGAAAAGGGAGGCATTGGACTACAAGACCCCAATCAAAGCAATGCGATAATGTGTGCCAAACTCTGGTGGCAGTGGCTCTCCAACACAGACAAACCATGGGCCACCATCTGGACAACCAAGTATGCAAATAATAGACCACTAAAGGAGCTAATCAGGCTTATTCCTAATGTAAAAGGATCGCTCATATGGAATGCGGCCAAGCAACATTACAGGTTAATACAACATCACAGCTTCTGGGAAGTAAGAAATGGCGAAACAGCACGATTCTGGATGGATGCCTGGAACCAAATGGCAAAGCTTAACAGCATCCTCGACCCTCTTCCATCATGCATAGGGGAGGAACAACAACGACAAACTATCAGACAATACTGGACCCACGAGAAGGAGCAAGGATACAGGAAATGGATACCAAGTGACAGGTTACCAAGGAATACAGATCGCTCCTTCAAGGAAAGGCTGGAAAGTGAACTTCAAAACCGACGCATATGACATTCAGAAGGCAAAGACATCCTTCAATGGGGATATAGGCCAAAAGGAACCTCTACAACTTCAGAAATCTACAAATTAATCAACTCCAACCAGTCTCCCCTCGATCTCCTTTGGGGAAAAATATGGGATACAGGTATCTGGCCTAAAGTATCAATATTTCTATGGTTGGTGGGGCATCAGAAAATTTTAACTTGGGATAAGCTAAGGAGAAGAAATTATAATGGACCCTCAATGTGTTTCAACTGCAAATCCCAGGAGGAAACATTGCAGCACTTATTCTACACTTGCGCTATGGCCAATCAGTTGTGGGAAAAGGTTAGTTTCAGATGTCAGAGAAGATGCAGAGTGGTAGAGAATATCATCAATACCCTACGTCAATGGCAAAAGAAACCATACAAGAGTGAAATTCTCAATTATTTATGGAAAATAATCCCAGGACAGCTCGTTTGAGGAATTTGGAAATAAAGGAACAAATGCATTTTCAAAGACTAGAGTTCTTCTTTAGAACATATATGGAATAGACTCTGCACAAACCTCAATGAAACTCTGCTAACACACACATGGACTAAGGAGGGCCTCCCCTCAAACGACAGGGAGAGAACTATTATGGAAAACTGAAATATACAACTCCCTAATGCCTCTCTAAACAATGCTCCCTCAAGAACCAACAATACAAAAAGAGATTCTTAGACTACTCCTCTAGAACACTCAATCAAGCTCAACTTTGACGGAGCCTCCAAGGGCAACCCTGGAAAAGTAGGATATGGAGGAATATTCAGAAATCATGCAGGGAAGCCTCAACTGATCTACTTTGGGAATATTTGTTGGGACACCAACAATTCTGCGGAAATGGAGGGCCTATGGCAAGGCCTCCAACTGGAAAGAACACACAATTACCTTCCCCTGGAGGTAGAAGGAGACTCTCTGCTTCTCATCAATATGGTTCAACAACTCCTTAATGGCTCACATGCTAGCAAGATTGCTACGAGCTGGAGACTAGAAGCCAGATTAGAGGCAATAGAACTTGAGCTTCTTAACAACAGAGAAATAATCTTCAGTCATGTCAAGAGGGATGGCAACAAAGTAGCCGATCTCCTAGCCAATGTGGGGGTAGAAAGCAACCTAGCCTTACTCACAGGACCAACAAACATAATTCAGAACAATGACAAACTACATGAATGCAACCAGATGGTGCAAGAAGAAGCTACACCCCCGGATGTGGGTGCTCTACATAGTTATTAATTCGATGGGATGGAGGACGGCGAGTTGTGAAGGGCACATGTCCAGCATGCACATCAGACAGAGTACCAGGTGGGAAGATGGGACAGTAAGCAAGGCAAGCATTAGGCAGCCATGATGAATGGTCTTGGCATTAAACAGAAGTTTGGCTCGGCACGCGCTGAGGATCATCCGCCTGCAACCACCCTGATAGCCACAGTAATGGCGGGTGAGGATCGAGGGAGAGGCGCCCATTTATTTAAGAGTTCTGGCTGCAGCGAAATGCTACTATGCCTCATGTTGTTCAGAATCATTTAGGGTTTTGGTTCTGCAGGGGTCTTGGGTGGGTCTTGCTCTGTCTGGTGTTTTCAGATTGTGTCTGGGGAGAAGGACTCTTTCGCAGCTGAAGGAGGCTTCCGCGGTGGTGTCTGGAGATTTATTCTGGCTGATAGTAAAGGATACCCGGGTTCACAAGCTGTTAATCAGGTCGATAATGGACAACTCTTGGATGGTAGTGGAATTCCCACTGTTGCACCTAATCTTCCTTCGGCTGCAGGTAATATTCTCAATGTAACTTGTGGATTTCTGCTTGCGGCTGATTATTTTCATCTTGTTGTTCGCAATTCCTGGCTAGTTACGACGAGACCCCACCAGTGTTTGTTAAGCTGTAGGGGCTCCGGCTGAGGCAAACCATCCCGCCCTTCTGTTGAGCCGAGTTCCAAGGAGCAGGTTCCAGACCCTCTGAGAATTGAAAATGTCATGAGAACGGGTCAATTTCTCAATACAAGTTCTCCAGGTTCTACCGGCTCGCCGTCCTTCGGCTCTGCTACTTTCACTTTTAATTGTGCTCTCAGTCGCCCCCGAATTACTGCTCATGTCTCTGTTATTTTCCTGAAAGATACCCAAGATGAAGGCGAGCCTAGTATCACTCTGTCTCACTCCCCTGGGCCTTCTACTGCAATGCACTACGAGATTTCATAGCCTGGCAACGCTGTCAATACTATTTCAACTGATCCAGCTCAGACGGAAGGGACGGAAATGGACGAAGGTGGCTGCAGGATTGTTGAAGAGCCCCCTGATGTTTAATTCCATGTCTCAAATCCTCTTCAGTTTTGTGGACATTTGGACAAGATTCAGTTTTGGCTTTGTCTGTCTGATTATATGTATTTGTTCATGTGTCGGATCTACTGTCATGTTTCATGTTTCAGTGGTATGTTCATGTATTAGTGGTATGTTCATGTGTCAATTCTATAGTTAAGTCCCAAATGTTTCTTCCTGATTCCCCTGTGCGGGATATCTTTTCTCATCTTATAGTTTTGGACTAGACATGCTCATTTTGCCTATCTCTCAGGCACAATGATTATTAGGACTCAAATGATGTAACAGTATTCTCTTTTTGTAAATAATAGATTAATCTTACTTAGCAAAAAAAAAATATCTTCATTTGCAATTAAAAGAAAACAATAGATTTAAATCTCAAAAAAATTCATGTTATGAATCTCTACCCACATAATTAATCCTCCTTAATCATGTCTATGAGATTCCATCAAAATATTTTTGTTTATACTAACCAAAAAAATTACTTAGCTCATAGATATATGTTAGTATGGATTCCAATCCAATATCTTACCTCATTACTTAGCTCATAGGTATATTTTAGTATGGATTCCACACCCATACATTATCTCATATATATATGTTAGTATGGATTCCACACCCATACATTAGCTCATATATATATGCTTGTAAGGATTCCACACCCATACATAACTTAAGGAAAGCATAACCTTCAAATGTTCCTTAAAATGGATTCCACAACCCTCCATGCACGAGTCATTTAATCCTTTTGTTCATTAGGAAGGTCATACCACAACTTAGTATTTGATTAATTTCAAGTTATTTGATGCAAAATATCAACCAAAACTAGACAAAATCATGTCAAGTAAATCATAGGAATTTGATTCTTAATAGTTAAGAATGTATTCCAAAATCATATTTTAACACATCAAATTAATTCGCATACATTACTCTTGAATCTACATTCACATTTAAAAGTGATATCCTTCAAGGTATGTTTTGTTAAGTTTCCATTAGTGTAGATAAGGAAAGAGTCAAAATTAACATGATGACCTCCATCATCACGTTAGTTGAATCTCAACCTTACAGTTATTACACATTCCCAAAGAATACACGCCAAGGTCATCATACTATAGTTTAGATTAGGCCATTGTTTTTCTTGGTAGATATAAGTTCAGCTAGTAAAGATGGCTAGTAGCCCATATCACATTGAGAATGATTCAATAAACATATATGTGATGATGCATGCACTCCACATATCTCACTCACCCATTGAAAATCAAGGCATTCACATGCTTGGATTTAACCCCAACTTCTCAAGTACATCCTTTCCCACCACGTCTTTAAGTCCTTTAACATATTTCCAATAATTTGTCTTGACAAAGGAATATAACAAAGAATTATTTTTCTTTCATGAGTTTCTAAATGACATAATAATAATAATATTCCCTATGCAACCAATATCCTTCCAACTTAACATACACAATAATTCAACATGCATGCAAAATCAACATCCATACATCATCAACCTACAAACAAGCATGTTGTCCCATTAGGCCCTAAAGTTGTACCTGGCTCTGATACCATATGTAAGGTCCCACCTAAGCAACCATCAATAACATAGAGAAGTAAAGGTTATGTTGAATACTAATACTCAAATTTTATTTTTTTAACTTATAATATGACTAACTTGGTTATCATGAAGATCATCTTCTTTCATCTATTTCAATATAAGAATATAACATAAGTGATGGATAACTTTTCCTTGAAAATAATCCCAAAACACATTTCACCTTAAGTTTAAAAGAAGGTAGAATGTGCTCTTTTCGTACTTATACATGAGTTTTAAGTAAGAATGAAAATAAATTCCACCGTAATGCCATGTGTGAGAATTAAGCTTAATCAACTTATTTTATCCCCTAGATTATGTTAAATAGGTTCCACTTATTGACTCTTGACATGATAACCACAAAGTATCAAGTTTTTATTACAAAAATTAAATGTAGGTGTATGAGTGTTAACCTATCTATAAAAATGTAAATGAGGGAAGAATATGCCTCTCTTCATCAGTAAATCTAATAAATTTGATATTTTTATGAAATGTAATCACAAAATATATTGACCCAACAAGATTTCCAAGTTAGTTAGTTAAAAATTCCTAATCCCAATTATTAAGGAAATTCTTCAATCATGTGAATTGTATAATGATTGTTTCATCAATAAAAACTACTATTACGAATTTAGAAGCATATTATTCTTCAAAAAGTGCCAAGTAAAACAATGGACCTGCCAAAATTAGGTAGAAATAGTTGTTTTCTACAATCACTTAACCGTAAGGCCGCACCCCTGAATACATGCAATTATGATGAACTTATTATTCTCATTTTCACAAGTAATTAAATCCTACATCATTTGTCATTGTAAAGTTTTTTCCCACAACACCCTTTTTCTAAAGATAGCTTTATATGATAAAAGTAATATTGTCCTACTGACCTATTCACATATCAACAAATTCAGGATTCATTTTCACATTTAGACAAAAACTTGTAGACATAGGAAGCTACATCCATTGCATAATCTATTCATAAATTTCTAGTACATAAAAGTTATAGTCAATGAGACATTTACTCTAAGAATTTAGGTGCATAAAAGCTACAACCATTGAGGCATTTTTTCAAACACTTGGTGACCATCATCACCTAAGACAATTTGTTAATGATTAGCGACATGAATATAAGATTTTTAATCAACCTATTTAACTCATAAAATTCATAAATTAAAACTTCAAATCATGGCATATTAAAACATAAACTAAATCATCTTAATCGTTCACCTAAAACTAGACAACACACACATATAGCTAGCAACAATAATATTAAAAATCACCCAGATTTATGATCTGTGTTCCAAGAAGTGTTGTTTTGGAGTCAAATCGGGGCTACATGGGCTTTTGGCATGGATACCCCCTGATGTTGAGCAAAACCACAACATAAGTTCCCAAAGATGCGATTTCTTAAAACAACAGCAACAAAAATTCGTACTATATGATTTATCACTTTTGTTAAACACTTAGTGTGCAAACTTCATCTACAATTGTACATGGATAAAAAGGAAACCCAAATTTATGATAATATGGTATTTTCATCAACTCATGGAAACCTGTAATGGAAAAAAATCATTATAAAAGGAACTTAAACTTTGGCAACACATTCTTGTTTTAATCCCCTTGCATGTACATTCTCAACTACAATTGCCATTCATGATTGGTTAGCTCATAATTAACTATGTAAATATCTCATAATAATCACAATTATCAATTTCCATCGAATTGAAATTTCTAAAACACTTTTAAATTAATAATAAACTAAAATTTCAAGAATGCTTATGAACATACTTGGTAGTGTATTTATACAAGTCCAAAAACATGGGAATATGATCCAGCTCCAATGCGAGTATTATCCAGATCCAATATCCTTACCAACTCATTGTGAACCATCCGGTTTTCCTCCCAACCATATCCAACAAGAACTTCTTCCCCTGGAATCCCTATGTTGTAGAAGCTCACAAGCAGTACCAAAATATTGTAGTAGAGAGATATACAAGGCAAGCCAAGGAAGATAAGTTTCAATTCCTCCGAATACCACTCATGGTCAACTCCACCTGGTAGAGCTACTTTGTAATTTAGTTTAGGTATTTCAAATTCTCTTAGAAAGAAATTCGCTACTCTATAAGTCTCTCCCTTTCATCATTTTTCTAAATCTCTGCAACTTTTGGTATCACAGTGCACCTCCTTTTCCCCCAAGTGAGAAGACATGAGACATATATATAGGAGGGGAAACCAATTTTTTTCATAGAGGAGTAATAATCCATGTATTTTATTCCATTTAGAGGAGTGTAACTCATGCCATTAAGTAGAGGTATGCATTCCCTTGTTAAGGTGAGTGTAACATATGCATTAAAGATAGTGTAAGAGGAATATTTAGTGACATGTCTTTAATGAGTGTAAGAGGAATATGTAATTCTTTGATGAGTGCATAAAAGTGAGAGTAATGTATTAGTAGAAGAGAGAGAGAGAGAATTACATAGATCCATGAGAATCATCAAGGAGAGAGGTGTGAAGTGATTGGGGAGATGAAGGTGACTTATAATTCCCTTTTAATAATAATATCATAGTCTCATAAAATATAATAATAATATTAATAATATTGAGGATTAAGTTGATATTGAACTATTATGATTGATTAATGATAAGTTAAGCGATTTTCTATCAACTACACTTGATTGCCAATTTATGGAAGGTGATTTACTATTTTTGGAAAGTCACGTTTGAGATGATCGACATGACTTTTTATTTCTAGAAAATCACTCTAATATTCTTAGAAAAGAGGTTTTATTAAGGAAATTCACTGTTATGAAATTAGCTCACAAAAAGAGAGAAAATATAGATCAATGAATTCAAAATTATCCTCTTCGAGGGGGCAACCTCCTTTACATTACACAAATGAAAAATTCTTGGATGATACAAATGACAAGACATCCTTTCTATATATAGGATTCTAAGGGGTCCCAATACAATCAAAGGCTACATAACAATAATATTGTAGGGGCACAACGATAAAAATAGTGGGCTTCTACGGGGCATAATAATAACAACATGGGGACTATATGGGCACAATAATACAATAAGGGGGTTGAAATAATAACAATAAGGGGATACACTTGTAATTTAGGAACCTAACATGCCCCTCTCCTTCAAAAAGTGTTGTCCTCAATGCTTGAGTAGTTCTGGATGCTTCTTTATAAAATTCTCATCCTCCTATGTGGAATCTTCAACAAGTAAGTTCTTCCACTTGATGAGATACTCTAAAATTGATTAATATCATAGTTATCAGTTTCTTGTTTCTGTGACTGCTTCCAGTTCCAATATGAATTTTCTTTCCTTTTCAAGTTCTGGAAAGATTTTTAAACTCGAATATTCTCACCTATAACCTTCTCTAAGCATAAAACATGGAAAACTGGGTGCACTCGGGAAGATGCAGGAAGCTCCATTTTTTATGCCATAGTACCATTCTTTTGTA
>Ga0181464_1001820_pt1 | contig 10714 bp, 7 predicted proteins | sample InSIn2gowninarea_FD_119074 | JGI IMG/M metagenome (GOLD analysis project Ga0181464, IMG submission 119074) | Clean room microbial communities from NASA Spacecraft Assembly Facility at Jet Propulsion Laboratory, Pasadena, California, USA -... ...
GTAGCAAGATGCTGAAAAGAAATTTGAACAGATACTGTGGTAAAAACCAAAAAAAGTATATTCGAGACGAAGAATGCCCCAATCTATGGATATGAATAATACAAGATATATTCCACCACATTGTCATGAAGGAAAAAAATCTAACATGGAAATACAAAGGATAAAAGAAGGAAAATGCAAATGCTATGGCAAGAAGTGGGACCCTAAACATAGGTGTGATAAAGGAAAAGAATCAAATAACCTATATAGATTTGAAGCAACCCACTTAAACTTGTTCCATTAATGTTAACTTCTACACTATATCAAAGTAGCCTTTTTATGGTCCCTTGAAGTAAATTCCCTTCATAAAAATTTCTCCTTTTCAAAGCTAGTCTTTCACTAACTATCAAGGCTTCTGATGCTTTTGATGCTTCATTTACCAAAATTATCAAAAGGTATATTCACCATCTCACCTTTGGGAAGGAATTCTCTCAACCCCTCAATTCTGGAAATAAGGCCACTAGTGTTCCATTCTGAAATGTAAATCTCAATAGGTTCATTTTATTCATTTATTTGCTTCACTCACTGCCAAGAAACCCTTCTAGCAAGCCACCTAGACGAAAGCAAGGGCTCCCCACTTAGAGTCCTCCCAAGAACCTGAGCATACAGAATAGTACCTTCTTCAATAGGCGAAGTTCCTGTCCTCGTCCATTAATCACTAATTGCCCTCTTCTCCTTTAGAATGCCCATCATGCCTTTTCTGAATAAGTTACATCAATTACCATTAGTAACAACAACATATTTCGCTCCTGTATAACTGTCAGTGCACAATTCACGCAAAACTCAGTCCATTTGGGACTGGTTATTGGGAAGAACTTCATTCAAAAACATCCTAGCGAGGCCTGCCAATGCAATATCAATCTCAAGCCTATTCTCATTGCCCGAAACGACAACCCCAATAACAAGATCCCCTACTATGGGCTCATAATACTCCAATTATTCTATTGCTTCTTTGTCAGTTGGGTTGTCGGGTTTGGAAAGTTCTCCTGCTGAATAAGGTTTCACGGAGCTTCCTTCAATGATGATCAGTTTCTCTAGTAACTTGAGATTTTTGGAATGTGTAGGGTGGTTTCCTGCGATCAAATGAATCCTGGTGACACCATTTTTAACCGATTTATTCATGTTGTAGCTCAAGATTTTGCATAATTTCTTTATTGTTAAGTGAAACATAGGCTTTTGTTGAAGGCTTCGAAGAGGGAACAAAACATGGGGTGTGGACAAGATCTTTAGAAAGGTGACTGGAGATGCCCAGCCAGGCATCTTTTCATCAGAAGAAGACAATCAACAACTTCAATCTGGGGCTTCCAACAAAGGTTTAGGGTTTAAGAAGATTTCAAAGGAAGAAGCAAAAATGATGCCATTCCAAGCTTTGTATGGCTATGAACCCCGAAAATCGAAGGATCTATCTACTTTCTAGACAAATCTACCTGTTGTTAAAAACCAACTAGAAGAAACCCAAAAAATCGACCAAACCCTAAAAGAAAACTTGAATAATGCAAGGAACCGTATGAAGCAACAAGTAGATCGAAACAAAACCCAAAGAGAATTTGAAGTCGGAGAATGGGTATTTGTCAAGCTCCAACCATACAAACTGTTGTCCTTGAAACAAAAATGAAAAAATAATTTGGCACCGAAGTTCTATGGACCATATCAGATCAATAAAAATATTAACCAAGTTTGATATAGTTTAAGCCTTCTAGAGAAAAGTCATGTTCACAACATCTTCCATGTCTCCTGCCTTAAAAGGGCAATGGGCAACCATCAATCAGAGCAAACAATGCTTCCATCCCTAGATGATGAAGGAAGGGTCATTTTAGAACCAGAAGGTATTTTTTCTACTAGAGAAAGGAAGCTTCGATCTCGTGCAATCAAGGAATACTTGATCAAGTGGAAGAACTTACTAGAAGAAGAAGCTTATTGGGAGACTGAAGCGTTTCGTCAGCAACATCCATCGTTACGTATGCTTTGAGGAAAATGCATTCTTTTGAGAGGAAGGCAATGTTATATAAAAATTTAGTTCGTCTATAGTTTATTAGGCAAAGGGCATGATCAAATATCATGCCCATTCACCAAGAGGCGCCCAAGGCAGTATATAGCCAGGGCCTCTCACAGAACGTAAACATCATCTATTCATTTATTAATAAAATATTTATCATGGATGTGAATAGCTAAATTCGTGTGTTCCACTGTCCCTTATTATAAGATCCATGAAACCGAGAAACCATCCCTTATTCTTCCTTCTCAAGAGGTTCATATACTTAAGAGGCCCAATCACAAGGAAAACAAGAAATGGAAGCCCAAAAAAGAATACAAGGTTGGGGATATGGTGTTGGTAGATAAAAACCCTATACCTATCAATTTTCAAGAGAAGGTTGGTGAAGATCACTATTACATTGCCAAACTTGACGACGAACTTTTGCCATGTTGACCACACTTTGTCAACAATCTAAGGAAGAAAAGTACAAGGAAGTGGAGAATTTATTTTGAAGATCAAAATCATCAGTTACCATCATTCATCATTGTAAAACCCAAATTTTGTAAAGCTTATTGTAAATGATGCTTGTATGACCATTTAATTATGTAACAACACTTAGGTAAGCCTCTAATTTTGGCAAAGGATTTCAACCTAGGACGTTTTTTAACCTCCCTAAATTATGTGTGTTTGTAAACATGCCTAATCGACAAAGATTTTCTTCCAGCTTAAACCCCAAAGCTAGTGTGGAATTCGTTGACAAGGTCTTAGGTGAGTCCTAGTGTTTATTGAGTCTAATGTAAAAGTGTGTCTAGGAATAATTTTAGTGCATGATCCCTCGCAATCAGAAACCATGGCTAAATTGTTTTATTATAGACACACTTGGTTTCATACTAGATCATATTGTGTCGCGGAATTGGGTAATGTCTTGAGGGTCTGGTCTAAATGTGTATTTCCCCTTCTAAGGGTCGAATTAATTGTAATATTTTGATGTAAACATATTTTAGTGCATGGTCTCTCATAGTGAAACACTAGGGCTAAAATATTTGAGGGTGGAAAATTTATTAATCCCCTCTAGAGTCAACTTTTTTTTTTGGGTTGAATTAAATTAAAATCCTAAGCCAAACAATTAATTAATATTGAGTCGAAAAATAATTTTAGAGAAATAAATTCCTTTGTTGAATTGAGGCTTCTGTGATCTGTTAGCCTCCTGTTGCAACAGGGTATCATCTTTCATGATTGACATTTGTACATGCCAAATATGTCATACTTTGCAGGCTACAGTGTTCCATATTTCCAAAGAAGGTGACATGAAGTATGCTGTTCAAACGCCACTGCTGTTTCCAATTTTGATGAGTTGTTCCAGTTTTGAAGAGTTTCGATTAAGGGAGGTCCAAACAGTCTAATCTTGGTCTCCCTAGGTTTCAATTTCCTGTTTTAGAATATAGAGAATGCATCTGTCCAAACAGTTTAATCTTGGCAGATTTTGTAGATAGGTAGAGAATCAAAGGGACCCAACTGCTTAATCTGGGCCCTGGCAGAAATAAGTGTAGACTTAGATAGGAGGACATTCAAAAGAAAAGTTCTAAATCTGGGTCTACAAGTCTAAGTGCACCCACCAAAAAGAAGAAAAAATGTTAGGAAAGTAGGCTGGGTAGGTAGCTGTGAGGTTGCAGAATGATAACTGATGATCAATTTTGGTTTCAAATTGTTATATCTTTTCAGATCACAGTGCAGGCAGTTTTTCATTCACAGGATGCTCAAAGCTGGATTTTACTAATTTCCCTTTCTCCTAATTCCCCAATTCACTTACTAATTTCCCCAAAGAGGGCAGGATCTGCCTGTTTCCTCTTAGTCTCATCATGTTCCATGCCATTTGTCTTGGTGAAGATCTGCTTCACTCAAGGATTTCATTTCTCTTCAGATTATTTTCCCAAAATTAGCCTAAGGTCCCTTACCTTAGCGCTTGCTTATCATCTCCATATTAACCACTAACCTTAGTATATAACTCCCTATCAGTTTTCCCTTCCCCCTACTAAACTATGTATATATAACTCCCCTATGTAAATATCCCCTCCCTGGAAATATAGCTATATTTTTTATAAGTCCGGGAAAAAATGGTCCATCTGGGGCTGTTTTTAGCCCATCCGTGTCATAGCAGGAGTTAGATGACACCTGGACATGCTAACAGCCTCTCCCCTAGCCCTAAAACCCTAAAAAAACCCACTTTTTACCCCATTACCCTAATGTTGTACATAAATATTAACCCGCCCATGTAAAAATCCATAAACCCGCCATTCCCTAAGTTATTAACCTACTACCGCGCGTATTAAAATCAGAATATTTCTTGTATATTCCCCCGCCCTAACCCTCCGTCACCTTGCCATCGCCGCCAGCTGTTTGATCGTCCGCCCCACAGATCCACGGCTGGCGGGCTTTCCCATCTCCAACGCGCCCGAAGGTTAGCGTCCGGGAGATGGGCGATATTGTCACCGTACTCCCGCCACGTGTCACCTTCTGGGCTGTGGCGGAGCCCCCTCCGACGAAACCACCTTTCCCCAAAGGCGGTGCGCCACAATACCATTTACCGCCATTGCCCAGTGACATCATCTGCCTACGTCACCTCCTTGCCCAGTCACCCTGCCACGGGTCCTGCCACCGTGTCCCCTACCGTACCTGCCACGTCACCGTCCGTACATGATGATGTCAGCATACTGACGTCACCCGCCACATCATCCGCTGTACCATGGACACGTCATGCTGATGTCATCAGCACTTTTGGTGCGAAGGAGAAAAAATCGCACTCCGGAGCCCCGGAATCAGTTTCAGAGGCAGTTTTTGATGAGCGATTTGATAAATTAGGCCAAAATGGGGAATCTTTAGGGAATCTTTTCATCGCGCAGCCCCCAGAAGGCCCAAAAGGCGCTAAAATGACCCGTTTTCTTCACAGAGCATTCAGAAAGGACCCGGCGACAGTTTGAAGAAGTCAGGGAGCCGAACAGTGGCCATTAAGTGCTAATTCAACACACAACACATCACAAAAGCAGCCCAGAAGAGCCAAAGAGTATCAGCCGAGATTTTTTTAGGGGCTCGAAGCACCTGTACATTAATGAGTCCCTCAACAAAGTCAAATCAATAAGCAGAAGCCCGTCCTTGCTCTCAAATCATAATTGAGGCATTTAAAGCCACAGGACAGCAAGGAAGCAGAAACCCATGCACATTCATTTCAGGAGACACTGCACCAAGCCACCGAGGACAAATAACTTATTCATTTTTTATACAGCCGCCCCCAGCACCGCCTGAGTTATTTTTATGCATTTATTTCAGATAGAGTTAGGTCAGTAAATCATTTTTTATGACCTGGTTAGGTCAAGATGTAATAAAGAACCCTGTAGAAAGTTTTGCCCTATAAATACCGCCCCCTACATTGTTTCAAAGGTTGGTAAATTGAGAATTTTCACTAGAGACTCGCACTATATGCCTGATTCTGTTTCTATAATCAAAGATTGCTGAAAGCTTGGAGAGCGAACTGTCTGTTGTAATGAATGTTTTGAGGATCTGAAGATGGAATTCTTGTGCTGCAGCCTGAAGCAATAAGTGTATCTTACCTTTTGTTTAATTGTTTACCACTATCTAAGTAGCAGGAAAAAAGAATAGCTTAGAATTTGTTTAATTACACTCTATGCTCAATTTCTGCTATTTCTTTATGTTTTCTTCTGAATGAATTGGTTATGAATATGAATTCCTCCGGGCTCATGTTTACCCCGATTCACCTGTGTTTGCCAATTATCTAGGGATTCTTTACTGCCCCTAGGTAGAGCTTTGTTTCCTCCATTTGTTAAGCTGAGTGAGAGATTCTTAATTGCCTCTCACTACTTAGCATTCTTGCCATCATTTAAACCTGAAACATTATTTCATGCTCAGCTATCTTGCTCTGTTTTCCCCTACTTTGACCAAGAGAGCGCATCAGCAGTCCCCCTCCTCGACTCCACGCCTAATGGTTTGAAACCCTCATTCCAGACTCTGCCTCTCTACCTAAAAACATCAATTTTCTAGCCAAAACAAACAAAACCCCTTGAAACTAACTAGCTAGCCTAAAATCCATTATCAAACAAAGCTAAATCAAAAGAGAGAGCCCTCTCTGACTACAGGTGGGCTAGAACCTGCAGTCCAAAGTTGATCTGTGGTTACCTCGGCCATATCCTTTCAGGAGCTCAAGGACAACCCAAGTGATAACATAATGGCGACTCCGCTGGGGATTTTCCTCAGATACCATAATGGCGACTCCGCTGGGGATTTTCCTTAGATAACATAATGGCGACTCCGCTTGGGATTTTCCTCAGATAACATAATGGCGACTCCGCTGGGGAACTACCTCAGATAATCTCACAAAGAAGGTAAGAGAGCTCCTCTGAGACCACAAATCAATCTTTCCATTTTGCTGTTTATCTCTTAAAGCTACAGATGAAGCCTGAAAGTCAGTTAGGAAGCCTTTGAAACTGTTCTCGTTGTACGTTAACAGAAGTAAATAAATGTTGCTTCAGTCAATATTTATTCTAGTTTTAAGATACAAATGGCTGTCCCAAATTTTGATCAATTCTTTGCTAGTTTAAATAAAATATTCCCTGAAAAATACCCAAAAAAACAAGTTCAGAAGCTGGCTCCCAAAAGAAATCCACGATATGCAAGGTGAAACCCTGATCCAGATCCTCCAGCTGTCTTTGAAAACCCTAACATAATCCCAAAGATCCGTAGGAAGCAAGAAAGACAGGAAGAATTTGCTGATTTGAGTCCTGCAACAGATCATCCTAGCTGTATTCCGACCCCTATAAAGGTTTTATACCAGTCTACCCCTGCTTCCCCTTGTCCATCATCCACCTCTCACAATACTCCTTCTACACCCCCATTCGCTGCACATACTACTACTAACAATACTATTGTTTCCACTATTCCAGTTACTCCTGTTATCCTCGTTATCCCTGTTATCCCTTTTGTTCCATTCGTCCCTATTATCCCAGCCAATATGGCTAATAGATATGCACCCCTGCAATTACCAGCTAATGCTGGGGCTTTACCTCAAGATTACCAATCGAAGATCACGTATTTTGATTCCACTGGTCCTTTCACAGCCATTCAGCATGCCAAAAAGATGCAAGACTATTTTGAAAACTACGAAATAGATGATGATAGCGTAAGAATGAGAATTTTTGTTCAAAGCCTGACAGGTGACGTAAGAACTTGTTTCAGATCACTTGCTGCAAATTCCATCACCACTCTAGACGAGCTTTACCTATCATTCACTAACAGATGGGAGAAGAAGAAAGACCCCCTGCACATACTAGCAGAATATGATGCTATTAAAAGAGGCCCTTAGGAAACTGTTTTGGAGTACTGTGCAAGGTTTAATAATGTCTGCAATGCAATACCTCAGAATTTAAGATCTCCCCCAGACCTTGCCTTGTACAAGTTCCCTGATGGTTTTGACCCTGATATGGCATATCAGTTAAAAGAAAGAGCTCCTCAGACCCTTGCAGATGCACAAAATATTGCCGTGACCGTAGAAGCCAATTTAATTGCCAAGAGAAACAGAGCTAGAGCCGAAAGAAGAACTACCTTTAAAGAAGAACCCTCTGCTTTTGATCAAAAACTTGACGCTATTATAAATGGCCTACAAAGACTGGGAGAAAGAGTAGAAAATGTAGAGAGAAAATCATCTTGGGAAGGACAACAGTCCAATACCATAAGAAACCCAAATTTCAGGAAAACGCAGAATGTAACTGCGGGCAGGTCTAACCTAGACCATGACATTAGACCCCCTTTTCAAGATAACTATGTTGAAGGTTCTACTTCCAGTCAACCCACAGAGGATTCTCACATGAATTTAATGGATCTAAAGGGTGAGCATCAAACTTTCCTGACACAAGAAGACCAAGATGAGCATGACTGTAGTCAATTTCACACTAAAACTGGTGAATCCTTTGATTTTAAACAAGGTTACGACACTGTTGTGTATGAAGTACACAAACAATATAAACTCAGAACTAGGACCATCGATATATCTGAGCCTAGCAAACCAAAGGAAGGCAAACAACCCAACAGGATCAAAAACAGAGCTGTTGTAGCAGAACCAGCTGATACGATTGTCCCTAACCCAGAACAAGTGACTGTAGAGGACATAACAGACATGCAACCTTCTGTTCATCAGCCTTTGCCACCCTTTTCCTCTGAGCAGAATTCAAAAAACGTCCCAAAAAACTTTCTTGAAACTGTAAAATCGCAAGCAAATACTTCTCACAATGCTGACAAGCAACAACAAATCGCTGACAATTCAAATGAGAAAGAAAAAACTGCTAGTATCAACACTAAGACTCCACTGGAAAAGTCTTTTAACTTAGAGGCAGAAATAGGAAAACTAAAGATAGTCGTTCCTCTTTCAGAACTGGCTAAACATGATGTATATAGGCAACAGATTCAAAGATCACTTCAACTCCCAGAAAATAAAGATGATGTAAATGTTTTGGACGATTCCCCGGAACTGCTATTTGGTCCAGAAGCTAATGGAAAAACAACACAAGGACCAGTCCCACCCTTTTATATTAGTTTGCATGTACATGACAGAATCTTGCATAACGCCATGTTTGATTCAGGGGCCTCGCACAATCTTATGCCCAAAGCAGTTATGGAAAAACTGAACCTCGATATTACCAGACCTTACAAAGATTTATATTCATTTGACTCAAGTCAAGTCAAATGTTTAGGCCTTATTAAAGACTTGTGTGTCTCCCTAGTCCAATATCCTAATAAGACCATCCTCATGGATGTAGTGGTGGCTGACATCCCACCAAAGTACGGTATGCTCCTATCAAGATCATGGGGAGCAAAGCTTCAAGGTTCCCTTCAACTAGACCTTTCCTATGCCACCATTTCAGTCTTTGGGCAACCAAAGAGACTGTACAGAGAAACACTCATGAAATATGTGGTAAGTAGTGAGAGCAAACCTGAAAATTTCCCCATTTACTCAATCCATTCGGATATGGATTCCTTTATTTTGTTTAATGACGACATGAATTATCCCACGAATTGTGATACGTTAGCCCTAGAACAACAAATACACATCAACGAAGAATCGGTTGCACATCCAGATGAAACCGTCACAACAGTTAACACAACCAGCACGTTAGAGGAACCTCACCAAACAGAAGTGTCAAATCTGCCCAATCCTAAGACAACTGAAACTCTTAGTCATACCCACCAGCAAGAAATCACTTGGTACTTAGAGTTTGATGGCTCTGTTAATAAATTAGGAGCAGGGGTAGGTGTCTGGATTCACAACACACATGATAACCATGCGGAAGGACATGCCTACAGACTGAATTTGAAATGCACAAATAACATGGCAGAGTATGAGGCTCTGCTTTTAGGCCTTAAATTGCTAAAAACTCTAGGTGCTGCAAAAGTATCTATCCTAGGTGACTCTGATTTAATAATACAACAGATGAAAGGTAATTTTGTTACCAATGACAACAGAATGAGAGTGTATAGGACTGCTGCTACTAATATACTCAATGCATTCACAGAATTTAACCTCGCCAAGATTTCAAGAAGTCACAATATTCATGCACACAGCCTTGCCACCTTCGCTAGCACGTGCAAGCTCCTTTTGGACCAAACCATCACTTCACAGCTGAAATAAAGCACAGACCCGCTGTTCCCAATAACGTTAAGGACTGGCAAGTATTTGAAAATGACGCCCAAATTAATAGTTTCCTCACCCTTGAGCATGAATTTTCAGGTACTAACATCGACACGGATGCTGTGACAGATTCAGAACAGCAGACAAGTGAAAATCAACAAGCTGTAACAATTGCCACAGCCAAGCAAATCCTGAATCCAACCGTTTTTTACAAAGAAAACATAGAACAACTGAAACAAATATACTTGGAAGAAGTAGACAAAACAGAGGTAGAGGTCATTGAGCTGAAAGATAACTTTCTGCCTGCTGGTCTGACACCCCTGGAAGACATGTTTGATGCCAATGATGTCCCCAGAAAACCAAAATTGCAACCCATAAACACTGAGATTGAAGAACACAACATTGGGACAGCAGAAAGACCGAAAATAATCAAACTGTCCAAAAAGTTACCACCAGATCAAAAGCCCAAGTACATTGACTTATTCAAAGAATTCCAAGATGTATTTGCTTGGAGCTATGAGGATTTGAAATCCTATGATACCTCTGTAATACAACACACAATCCCTCTGAAGCCCAATCAGAAACCATTCAAACAGAAACTTAGAAGAATCAACCTTGTCCTTCTCCCACTGATTGAGAAGGAAGTAAAAAGAATGTTCGAAGCAGGCATAATAGCACCCATCAGATTTTCTGAATGGGTATCCAATTTGGTTCCCACTAGAAAAAAGACTGGTGAGATCAGACTTTGTGTGGATCTCAGAAATTTAAATCAAGTTTCTTTAAAAGACCACTACCCTTTGCCCAAAATGGACCACATCTTACAAAGGGTGGTGGGGTCATCTAGAATCTCTCTGCTGGATGGCTTTTCAGGTTTTAACCAGATACTTGTTCACCCAGACGACCAAGATAAAACTGCCTTTACCACATCGTGGGGAACATTTAAGTATGTAAAAATGCCATTCGGTCTTAAAAACGCATTGTCTCCCTTTTCACAATGGATCGTGGTAGTG
>Ga0181464_1001828_pt1 | contig 10701 bp, 4 predicted proteins | sample InSIn2gowninarea_FD_119074 | JGI IMG/M metagenome (GOLD analysis project Ga0181464, IMG submission 119074) | Clean room microbial communities from NASA Spacecraft Assembly Facility at Jet Propulsion Laboratory, Pasadena, California, USA -... ...
CCAAAAGAGATTATGCTGAGATCATTTTGACTGAGAATTAGTAATCCTCAAAAGATGAGCTTGAATCCTTTTAATGGTAGAAATGTTTAGTGGCCAGTGGATATGCTAAAAAAATGGGTTCTCTCCTCTGCAACAATTCTCCAATAAAAGAAATAATTGAAATCTTATGGTAATGCCTGCTTACCAAGTTCAAGCTATGTAGAACTAGAATCATGGGGTGGTTTGATTGGTATATGTTAAAGTCACATTAAATATAGCATGAACATTTTATGTCTACTCCATATACCCATATTTCCTACCTTTAAAAAGAAATATAATTTGATGCAATTGTTTTCCCAATCTAAAACAAATTGAATATAATAGAATTCCAAATATTCCCATGAACAATAGAAGAAAACAAAAAGTTGATTTAGGATTGATAACAAGAACCATAAAGCAAACAATAGCAAGAATGACAACAAATGAGCTTCCTTCTCATACCAAATGAGCTTATGTTGAGATCTTTTTTACTTAGCATTAGTAATCCTCAAAATATGAGCTTGAATCCTTTTAATGGCAGAAATGTGTAGTGGCCAATGGATATGCTAAAAAATGGGTTCTCTTCTCTGCAACAATTCTCCAATAAAAGAAATAATTGAAATCTTACGGTAATGCCTGCTTACCAAGATCAAGCTGTATATAACTGGAATCATAGGGTAGTTTGATTGGTATATGTGAAAGTCACAGTAAATATAGCATGAACATTTTATGTCTACTCCATATACCCATATTTCCTGCCTTTAAAAGGAAATATAATTTGATGCAATTATTTTCCCAATCTAAAACAAACTGAATATAATAGAATTCCAGATATTCCCATGAACAATAGAAGAAAACAAAAGGTTGATTTAGGATTGATAACAAGAACCATAAAGCAAAGACAATAGCAAGAATGACAACAAATGAGCTTCCTTCTTGTACCAAATGAGCTTATGCTAAGATCATTTTTACTAAGCATTAGTAATCCTCAAAAGATGAGCTTGAATCCTTTTAATGGCAAAATTGTGTAGTGGCCAGTGGATATGCTAAAAAAGGGGTTCTTTCTTCTTTGCAACAATTCTCCAATAAAAGAAATAATTTAAATCTTACAGTAATGCCTACTTACCAAGTTCAAGCCGTGTAGAATTGGAATCATGGGGTAGTTTGATTGGTATATGTGAAAGTCACAATAAATATAGCATGAACATTTTAAGTCTACTCCATATACCCATCTTTCCTGCCTTTAAAAAGAAATATAATTTGATGCAATTATTTTCCCAATCTAAAACAAATTTAATATAATATAATTCCAGATATTCCCATGAACAATAGAAGAAAACAAAAGTCTGATTTAGGATTGATAACAAGAACCATAAAGCAAAGAAAATAGCAAGAATGACAACAAATGAGCTTCCTTCTCGTACCAAATGAGCTTATGCTGAGATTTTTTTTACTTAGCATTAGTAATCCTCAAAATATGAGCTTGAATCCTTTTAATGGAAGAAATGTGTATTGGCCAGCGGATATGCTAAAAAGGGGGTTCTCTTCTCTACAACAATTCTCCAATAAAAGAAATAATTGAAATCTTACGATAATGCCTGCTTACCAAGTTCAAGATGTGTATAACTGGAATCATGGGGTAGTTTGATTGGTATATGTGAAAGTCACAGTAAATATAGCATGAACATTTTATGTCTACTCCATATAACCATATTTCCTGCCTTTGAAAAGAAATATAATTTGAGGTAATTGTTTTCCCAATCTAAAACAAACTAAATATAATAGAATTCCAGATATTCCCATGAACAATAGAAGAAAACAAAAAGTTGATTTAGGATTGATAACAAGAACCATGAAGCAAAGACAATAGCAAGAATGACAACAAATGGGCTTCCTTCTCGTACCAAATGAGCTTATGCTGAGATCATTTTTACCGAGATTTAGTAATCCTCAAAAGATGAGCTTGAATCCTTTTGATGGCAAAAATGTGTAGTGGCCAGTGGATATGCTGAAAAAGGGATTCTCTTCTCTGCAACAATTCTCCAATAAAAGAAATAATTGAAATCTTAGAGTAATGCCTACTTACCAATTTCAAGCTGTGTAGAACTAGAATCATGGGGTAGTTTGATTGGTATATGTGAAAGTCACAGTAAATATAGCATGAACATTTTATGTCTACTCCATATACCCATATTTCCTTCCTTTAAAAAGAAATATAATTTGATGCAATTATTTTCCCAATCTAAACGAAACTGAATATAATAGAATTCCATATATTCCCATGAACAATAGAAGAAAACAAATAGTTGATTTAGGATTGATAACAAAAACCATAAAGCAAAGACAATAGCAAGAATGAAAATAGATGAGCTTCCTTCTCGTACCAAATGAGCTTATGCTGAGATCATTTTTACTGAGCATTAGTAATCCTCAAAAGATGAGCTTGAATCCTTTTAATGCTAGAAATGTGTAGTGGCTAGTGGATATGCTAAAAACGGGGTTCTCTTCTCTGCAACAATTCTCCAATAAAAGAAATAATTGAAATCTTACAGTAATGCCTGCTTACCAAGTTCAAGTTGTGTAGAACTAGAATCATGGGGTAGTTTGATTGGTATATGTGAAAGTCACAATAGATATAGCATGAACATTTTATGTCTACTCCATATACCCATCTTTCCTGCCTTTAAAAGGAAATATAATTTGATGCAATTGTTTTCCCAATCTAAAACAAGCTAAATACAATAGAATTCCAAATATTCCCATGAACAATAGAAGAAAACAAAATTTTTATTTAGGATTGATAACAAGAACCATAAAGCAAAGACAATAGCAAGAATGACAATAAATGAGCTTCCTTCTTGTACCAAATGAGCTTATGCTGAGATCATTTTTACTAAGCATTAGTAATCCTCAAAAGATGAGCTTGAATCCTTTTAATGGTAGAAATGTGTAGTTGCCAGTGGATATGCTAAAAAAGGGGTTCTCTTCTCTGCAACATTTCTCCAATAAAAGAAATAATTGAAATCTTACGGTAATGCCTACTTACCAAGTTCAAGCTGTGTATAACTGGAATCATGGGGTAGTTTAATTGGTATATATGAAAGTCACAGTAAATATAGCATGAACATTTTATGTCTACTCCATATACCCATCTTTCCTACCTTTAGAAAGAAATATAATTTGATGCAATTGTTTTCCCAATCTAAAACGAACTGAATATAATAGAATTCCATATATTCCCATGACCAATAGAAGAAAACAAAAAGTTGATTTAGGATTGATAACAAGAACCATAAAGCAAAGACAATAGCAAGAATGACAACAAATGAGCTTATGTTGAGATGATTTTTACTGAGCATTAGTAATCCTCGAAAGATGAGCTTGAATCCTTTTAATTGCTGAAATGTGTAGTGGCCAGTGGATATGCTAAAAAAGGGGTTCTCTTATGGAAGAATATAAAAAAATGATGAAAAAAGCTCATTAAATATACCTTCTCTGGAATTCTAGAACCTAAAACTCTGTTTCAAATAATTGAACCCCATCGATTTTTTTAAATGCTGTCAAATTTTATAAATTCTGTTAAGGGAAATGAGCAAGGACAAAAATTCTTGGAACATTTATAAAGTGTAATGTAACGTGGGATTTTGTAGTTCCTAGAAAATGCCTATGCCATTTCAACTATCAGGGGCAGGTGGTTATAGGAATATTTTCATTACTATATGCATCGCAGAGCCATTTGATCAACAACAGAAATATGGTGAGGGGAGCAGATTTCAAAGAATGAATCAGTGTTTTCATTGGCATGTTCTAGGAACATAGATGGAATAGAGTGGACACTTGCAAGGATCTTCCTTGTTAGCTTAAATTGGTTAATTAATAATTTAAAGGGGTTACCATTGGAATGATAAGTACAATGATTGCAGCAGATCTGCTTTACTGAAATAAAAAGGAAGATACCAAAATGGAGTGGAGATGAACATCAAAAGTTTGTAATATAACAGATTGCTAGCAAGAAATTCACTGCAATGGATTTCATTATATTCAATTTATTACAAAATGCTAGAACTGTTTCCTCAAGACTGTGGAAACTACCACAGTATTGAATAATACTTCCCTCGTGCTTCCAGAGCATCATTTCATGTAATGATGGTTATACAAAAGGTAAATTAGTCTATCACAACTTTATCACTTGTTGTACAACTGGAAGATGGAAAACCATGGACTAGAGAAGATACAAGTCTTCAACCATGACCATCACTTCCATGATGCATTTTAAAACAAAAAATATTTGTATAGATAAACATTGTGTGCTTGGAAAAAGACCACATTGTGTGCATGGCTGAGAATTTATGTCTTCCACATTGAGGTTCAATGCATGGACAATCCTGGTTGGAAGCAAAACTGTAGAACAACCTGAAAAAAAGAGTATCCACGTTAAAATTTTGAAAATTAATCAACACCATCATTATCCTAGCAGACCATAAACTATATGTGACCAGGAACATCAACACGCATATATACATGAGCACACAAGATCAAAATAAACACTTTCACCAAACACACAACTAAAAGATAACAACCGACATTGATTTGGGCAATAGGACAGTTAACACTTTATCACAAGCATAAAAGGATAGAACATCGTTCAATGAACATCAACAAATCATGAAGAGGGCATGTTCAAAATAACATAACAATCTACTATGCTATCATATTCTATGCTATGAAGGCAAATTAGCTTGATGAAGTCATGAAAATCCAATGAGATCTATGAGTAGAGGTAAGGAATCAAAAATCCAACAACAAAAAATGTAATGATAAGGTTCAAACCTCATTGACCTTTGACCATGACAATGTCCAGGTTGTTTATGGGATTAAAATATTAAAAAATAAAATAAAAATAAATAGATAAGGGCAACAAGAAGCATGAAAACACAGGGTAATGAGAATAACCTTGCTTCACCTAAAATAATGGAAAACTTAGAAGCAAGAAAGCCTTAATTGTCACCAACAAAGCTAGGATGAGATAAAATTGAACAATAGGTCTATGAATAAATCAATTCCATGGAACAAGAAGCACATAATGAAAAGGTACAAGAATATTCTCATATTCCTGAACATTATTTTGAGTAGTGTGACTTTCCTTTAGAAATTCCTATGGAAAAGGATATCATCAAAGCATCAAAATAAGAGGTAACATAACTGGAAGTTTTAGAGAGACATATCAAAAGAGAGAATGAAATGCTTAAAGAGAAAAACCACAAGATTTTGAAAAGGATGTATCAATGGTAGCATAAAAATTCCAAACTCAAGAAATATAGGAGGGAACCCTCTTTAGCGCACCTCCATTCCAAGGTCCCACAACCTTCCTGCTAGAAATATCTCATAAAAACTTCCTGACCCCCGAAACTCTAGATGAATCGCTTGAATAGACGGTTAAGATTGTGAACTTAAAAACCCCCATGAACTACCTAGAAAGGGTTTCGTTCATCTCGGCTCTGGGAAACGATAGAACAATTGTGGGTTTTGTTTTGTTTTTCAGGGACTATTCGACATTTTTGGCAAAGCTGGGATTTTACATAGAGGATCTTTTTGTGAGAGAGACTTACAGGAGAAGGTGTTGGGTAGCATTCTTCTAAGGGCAATTGTCAGGCAGGCCGCTAAAATGGGGTTTGGAAGAGTGGAATGATGTGTGCTGGATTGGAATGTGCACTAAAGAGGGTTGATGACAAAGCCTCTTTAGTCGCCTTGCAATGATCAATCAGGCATTTGAACTCAGTTAACTGTTGAATTAGCTTCAGAATGTGAGGAATATCTTCTTAATTCCTAAGAGAGTAGAGAGCTTTGAACGAACAAAATCCAGTTTGTGCGGTGGGAAGGTGAGAAGAGTGGAAAAATAAACCTGCCTGTCTATCGCCTGGTGATGTCCGCCTTAGATTGCTACCTATTTGTCGCTTGGGTGGTGAACTGTAGAGCGCGGGGTAGAGTTTTCCCTCGGAGTGTGCTAGTGAGTTACAGAGTTGGTGAGTCGAATTGGTTAGGGGAGCTGTAGAGCCCGCAGGGAAAATTCAAATGTAAATGAGCGAAATGGGAATTGGTTTGGGGCAAATTCGGATTGCCATACCCGCACTCAGAATTGTGTCATACGAATTAATGTTCCACGGTAGTGGGTGGAACAATGGTGGAGGGTGGCGAAGCTCACGAAAGGTGGTTGAGGGCGAAGGAATTTCTGGTGGTCGGAGCCAGACTTTTCTGGGCAGTGACAGAAACTGGGCAATTCCTCCACCTTGTTAGACTACTCCTATCATTATGTCAATTCACCTTCAACCTGATCTGGCATTAAATTCTCCTGCCCGTCTTCCCTTCAACAAGCTTTCGCAAAACCATTGACTATGTCCGAAGAATTAAAACAAGTCAAGATGTTTTTTTTTTGTAAAGCCAATCACGTTCAAATCCTGAACTCGTAGATAGATCATGCTCTTTTAGCGAACTCAGTCTGGTGCTGCAATATTATTTTTGTCTCTGGTGTTTGGAGTTTAAATAAGTTTTGCAGTAACTGATTTCGGCTTTCTTAGGTGAATCTTTAGCACACACTTTTGTCACTTTGTTTTTGCAACAATTTCTCTTTTTCTAATCCCCTTAGACTCTAGATTCCTTCCCAGGTCAATGACACTCTCTATCCTTATGAGGCCAAGGGTTACAATTAAGTTTAAGTCCCACATGAGGTCCTTTCACCTCTCTTGGACCTCCTTTTCACTTGTTTGATCTCTACATTCGCTACTCCACCTCTGGTTCCGATCACAAGAGACAATTTGGATTTCACACAGACGGACATAGGCAACACAGGAATCGCATCTGCATCGGGCGTGATATTTTCCAACCTCGTGATGGAAGTTCTATGTGACCTGGTAGCCCTAGTTATGGCTTGCGACTGAGCTCAAAGCTTAGAGTACCATGTTGAACCTCTAGTTATCTATATGACGTAGTATCATATAATATAATATAATCTAAAAGTAAAAGAAATATGTAAATAATATGTTTAAATTTTATATTTTAAAAAATATTTCCACATTTTATTTAAATAAATTATTTAAAAATTTATATTAATTAATAAGAAAATATTTTAATGTTGTATATGATAAAATATTCAAGTCATAAGTAGGATATTGTAATTTATTCAATTCTTAATATAAAATTAATATATGATATTTAAAAATATTCATAATAACAAAAAATTGTAATATAAGTTATCATTATTTTTTTTTAATACTAACTAGACATATACTTAATATATAAATAAAAAAATTTATTTTAATGTAGGAACATAAAATGTCTCATGTACATGTCATATAAAATATTCTAAACTCAATTATATATATATATAAAGCAATTGAAAAAATAAGCCTTATAGTTAAAACATTTGAAGTCTGCATTTGATCTTCATTATATAGTCTATATATAATTTAAAAATACAATTTAAACAATGAAAAAATATGCATTAAGAGATCCACTGGGATTTATTATGGGATGAAAGGGATGTAATTTTTTTTTTTCAAATTTTGCACTAAATTTGCACTTAAAGAAATTTATACCTCTAGACTCATATTAGATCCCTACTTAAGATAAGTCTATGCTTAAGATGAGTCTATACTAGTAATGATGCTCATTGCTCCTGCATTTTCTCCATGGCCAAAGTTTCCACGTAACAAGGTTTATTTAGTTTGTTTTTTGATGGACTTGTCATTTGCAATACTTGTTTCATGCGAATTTTGGATGAGTAGCATGTTCAATAACAAAATTGTTCAACAAATAATAATTCCTCTTGTCTATGAGTTTGATCTAGAACAAAATCGGTTCCACACCCGTCACAACTTAATGGGACTCTATGCTCATTTAGGCAAAACCTCCTGGATGGTAACTATGTAACTATTCACAACGGAGGGAACAAAGTTAAAGACAAATTCTCTAAGGTGATTATTTTTGTTTTGGTTGTAACTTTAGACTTTAGCTGCTATTTTGTAGAAAACTATGGAAAATTTGCATGAATGGGAAATTGAAGGAAAAATAATGGAAAATGAAGAAAATAGAGGCTTGAATGATAAAGAGGCTTTTGAGGATTAGTTCATGGCTTTTTTTAGTGTGATATCTTTTGCTAGTTCAATTTTGGAGCTCTCTATACTCTCTCATACTCTTGCACACTTAGAGAATTTTTGGAGCACTCTAGCATTAGATAAAGGAAGAAAAAGGAAGGAAAAGAAAGCAAAGGGAAACAAAGATCAAGATAGGAATGGTTGGAACAAGTGGCTACAACTAGATTACTTGCATGTATTAAGTTGCACGTATGATTTCGTTACTAGTTTGGACATACGTAGTGCATGCATGTGTGTATTTAGTTCTCTTGCTATCATTGACATGGATTTTTTCAGGTGTGACAGTGGTTTCAGGCTTGCCTTTCCATTTTTGGATAACCATAATGTGATGGAGTCCTCTCTTTAGCTAAGCTTGGATTGCGAGATGGTTTGGGCTGGGTGATGTTGTCTTAGGAAAATTTCCAAGGGCCTAGAAATCTCGTGAACATTAAGGGTGGGATATGCAGTAAATCATGGGGGTGGAGATGGGAAAATTCCTCAAGGTATTAGTGAAGAGATACAACGACATCCATTCTTGTTTAGGGCATAGTTATCCCTTGACCAGTTTTGGCAGGTTTGCAGTAAAACTTGATAATGTATGTGTCTAGTCAATTTAGTGTCCTAAATTGCTCTACATAAATTATCAATCCGAGTATCATAAACTGATGAAGTGTGGTGCACCATATGTGCTTAGTTAACCTTTTTTCTTACTTCATTGTTTTATAGTTTATGTTGTTTTTGGGGGTTTTGTTTCTTATGTCATAATCTAATAAAGAAAAGAGAAAATGAAACAAATCAAAAATTTGAACAGTTAGATTAATCTAAGCTGGAAAAATATCTATGAAAAAAAAGCAAGAAAAATAAAACTACTGCAATTTAAACTAAAGGCAAAAGTAAAACTAAAAACAAATCAACTCCCATTCGTAACTTCACATATCGCCAAATTTGTTCTTAAGGAACTAAAACGACTCAACGAGACATGAACTTATGTAATGAGTATCTTACTAAACAAAAAGCAAGAACATGTAAACAAATCAAATTCTATTCTTAACTTCACATATTGCCAATTTTGTTCTTAAGGAACTAAAAAGACTCAATGAGACATGAACTTATGTAATGAGTATCCTACTAAGCAAAAAGCAAGAACATGTAAAGAAAAACTAATCTACTGTGTTCTCTAATGCTCCAATTCACCAATCGGAAAATAAGAATACTACTTTCTTGGAATATTTTGTCAAGCATAAATTACACAGTTAGAGAAATCTACAATCAACTGGTTGAACACACTTGCATGAATTAAAATTGCATGAATGGAAAATCTAAACTATCAAACTTGAAAGCAATAAAATGACATACTTAAATGAAATCAAAGAAAAACTTCAAAACAAAATCTACTCTACCTTACATTCTAATGTGCTCCGTGACATCTACTTCACATCTCCTTCCATGTTGAGAACATCAAAGCTTTATTCAAATTCTTCAAAATTACAAAGTACAACAAAGCTCTCTAAAGCTTTCCAAAGCCATCAAGGAAGAACTACAAAATCCAAGCTAAACAGCTACTAAAAAGCTACAAGCTTAAGAACTAAAAAGCTAAGCTAACAAATGAAGGAGAAAGATCTCCTATTTATACAAAAAGATGAGAAGCCATCTCATCAATGAGAGTCCATGAATATCTCCCTCTACCTCTAGAGTCCTAATCAAAATAGGAATTAATAAGACACATATCTTCTTAGAGTTTCAATACAATTAGGAGATGTGACACATATCCTCATGATCCCATGATTCTTTCCACTCAAATTCGAATTTGGCCTTAGGGTGCCACATAAAGGTATTCTAGAAGCCTTCTTTTGACCTACACATGTCAACAATCTCAACCCACTTGTTAGGTATAAGCATATGCACATTATTTTCTAATTTTTAACCACAAATTCACTTAAAAAGGCTAAGAATTAATAAAGTTTGGAAAAACATAAATGTGACCCAATGATAATGAAAGTGGGATGAATATAGTTATATGGTAGTGAAATGAAGGTGAAATGGAGGTGATATAATGGGCATAATAGTGAAAGTGTAATGGAAATGATTGATATTTTCAAGACCCAACATACCCCCCAACTGAAGCTATTGCATGTCCTCATGCAATATGTATTACATTAATTCTTTTTACCCTTGATCTTTGGCTTAACTTTGCATGATATCATTTGATAACTTCATACTTTGGAAAAGTGTTTCTCTTGAATTGCAACATGGTTGGTTCTTGTGTAACAACCATATTTTGTTGTTTCATTCTATTTTGATCTTTGAACTTTGCATATGATATTTTAATTATTGTTGTAAAGTATATCTTTATTGGATTGCATGATGGTTGGTTCTTGTGTGACAACCATGATTGTGTTTGTATCCAATTTATCTTTTAAGCACTTTTTGAAAAGCCATTGTATGGTCATAATAACAATGTAATGGTTAATATATTTTGGAAGTATGTTGGGTCTTGAAAATATCAATCATTTCCATTACACTTTCACTATTATGCCCATTATATCACCTCCAT
>Ga0181464_1001829_pt1 | contig 10701 bp, 12 predicted proteins | sample InSIn2gowninarea_FD_119074 | JGI IMG/M metagenome (GOLD analysis project Ga0181464, IMG submission 119074) | Clean room microbial communities from NASA Spacecraft Assembly Facility at Jet Propulsion Laboratory, Pasadena, California, USA -... ...
TCTTGTTTGTGCCAATTTTTGCATCTGGTTTTATGTCATTTTCTACTTCTAACTTTATACTTATTTTTACATCTATTTTTGTGCTAGTTTTTCTACCCTTTTTAACACCATTTTTTCCATGCAATTTCGCACCATATGTTGAATCTGATTTAGTGCCAAATTTTGCATGCATTTTTGCACCATTGTTTTCATCCCCTTTTGTGTTTTATTTATCTCCCTTTTTTGCATCCTATTTTGCACCACATTTTGCATCTAATTTTGTATCATTTGTTGCATCCAATTTAGCATCATTTTTAACACCATTTATTGCATCCAATTTTGCATCCTTTTGAGCATCTAAATTTACATCCTTTTTTGAACCATGTGTTGCATCCACCTTGGCATCCCATTTTGCGTCTAATGTTACGCTCAATTTTGAGCACTTTTTTTCATATAGTTTTGCATTTGTTTTTGTACCATGTTTTGAATGATTTGTTATACCTCATTTTACATCCAATGTTGCATCTTATTTTGCTTCCAAATTTAAGCCATTTTTATGCCCATGTTTGCACGAATTTTTTTTCTTTTGTGTCCAATTTTTCATCATTTTTGGTATCTAATTTTTCATTTTTTTTGGCATCCAAATTTGCATCCTTTTTTTTGCCACATTTTGTGTCCACATTTGCATCTCATTTTGCACCTAGATTATTTTTTTAATTTTCATCTAATTATGCATCATTTTTGACATCCTTGGTTTCACCCTTTTTTAGTCCCATTTTTCATCTTGTTTTTTGATCTTTTCTTACATCCTTTTTGCATCCAATTTTGCATCCTAATTTTACACCATTCCTTGCATCCTCATTTTGGTGTCCATTTTTGCATATTTGTTCGTGCCCAATTTGGTATCATTTCATATGCCCTATTTTGTTCCATTCTTTATGTCTAGTGTTGCACCCTTTTTTAATTTTACTTTAAAATCCTTTTTGTGTCATTCTTTGCATCTTGTTTTGATGGCTAGTTTAACATCCAATTCTACTCCCAATTTTTCATCCATGGTTATATCCACTTTTGGTTTCTTGTTTAGAGTTGTAATTTTATTTCCACTTATGACCCCCTCTATGGGTTCACTTTACTAATTTCATTTACATCGTGAAATATATTAAATTTTCTAAATATCATTTTGCTGTAGGATTTAATACACGGCTAGATGAACATAAAACCCTCTCAGTTTATCCTGGAAACCTAGTACAGACCAATTAAGAGAAAGGTTGTTCTAAGGCTCAGGATTCTTAGTAGATCAAGATGTAGAGTATAGATTAAGAAAAATGGAAGGAATTCTTCTGAGTCCTTGCATGTAGGTCTTCTTGGAGTTTTTAGTATAGCTAGGAAGCACTCCTAGCTAGCTCCAAATCTTGGTCCTAAACATAAGAGAGAGAATAAAGAAACCTTCACAACATAATATCTTGATAATCAGAACTATAAGAAACATATAAATATTATTGAATAAATAAATATAAACCAAAATCCTATACATTCATTAGTTAAATAAAATAAATAAAGAATGAATAGAAACATATGGAAGGAAGAATAACTGATCTATGGGTAAAAGCATGTTAATTGGGCTCATTATATGGCGAAAGCAAAAAAGTACTCAAATGAAAAAAGATTAAAAAGAATAATATAAAAATATCAATTAAATAAGTTGAGTTTCATACTTGTTAATTATAAAAAATAAATACTAAATTTGTAATAAAGCTAACTCACAATAAATTTTGGTAAAATAAGTATAAAGTTAGAAGTAGAAAATGACATAAAACCAGATGCAAAAATTGGCACAAACAAGATGTAAAAAAATGCCCTAAATTAGATGCCAAATATGGTGTAAAACGCAATGCAAATTACAACACAAAACTGGAAGTAAAGAATGGCACACAAGAGGAAGCAGAAAATGATGCAAAAATAGATGCAAAAAATGGCACAAAACTAGAAGCAAAGCCTATTTTAAAACCAAATAAAAATCTTGGTGCAAAATATGATGCAAAAATTGATGGAAAATTTGGCATAAAAAAAGATGCAAAATTTGGTGCAAAAAATGATGCTTTAAAAACTGTACAATATAGCCAGATTTAGCTCCAGGCTACTCATCCCAATTGAGAAAAAAATGCACTACAATTTGTTGTTAAATCTAGCGCAAACATCCCTGCAACATATGTAGAACTACCATCTCCATCATGTGTCATCCCTTGCTGTGAATTGTCCTCCTTGCCTGCCTGATGCCAACATCTCTCTGTGCACTTCTAGACCCCATGTTTGAACTAGTTGGGAACCTAATCCCACTGTCATGCTCAAGCCATGAGAATGAACATCCTTATGCCTTCACCAGTCTATCTCGGATTCTACCACATCCTACACTCACCAAGAATCTCACCCATGCTTAGGTCCATGGAAACTCAATCCCATCTGCAACATGTCATGATGCTTGATGCCAGGCCATCCTTGCACCATCTATCATACCTACTCAACTTGTTTTAAGGACTCACTGCCATGAGCAGCTAACAATGAGCCCCATTTTCTATGTCATTTAAGAAGATGTAGAGGGAGTAGAGCCAGAATTCTCACCCTCACTAATAAGCTCAATCCATCTGTCAGGATTCTATATCTCCATCCTCTCTAGATAAGTTACCCGATCTTCCTCTCGGACATTCGGCCTCACATAAGCCTCCTCATCATCATTATCACCCTCAACCACTTCTAGCCTTCTTGATGAATCCAAGATACTATCAGAGAGTGTCCTGATGACCAATGACTACTCGGTAAGCTTTGTCTCAATAGTAGGCAACTACTTACTTATATCTTCCATTCGCTTCTCATCCTCCATTTACATCACTACCAACTTACAATCAGGCTTTATCACACCAGTGGTTGGAACACCAATGGGTACATATTCCCTTCCATCGTAAATGTACAGCTTCTTCAAATGTGGAACAATCATAGCATCAAATTGTTTCAAGAATTCCATCCCCAGTACAAATTCATAGTCATCAATCTGCACTATAGTGAGGCCGACTTTCCCAATACACTCACCTAGTGGTGTGTCCACTCTTTCAGCTATACCAAGAGCACAATCAGGATGAGAAGTCACTGTCTTCATTTATGCCTTCTCACAGTATCTTCATTCATGTAGTTGTGAGTAGCCCCACTATCCACCAAAGTGAGTATATCAGGACCCCCAATCTTCATCAGGACATACTCCAAACTGTTCTTCTCAGGATCTCTCTAAGAGACCACCTCTATAGCAGTAGCAGCACCAAGTATCTGCATCATCCCTAGAGAAGCTTCTTCATTCTTCATATTAGATTGTGCAATAGCAGCCACCTTTGGTCTAGAAGGACAATTCTTCACAGTATGTGGTTGAGCACATATCCAACACTTCAATGTTTTCTTCATCTTAGACTTATCATCCCATTTGGAAACATCATCCTTCTTCTTTTCTTTCTGCTTATTGGACTTCTTCCTTTCATCAGAAGTCTCATCATAATGCTCCACCAACCTGTCCACAACAACAAAAGCTTCCTCAAGTGTCTTAATCTTCTGCCTCTTCACTTCATTGCGAGCCGAAGGCTTCAATTCAATAATGAAGTTTAAGACCTTGTCCCTCTCCACCATGTCCGAAATTTCTAGAACTAGACTTGCAAATTACCGCTGATATGTCTGTAGGTTCCCTATCTGCCTTATGAACTTAATTGATCAAGAGCTGAGGACCAAGTGTCGTAAAATGGTAAAAAATGAAAGTCCTCAGAATTGATTGGAACCTAAATGACCAGATAGAGCTCATATTCCTGATTCCGTCACCATGAACGGTTCAAAAAACGATCACCATATGAGAAAGTTATGCCAAAAACAAAATCGCCCAATAACCCTTAATTTTTTAAATTTTCAAAAAAAAAATTAAAAAAGAATATTTCGCAGAATATTCTTTGGAATATTCCATCTGGGCAACCAATCACAGGATGCCACGTGGTAGGCCTAGAGACCACCACGTGGCCCAAGGTGACATCAGCAAGGGTATGTGTGTTGTTTAATATTTCGGTGGCAGTGAGGTTCAATCCAATGACCTCCGATCTAACACTCCCACGCCTTACTGTTGGGCCACAACGACAGAACTTGCAAGCTTTGCGGAACAAACATTATTTGAATTTAAAAAAAAAAAAATTGGGTGGGAAATGAAGGGGGCCAGCCCCTAAGTGCCAGCCCCCCATGCCACGTGACCTTAGGCCAAGAACCAGGTGCCAAGACTTAACCATTGGCACGGAATCCCATGGAAACAGCCAACCTAGAATTTGCGGTCACATGCGGAGTTAAACTGTAGTTAGCTGGAAGTTATGGTAGATTTAGCGGATCTATTGGCGGTGGCGCCAAATTTGGCGGCTGCCCCATATTTAGTGGGGTTATCTCGCAGTTAGCCAATTTTAGCTGGAGTGATTTTAGGCCACACTGGCAGCTGGGAAAACTGGCAGTTGAGAGTAAAAGGCCATAACTTCGGCTAGGAAAGTCCTTTTTGGACAATTTTTTTTTGATTTTGGATCTCTTCAACCTTATGAAGCCATTGTCATAGGTTTAATAGCCATTTGAGGTCACTTGCAGGTGTTTTAGCTTCATGGAAGTTATAGGAGCCACCAGGACGAAATCAGTTTGGGGGTTGCATTGGGAATTGTGCAGCCAGTGAATGTGGAACGAAGGTCATTCCTGAAGGTTTTTGGCATTCTGAATCCATTTCTACAACTCATTTTTCTTGTTGAGACATTCTTCTCACTGTTTAGCTTCAGGGAAGCTTTCAGGGCCACTAGGGCCATTTCAGTGCTGGAGCTGTTTGGGGCTATGTTCATCCATTTTTGGTGATTCAAAAGCCTATGTCTGCTATTTTCAACCTTCTATGTCTAATGGTAGAGGTTTCAGAACCAATTGAGGTCATATTCACCTCGAAATTCTCCATGCAAGTTTAAAGGGCCACTAGAGCCAATTGCGGAAAGTATTGTATAAGGTACAAAATTCACTATTTAGTGTATGGGAAAGAGCATGTTTAGCTAATTCCTATCTTCTGATTCTGTATTTATAGTCAGATCTATCTTTCGAGACACTCATATTCTTGTATTAGCCTTTGTAGCATTTTTAATACCAGAGTAGAAGCCTAGTTTGAGAGGTTTGGTCCAGCAGATGTAGCCCAGAGGGGGTGAACTGTTTTATCATTTTGATGTCTTTATTTGCTGAAGATGGTATGCTAAACAAAACTGATATAAAGTTTTAAATAGAAAATAAATATAACTTTCATACACACATAATCACCTGGTCAGCTGCAGAAAGTTATTTGTCTTATTTTGCAAGTCCTTAAACTTCAGGTATGTGTATGTCAAAGACTTCTAAGTGTTTACTTTGTTATTTCTTTTTGCAGAGCCTGTAGAGGGCCAGGTAGCCTCTGGAACTCATCCTATTTTTAGAGGTGACATGTCTGGTGAATGCCCCTACAGTCTATCTCTGTATAAGAAATAAGAAGCTTTCACATTTTCAGAGGTCACTTGGAGTGTATAGCTCACATTTGAAATTATGGAAGATGGATACCTTGCACCCGTAAGCAAGTACATTCCAATTTTAGATCAGATGGTATCAGAGTAGTAGGTTTTCTTGACTGACATCACTAGCTTGATTGTGTAGTTTGAAAGGTGTCTTAAGCAGTGTTGAAGATTGACTGCTTTATTATTCTGCAAACTACTTGTTGTTTGAGTTTGCTGAAGCTCTTTTGTTTATTTTTATAATGACAACTTCCATAAGTGAGTTCTCAAAATCTTCCTCCTTCACAAGATTTTTTGATGAAGGCTTGAAGCAAGAATTTTTCATCATGATGAATATGGCGAGAGAAATGTATGAGGATGAATGAAAGAGCTCTAGACTTCAAGAGCAGTTGAATTCCATGAGGGAAGAGAAGCAGTTTCTTTCTGACCAATTGCAGGAAATGGAAGGCCAACTTCATATTGCAAGCATGAATATGGAAAGGATGCATGAGTTGGACATACAACTCCTTGTTTCCAAAGAAGCCTTAGCCAAGTATCAGCTTGAAGAAGAGGTAAACAATTCTAGTTTTTCTTCAAATTCTTATAAGAATGTTTATGTTGCTTCTTTTGAGAAACATACTAGAGGCATAGGCTCTAAGTTGATGTCCAAAATGGGATATGAAGGACAAGGATTGGGCAAACATGCATAGGGTATAGTTGAGCCAATAATGGTTGAGGTAAGGCCTCAGAATTTGGGTCTTGGTTATGGACAATCTTATGGAGAATGTTCAAAAGCAACCATGAAGGCAATTGAAACAGTTCCTAGAAGAAGTTTCATTTCAAGTTCTCTATCTCAAGGTTGTAAAGGTTGTATTCTTGAGGAATGCAATAGTTTGAAACATGCTTTGCAGGAAGAAGGTGTGCATAAGAATGCACTTGAACAAGAGAATTGTGAAAGCTCTAAAACCATTGACATGATTGATGGTGTTCCAAAAGGAGCTTCTTCTTCATTTGATTCACCTCCTCATGAAGGTAATGAAGGTGAAAGAGAAAGGTATAAATCTGATTTCAATCATATTTCCTTTGATCATGTAAAGCATGGAAAATTTCCACACAAGCATTGGAAAAGAATTGCATGTTCCTTTTGTGGTTTGGTTAACCATAATGTTTCTAGATGTTGGAAAAGAATGGCAACATAAAAGAAACTGTTGAAGGAAAGGAGGCAAGAAGCCAAAGTTCCATTGAACAATGCAAATCACGTTGTCAAGAAGATTAACACGTGTTGCACTTATTTCCATAAGCATGGACATACTGCTGAAAGGTGTTGGACTCTGAATCCAACAATGCTTCCACGGAAGTTGAAGAGATTGGAGAAAGAGTATGGCAAGAATAGGAAGGAAGTTTCCATCATTGATATGTGTCAGGATGATACACATGTTGGTATTGATGTGCAGTTAAAGGAAGCGCCTTTGAAATGGATTGGTAAGAAATGGTTAGAATTCTTATCCAATTAAAGTTGCATGTCTTTTGATCGAATGCATTTCTTTGTTAAGGAAATGCAAGTTGCATGATGGAAAGCTGAGTATGAGACTCACTCTATCATAGCAAAGGTTATATTCATTTTAGCTTTGAAAGTACATGTACATGTGATCGAGGATCTTGTACTTATGATTGTACTTAAGAGAAAGTTGAAGGATAAAGTACATGCATGAGAATGATATGTGTGAGCACAGGATCATGATGATTTCCTTGTATTTTAAACATATATGTGTGATTAACTTGAAGGGTTGATTACTTTGTTTTTAACCATGCATGTAATGTAATATTGACTGGGAAAAAGTTAATTTGATCTCCAAGATTGTAAAGAGGAGAAAGGATGAAGTGTTTCATCTTTGTAAGAGCCTTCTCATTTGGGAGGCAACTCTTCTTCTGGAGCGGAGGTGCCATGGATGGGCATCGTGATAGTTGATAAGGCTGAACAGAAGAGGATATTTCTATTCCTCGAGTGCTGTACAGTTTAGTTCAGAAATTCAGTAAGCTTTTGGGGACCAAAAGCCTTCTCATTTGGGAGGTGTGATTAGGAGGAGCTCAGGACCAAGTGTCGTAAAATGGTCAAAAATGAAAGTGATCAGAACTGATTGGAACCTAAACAAACAAATAGAGCTCATCTTTCTGACTCCGGCGCCATGAACGGTTCAAAAAATAGTCGTCGTATGAGAAAGTTATGCCGAAAACAAAATCTCCCAATAACCCTTAATTTTTGAATTTTTCAAAAAAATTAAAAAAGAATATTTTGCAGAATATTCTTTGGAATATTCCATCTAGGCAGCCAATCACAAGATGCTACGTGGTAGGCCCAGAGACCACCACGTGGCCCAAGGTGACGTCAGCAAGGGTATGTGCATTGTTTAAAATTTTGGTGGCAGTGAGGTTCGATCCAATGACCTCTAATCTAACACTTCCACGCCTTACCGTCGGGCCACAACGGCGGAACTTGCAAGTTGCGCGGAACAAACATTATTTGAATTTTAAAAAAAAAAATTGGGCGGGAAATGAAGGGGGCCAGCCCCTAAGTGCCAGCCCCCCATACCACGTGACCTCAGGCCAAGAACTAGGCGCCAGGACTTAACCATTGGCACGGAATCCCATGCAAACAGCCAACACAGAATTTGCGGTCACATGCGAAGTTAAACTATAGTTAGCCAACGGTTATGGCAGATTTAGCAGATCTGTTGGCGGTGGCACCAAATTTTGCGGCCGCCCCATATTTAGAGGGGTTATTTGGCAGTTAGCCAGTTTTAGCTGGAGTGATTTTAGGCCAAGCTGGCAGTTGGGAGTAAAAGGCCATAACTTTGGCTAGGAAAGTCCTTTTTGGACAATTTTTTTATTTATTTTGGGTCTCTTCGACCTTATAAAGTCGTTGGCATAGGTTTCACAACCATTTAAGGTCATTTGCAGGTGTTTTAGCTTCGTGGAAGTTCTAGGAGCCACTAGGGCGAAATCAGTTTGGGGGTTGCATTGGGAATTATGCAGCCAGTGAATGTGGAATGAAGGTCATTCCTGAAGGTTTTTGGCATTCTGAATCCATTTCTACAGCTTGTTTTTCTTGTTGAGGCATTCTTCTCACTGTTTAGCTTCAGGGAAGCTTTCAGGGCCACCAGGGCCATTTCAGTGCTGGAGCTGTTTGGGGCCATATTCATCCATTTTTGGTGATTCAAAAGCCTATATCTGCTATTTTCAAGCTTGTGAGTCTAATGGCAGATGTTTCAGAACCAATTGAGGTCATCTTCACCTTGAAATTCTCCATGCAAGTTTAAAGGGCCACTAGGGCCAATTGGGGAAAGTACTATACAAGGTACAAAATTCATTGTTTAGTGTTTGAGAAAGAGCATGTTTAGCTAATTCCTATCTTTTGATTCTATATTTACAGTCAGATCTGTCTTTTGAGACACTCATATTCTTGTATTAGCCTTTGTAGAATTTTTAATATAGGAGGACAAGCCTAGTTTGATAGGTTTGGTCCAACAGATGTAGCCCAGAGGGGGTGAACTGCTTTATCATTTTGATGTCTTTATTTGTTGAAGATGATATGCTAAACAAAACTGATATAAAGTTTTAAACAACAAATAAATATAACTTGCATACAGACATAATCACCTATTCAGCCTGCAGAAAGTTATTTGTCCTATTCCGCAAGACCTTAAACTTCAAGTATGTGTATGTCAAAAACTTCTAAGTGTTTACTTTGTTATTTATTTAGGCAGAGCTTGTAGAGGGCCAAGTAGCCTCTGGAACTCACCCTCTTTTTGGAGGTGACATGTCTAGTGAATGCCCCTATAGTCTATCTCTGTATAACAAATAAGAAGTTTTCACATTTCCAGAGGTCACTTGGAGTGTATAGCTCACATTTAAAATTATGGAAAATGGATACCTTGCACCCTTAAACAAGTACATTCCATTTTCAGATGATTAATCTTCATCCTTGCTTCCCACGTTTCATCTTGAGGACTGAGATGGATCTGTAAAGCATTCTTCATATCATCCCACGAAGTTATGTCACTAGCACTACCATTGGCAATCTGATCCATCCTCCTTCGCCACCACATCTTAGCATCCTTTGTCAAGAATTGACCAGCTACCTTCACCTTTGCCTCATCATCAGATCAACCTAATCACTCAAATTAATGCTCCATATCCCAGAGAAAGTTGCCAAGAGTTTTCACACTCCTTGTATGATCATAAGATTCTGGTTCTTTGACTTTCACATGAGAAACTCCTCCACCTGAGTTATGCCTCACAACCTTCTTGAACACCGCAATCTCATCTCTGGCTTCAATAAGAGATTTCTGCAAGTTAACAATCTCTTCCAAGCCTCGATCTCTTGCCACTTCAATCTCCTTGACCTTTACTTCAAGTTGTACACACATAATATACACATAATATCAATATACTCATGTTGAGTCTGGAGTTCATCGAGCTCTTCCCTCATCTTCCAATTGGCCTCTTGATTTTTCTCAATCACGTCCATCTTCTTAGTCCAGTAAGCCTCTAAGTCTTCCATTATTTCGAACACTTTTTCAATGAAAGCTAGTGAAGCATCCTTCGCAACATGACTAGATCCAACCTAAGATTCACCTTCCATTGCTAACATCTTTCTTCTTTGCGATCTAGTTTCAACCATTCAATAGCTTCATCAAGGTGCCTGCAACCATGAACTAGCTCTTGTTCCACTTGTATGTGAAACAAATTCCTTCACCTACAAGTACCTGCTTCACTGTCGCCAACTGTCAAGTTTGTACACACTTTCTTCACCCAGATTCCTGCAAGACTCCTCAAAGTATTTAGACTAGCTTTGATATCAGCTATCACACCCCCAGGCTGGCGGTAGTCTTTCAACTACTCTTGGCGAGGTGCAGCACAACCAAACACTTTCTTTTCACCAATACATATATTCATGGACTACGAGTAACCATATGTCCTACTTAGTTTGTGTTTCTCAACCAAGTAATTATTATGTTTCATTTACACCAATGAACACCCATAGACATTCATTATCACCAGCAAATTATACAAGAGAACACAATTGCACAGTATAAAGGGAGGGGCAACTCCCTGAACAATGAGTCTGCCTGAATAATATATTATACAATTTTTCAATGTTACAAAGCTTTACAAT
>Ga0181464_1001831_pt1 | contig 10695 bp, 10 predicted proteins | sample InSIn2gowninarea_FD_119074 | JGI IMG/M metagenome (GOLD analysis project Ga0181464, IMG submission 119074) | Clean room microbial communities from NASA Spacecraft Assembly Facility at Jet Propulsion Laboratory, Pasadena, California, USA -... ...
ACAGGAGGAGTGATTTTTATAATGCTATGGTATAATTTAAACAATCTACCTTCCCCCCAACAAATTATTTTTCTTCACTGATGAACATATTTGGTTTTGGTTTATTTTTATAATGATAATTGGCATTAGAGGAAGATGGGTTTTGTGAGTTGTTGTTTGTGTGTAGGAAACTGAAGTAGGGAGATCAAAAGCAAGGACCTCTAGAGAACCTCTAGTTGGATACACTAATAATCCACCTTTTGACTGAAAGATGCACTATATAATCCTCTTTCTTTCCAATTTCTTTCCTTGCATATGCATCATATAAAATTAAATATATTAGGGAACCTACTGCCTATGATATGCCTTAGGTAGGCCTATGGGTATAATATACTTTACTACTATAGAGGGGGATTTTGTTAACATGCGTAAGAAGAACCAAACTTTTTCTTTGGACAGGTCTACGTGCACTTTGGGATACCAAGAAGCGTCATTCTAAACAAGGACACAAGATTTCTTAATGCATTTTGGAATACATTGTGGGAGAAGATGGACACGAAGTTAAAGAAGTCTATATCATTCTATCCACAAATAGACAAGCAAACAACAATAGTCAATGAGACTATGGTGAAAACTTTGAGGGGGTACAATTAGAAGCATCTTAAGACCTGTGATGAGAATATGGTATATATATATGACACTTTTATAACATAGAATTCCACATTTCTACTAGTAAGTCCCCATTTAAAACTTCTTCTGGATATTTTCGACCTTCACCTTTGGATATTGCATATGCGAAGCAAGGAGGAGTAAGGTAATATCTTTCAGGGAATGCATTAAGGGAAAAAAATGTGTAAAATATTAGGAAAATCCATGTATAGGTACAAGAAACATTATAGAAGTCACCATAAAAAATACAAGGCCAAGCATGATTAGTGTAGAAGAGAGAAATCCTTCAATGTGGGAGACAATGTATGGTTACAGTTGAACAAGGAAATGATGCAGGGTCCTAGAAATAAAATCAAGGCTCTGCGGTATGGTCCCTTTGAGATACTAGAAAAGGTAGAAGATAATAGTTAGAGAATTATTCTATCCCCATACATACGCATTTACTCAGTGGTGAATGTACAAAATCTAAAAATATATGAACCTTCCATGCTAGATTAGATAGAAGAAAATGTCGTAACTTCTATAGAGGACTTAGCACCAAATGCTCAAGCAAAGTTGAAAAAGGATATAGTTTTTCAAAGACTTGTATAATTGCAAGGTAGGGTATCATTACCTTTGGTATATTGGGTTGAAAGGATAGCTTACAAGAAAAGATAAATGATACACTCAAGAGAAGGTGGAGGAAAATTTTCCTCATCATTGAGAAGAATATTTTGGGGAGAAAGATCCTCCCACAAAAGGTAGGTGTGACCTATATTTTATCATTACATTTTATTTTCATCCATGTTGATTATTTCAGAGTGCAAAATGTGGAAGAATCAGCTTACATGACCATTCTTATTGGTGGGTCACATTTTGAGGAATTGGTGTATGAAAAATTATGGAAGTAGTTTGAGGAATAAAATAGAATTTTTTGAGGGTAAAACTTTGATTCTTAAGTGCTCAAATTTTACTACTATTATAAACACATACACCTTTCCAACAATGCAAGAATTGCTTCAATCATAGTTCATATGCAAAATGTATGTCACTCGAAAGTTGACCTTCCTATTTTGACCACTATAAGTTGATTGAATGCCACTTCATCCTAAATTATTCATGGAAAAGGAGTTAGCCATATGATCATGATGAATAATACTATAGAAAATTCCATATTGTAACTCGAGCTAAGAGTTGAAAGTGTCAAACTTAACCACTAGTAGGTTATCAGGTTGTGTTATAACATGACCACTAGGAGGAAAAGGGGTTCCATTCTATTCAAGTGCATCTTGTTCCATATCTTAGTAGAGTAGCGGAGACTAAATGGTGAGAGAGAGAGAAAAAAAGAAAGAGTTTTTATGCACTATAGAAGCCCACATGCCACAGACCTCACTTCTTTGTACCTGCATCCATTTTCCATTCAGAGAATGTTAACAAAGAAGCCTCGCCTTTCAACAAGGTTTTCTCCTGAAAGGGTTTCCTAAGTTATATGATGTGTTAATTTTTGGTTTGTGACTTTTATTTAATTTTTTTATATTTTCTACATAATTATAATGTGTGTGCATACACAATATAAAACAACTTGCATATCCAAAAATATAAGGAGAAATAAACCCTCATAATGTGGATTTCAAATTTTCTAATATATTGTTTTAGATTTGTTGCGTTGAATTGTCTAATGGAATATCCACTGTAGTTTACACATCATATTGGTATCAAAGTATGTTTCTTTGGATATAATATGGGGAGTTATAGGGTATTAAGATATGTTAATCCAAAACTCACAAAATTATACTCATGGCTCACGAATTTGCAAATAACTATGAAGATCTTGCAAAGGAGAGGTTTGCACAGCTAGAAGCACAAGTCATAGATATAAATTGTAATGTGAGCCTCCTCATGTAGAACTTGACCAACAATCTTCTTGGGTTATTCATAAAATATGGAGGTTTTAATGTGGACGTCATATCAAAGGGGAAATCAGAAAATTGGGAAGAACCAAAGAGGGAATCTAAGAAAGAACTCAAAAAGGATCAACCCCATTAAAGTGTTGTGAATCATTCATAATCACTATTCAAAATGGAAGAGAAGGTATACATCAAGCCAAATCAAGGTGATATTGATGCTCTAAATTTAAATCAATGGTTGCAACAATTAGAATTTTATTTTAGTGTCCATAATATAGAGGAAGAACAAAAGATTTTGTTTACTCAGTTGAAATTAGAGGTACATGCCCTGACCTAGTGGGAAATCCACATGGAAACCTTGAGGTTGGATGGATATCCTTTGGTTACTAACTACGAGGATTTCAAAACCCTCATAAAGTCATAATTTTATCCTATCAAGTATGTAGAGGACCAATGGATCTAGTGGCATTACTTCAGGTAAAAGTAGGGGCATAGTGTATAGGAGTACACCACAGAATTTAGAAATATGGCCATAACGTTGGGTATCTCCCCAAAGAACCCATAAATAATTCTCAAGTATCTAATGGGTATACACATCCATCTATGGAAGAAAGTGATAATTTTCAAGCTCATATTAATGGATGAGGGTTGTATAAATGCATAGTACCTGGAGAACATAGGCCAGAAGCAAGGGAAATCAAGTGGGTCAAAGAATAAGGAGAATAAATATACATTTTAGTGGAGAGGAAGTGGAAATGGGTGGGACACAAAAACCACAACACACCAGTGAAAATATCCTAGCAACCACTGTAATATTGACAGTTATACAAGGGAGAAGTGTTGGAAGTTGCATCCAGCACTTAAACCAAAGAACAAAAAAGGATGATATGAGGAAGAACATCATGTCCATTGATTTGAGTAACCGGGTTGAAAGTAGCTCAAATGTGAATGAGAAAATCATTTGTACATCAGTGTAAAAGGAGGTGAATCATAGTATCCTTCAACAATAGGAAAATAATGAAAAAACCATACTCTTCCACATAAAGATATAGGTTAAGAAGAAAAATATTGATGCTTTGTTCGACTATGGATCAAAGTGGAATATCATTACAACAGAGATGGTAAAAAAATTAGGGTTGGAATTTCATGATCATCCAAACCATATCCATTGGGATGGGTAAATGAAGATGCGAAAATAAAGGTAACCAAATAGTGCAAAATTAGAGTTGCTATCTATATTGATTTTATTGATGAAGTAGAACTAGATGTAGTCCCCATTGATGTATGTGGAGTGGTTTTTGGAAGTCCCTTTATATACATGCGGGATGCAATCTTCATGTAGAGAGCTAGCCAGTACTGCCTCATCAATGATAGAAAATCATTCACCATCAATCTGCATAATGGAAGGTATAAAATTTCATTTGTGAGTGTCAACCAAGCCAAGAAACTGTTGGAATAAAGGAATTACTAGTGGGGGGTCGAATCAATAATAGTGGGATTCTTAAGACTTTAAGTACAAACCTTCAATTCCTTTCACTATTGTCAATTATTTTATAGATAATTCATACTACAATAAGCATGAATAGCTAGATATGTTATTCACATACATAAACTAATTAGTGCACACACACACATATTGACACAGGTTTTTTTACATGCAAACCCAAAGGGAGAGAACCACTAATTTGTTTGTTATTATGATGTAATTTAAGCACCTACTTAATTTCATTGAGTTGTTTGTGAGCACCCACTCACAAGAGGTTCCAACCCCCTTTAAATAGCAAGCTACAACTTTCCAAGAGGCACCAACCTCTTAGGAATGTAGGCCACTACCTTCTCTACCCACTATTTTACTTTTCATATAACTCTCAAACTAAAAATAGAGGCAAATATGTATACAAAGAAATATAAATATGATTCGCTGCAATACTAGCCTCTTCCCTTTAGCTCTACAGATCTCCTCTGAAATGTGCTCCTTGCTGCTCCTTTAGCTCTAATCATTGTCCTCTACAACATAGTATCTCAGTTAAACACTTGGCCCACTCACTCTACTTTCATGCTCACAATGCTTCTCTCTTCAACTCCCTCAACGATTCTACATTCACCCAATTTGCTCAATTATGCTTCATGATTTTTTCCTTTTGCTCCACTAGGAATGATGATGTCTTTATTGTGCATTATAAAATGCCATTCACGCTACCCAAGTGTACTCCTGCATGGTTTTCCAAGTGATTGTTACATCAAACTACCTGATCTCTTCAACCACATTAAACATTGGGAATGGGCTACTGAGAGTTTCCATGCTGAGAAATAAATCCTCAGACAACCTGCAACTCCAATGAGACTCTCCATGCTTATTCATTTGATCACAGTGCTCAGAATGCAATCCAACATGGCTCTATTCTTTTTGTAATTAATCTCCTGTTCTTGGGGACTCTTTCTTCATTTAAATCAATGAATTTTGTATGTAAGATCAAGCGTGGCTTGCTTCAGCTAATTACAAACCCATTAATCCTATCTGCAAAATTGTGACCCTTATTTCCTTGGCTCAACAATATTTGCAGTCGCCATTACTCCAGAGACACCAACTCCTATGTAAGTCCTTCATACACCTCTGAATTTCAATCTCAGATCCCTACATCATGTAACTTTTATTAATAATGTTTTTCAAGTTCTTATGGGTTCACCAAGTTTCGATCTTGGCCTCTAGCCCCTTTTGCTTAGGATCCTATTGATTTTTCACCATAGGACTGGGTCCTATGACCAGCGACAGAGAACTTAGATGACGAGCCCTTCAAGCTCCTCTCAGGGGCTTATCTCCATGTGTCCCCATATAACCATATCATGCTAACATCATCTCCCATCATCACCTCCTGAGATTCAATCAAATGCTACCATGTATCTTGTGAGAGGAGAGAGAAAGGATCCCTCAACCCTTGGTTTTGCGAGAGATTACCTTTTTAAATCTCTACTCCCTGCAACCCTGACAATTTTAAGGAATTGAATTAATAAGAGGTTACAAGGTTCTCACCTTTCGGGGTTCTAGGTTTTTGGGCCTTTCTGGATTTTGGTGTGTTTGCTTCTCCCACACACTCTATTCCTATGGCCCTTTTAAATAAGCCTTTGGACTCCAAACTTCCAGGATTTTGGACCTTTTAGAGTTGTAGGCTTCCCACTTCCCATGCTCACTATAATCTTGCAGCCTCTTTGAATATGCTTCGGGGCTCTGACCTTCTGGGATTCCAACTCTTGTAGGCCCAACTTTGACTTCCTTAGACTTTTGATCTAAGAGGCCATTTGCAGACTTCCTTATTTTGTTGGAAGTTTATTTCAAAGCTCTTTCCAGTTGAGTAGGTAGGATGTATTTTTGATCCCATTTTCTACCTAAAAAATGGCTTCAAACTCTCTACTATTATTTTCACCTTGACCCTTCTTCTTATGCCTGGAACCTTCTCTTCTAAAGCATTTTGTGAGGTTCCACATACCATTGGAGAGATCTTTCTAGGCACTCACCAATTATTCCACTCTCATCAATAATAGATCTGATCTCTTGAGACATAATCCTCTTAAATTTTTGGACTCCTCGGCCAAAATTGTCAACATTTTATGGCTTCTCCATTAAGCCTTCTACTATGATGATTCTCTATAGAATACTCTGACAACTATGGGACTCCCCCTAAACTGCATGCTCCTTAATGCCAACAATTTGTGCCTACATCCTTAATGCAAGTTGAGTTGACGTCAATGCCAACAAACAAAGTGACAACAACCATTTAGAAAATGCTAATTTTCCAACAACCTCCCCTTTTGCAATTAACGGAAACAAAATAAGTTCCCCCTGAGACCAAGCATGGTTTACTTCATCATTTTTATTCCATTTTACATTAGTTATCTTCTCCCCCTTTGTCATCAATGGAAAATTCTCATGAAAACTCCCCTTGAACCATTGCAACTTGCACTTTGATTGATCCCACACACTAAGTAACTGCTAACACACATTATAATTGAGCCATTTGGGAGGAGGAGTCACAACTTCTATCTGTTCCCAAAGATACACAAAGGAATCTCTTTTAAGTGACTTAGTAAAGATGTCCTCAAGTTGTTCTTTAGTGGCCACATATTCAATTCAAACAATGCTAGTTGCAACATGCTCTTTTAAGAAATGGAACTTGATAGGAATATGCTTGGTATTTGAGTGCATAACAAGATACTTAGAGATGTTGACAAAACTAGTATTATCACACATCATTGGAATTGGATCAGTGAAATCTACCTTAATGTCCTTCATGATCTTCTTCATCTGAAGAATTTGTGAGCAACTAGTGGCAAATATAATATACTCTACTTCAACAGTTAATAGAGAAATGGAGTCTTGTTTATTGTTGATCCAGGACACTAAGTAGTTTCCCAAAAAGAAGGCCTCACCATAGGTGCTCTACCTCTCATCAATATTGCGTGCCCAATCAACATCAATATATTCCTTCAACTTAAATTCTTTTCTTCTAGCATACTACAATCCATAATCTGCTGACCCTTGGAGGTATGTGAAAATGCTTTTGATAGCAATGACATGACTTTCACAAGGGAATATAGTCGTGAGACCCACTACTTTCATAATGTCTGGTCTGGACACTGAGAGATACAACATGCTTTCTATCAATAATATTTAGTCAGTCTCATTTACAATGTTGTCTCATCTTCTTTGCAAAATTTTCATTCTGTAACCATGGCTGTGTTAACTGGCTTGCAATCTTCCAACCTAAATTTCTTCAAAATTTCTTGTAGATATTTGGATTGGGAGATAAATAGCACTTTTTTTGTTGAGAAAATTCAATACCAAGAAGAAGAAAAATTCTCCTATCATAGACATCTCGAAATCTATCTTCATACAGTTTGTGAACTGATGTCCCAATCATTCCAAGTCACTACAAAATATTATGTTATCCACATACACTACCACAATTAGTAGACGATCATCTTGAGATTTTATGTACGGATTGTTGTCTACAATTCCTTTCTTAAAGACTTGTTTTTGAAGGTATTGATCTTGTCTTGGATACCAAGCTCTAGAGGCATGTTTTTTGTCAATGTAAGGCCTTTTTCAATTTGCACACAAACCCATCATCTCTGGTGAGCATCAACCACTTTGGATTCTCTATGTAAACTTCTTCTTCCAGATCTCTATTGAAAAACATTGGCTTCACATCCATCTTATATACCTTGATGTTTTTATGACTAGAAAAGGCAAGAAGCATTATGATAGCTTCTAGTCTAGCTACTGGTGCAAAGCTTTCCTTGAAATATATCCCCTCTATATCGGCATACCTCTGCAGACTAAGAAAGCCTTGTTTTTTATTACTTGACCCCACTTACTCATCTTATTTTTAAAGACTCATTTTGTTCCTATGACATATTTCTCTTTGGGTCTTCAGACAAGATCACAAGTGTCATTCTTCTCAATTTGGTCAAGTTCTTCATTCATAGATATTAACCATTACTTGTCCTCACTTGTCTGACTGATATTCTTAGGCTCAAACTGAGATAGCAGAGCAAGATTTGCACAACTTGAGCTACCAACAAGTTTTCTCCTAGCATGAACACCAAGTCTTTGATCTCCAAGAATTTACTCTTAGGATGTTCTTTCTGTACATTCCTGGAAGGTGTTTTGGGTCTTGGATTTGTGCTTGTTTATATGTCTTCATTATATGACTTTGTTTATTCATGGTTTGAGGTCCTGATGGTTGAACTCTCTTCTCCATCTGAGTTCATGTTTCCTTTGGAGGACTTAGATTGTGAAGTTTTTTTTATCTACTACTACATCAATGCAATCCTTAACCCTCTTTGTCGTTTTGTTGTAACACTTGTATCCTTTACTTTGAGTAGAGAGCCCGATAAATATACCCTCATCATCACATGAATAAAACATTCCAAGATTTTTATCATTCTTTTTATGAAGTATTTTCTCCCAAATAACTAATGCAGGCTTTCCCTTCCAAAACTTACAGGGATCTTTATCACTATTAGGCCTGGGTTGTGTTTTGTTTGATAGTGATCCAAAATGGATCTAACATAGACTTCTAAGTCTATGAATTCTCCTCACAAAGGAAAAATTAAATTCATTGGATGATTTTGAAAATAGTCTCATTTCATAGATTGTTTCATTCTGAATCCAACACAATTTAAATGGGCCAAAATGGACTCCAGATAAAGGACTTATTGTAAAAAGAAGATTTTCCCAATGTCCCTAGAAAAGGAGATATTTTCTTGTTAAATGGGACTTAATGAAGAATATGCATATCTCAAATAAAATTGCATTGAAAAGGTTTAAAGGGCAGAGCAGTAGGCCTTAAGGGCTCCTTGATAGCGATCTCCGATATATCACATTGGAGGAAAGCCTTTGTGCAACATCAAAACCCTGGGAAGGCCGATTGGTGATATGTCGATGTTACGATGTGTGTTACACAGTAATTTGTCACCATTTGTCACTGTTCTTGTTACCCCTCCCCCGCACTTTGGAGGACTCATTCCAGGACCTGTGAGAAGTGACACAACTTGAAAACACTTGCACTATATTCCCCTAAGTATGGACTTCATATGCCCTGAAGACATCTCCTGCAAAATACCCTTAAAAAGTTCCCTTTTTCCATTAGCGCGGTTTCCTAATGTACTACTCGCGCCAATGGGGGAAATCCTCCAAAGAGGGCGTGCCAGTTGGCGCTCTGTCTCAGAGTCGGACCCGTGCCAACACAATTTGGTAAAGTTTTTAACAAACAAACACATGAAGGTTCTTTCCAACTCATGAACTCTATCCGTGAACGCTTTTCGAGGATAAAGCCAACTCGATCGATGGTAGAGCCAACTCGATCGATGTTGTCATTGATCTTATCTCCTTAAGGATGAAGCCAATCCCATGGATGGGGTGATGGATCTTATCTCCTTCCCCTATCTATAAAAGCTTGTCCTGTTGCCTTTGACAAGCTAGTGGTGGCTCCAGTGGCAGTGGCAGTGATAGCTCCAGTGGCAGTTCTAACATACTGATAGCTCCAGAGGGTTAGTTCTAGTTCCAGCAGAAGGAGAATTATACTTTCAGAAGGCCAAGAGATTTCTGCAAGGAATAAGAAGATTCCTGTAACCAAAGAGAGAGAGGCTTGTTCCCCATCCCAACAAGCTTTGCAAGGCATGTGTACTTGATCACCCAGCCAAAGGAGGATTTGACGTCAGAACTATGGTTGTATTCTTCTTTGTTGATTATCAATAATAGATGACTATCATTATGGTTCCACTCACTCTTGTCGTAATGATGTTTGAGTTATATCTTTTCTGACCGATATATAATTGCATCTATTGGATTTTATGTTTGTATTTGTGTCGTTCTTTGCATGTGCAGGTGTCCATTCACGGAGATCATGGGGATCGTGACTGGTCGAAGCAAAGGATCGACTCTTCTACAATACTAGTGTTGGAATCCAAGTAAACTCTTATCGCTTACCTTTAATTTGCAATTAGGAACTTGCGTGATAGCATTGTTTGATTGTTGCTAGACCCGATCTGGGCTAGTAGGGATCGCCTCTGTCTGCAGAGGGGATTTACCTCCACAACAATTTGGCGACTCCACTGGGTAAGATTGTTTGTTGTTTGATTTGTAAACTTTGGATCTCTGGTTTGGTTTACGAACCGAACAATTTGGGGTTTGTCTTGCCTTTTTGGTTTTTCTTGTTTTGCTTGCTTGATCGGCCTTCTGAGTTGATTTCTTCGACTGTCTCTTGCTCCCTGGTTTGTCTAAGTACTGTTGGCCAAGTCCTGGGCCACTCATTTTTATTTTTGACCTAGAAAACTCGGTTAGCGTGCTTTTTAGCCTGACAGTCATGCCAGTGGGCGCATGTTGCACACATACAACCTGCGCCAATCCCATAAAAGTGTGAGTTGCAGCCTGACAGTCACGCCAGGACTGTGAACTTTCCCAGTTTGCCTGTTTGCGAGCTTTCTAATCCTGGATTTTGTGCCTAGATACGTTTTTCAATCACCTGAGTGTGTCAGAGCTTTGTTTGACTGGTTTTTGGCCCTCATCCTTCGGGTGTTCGCTTGTTTCCGTCGATTTCACATTGTAGCCCTAGGGCATCTAGTGGCTTTGTGCATCGAGCCTTCCATAGGAGTTTCGGCC
>Ga0181464_1001715_pt2 | contig 10684 bp, 14 predicted proteins | sample InSIn2gowninarea_FD_119074 | JGI IMG/M metagenome (GOLD analysis project Ga0181464, IMG submission 119074) | Clean room microbial communities from NASA Spacecraft Assembly Facility at Jet Propulsion Laboratory, Pasadena, California, USA -... ...
TTATCCCTTTAGTTTCTACACCCACTCATTGGGCTAGAGGGATTGTCTTTGTCCATAGAGAGAATTAACCTTGTCAACACATGGCTGATAGAATGTTTGTAGCCAAAGGGTATAATGGTAGTAGGAGGGTGTTGAAATGGGTGGATTTGATGCGTTTGACAAAAACAAATAGGGAGTGAGTTTCTAGTTTTATGTATGATATTAAGGTTAAATATTGTTCAAAATCTATCATTTCATTGGATATACTTTCTTTAATGATCATAAGGGGTGGGTTTATGTATTTATGTTGAAATTACCTTTATTTTTTAAATTAAGACCTAAATGTATTTATAAATTAATTGCTTTGGCTAAAAATTAAATTGATCTTAAGAATAACTACCTGAAGCTCTTGTCCATCTAAATTTATCAAGTTTGAATTTTGATCTTAACAATCTCAGTCGACCCTTTCCAGTGTTTTCACAAAGGTTTGGCAATGAGTCATTTGCAGGAAACAGGCTCTGTGGAACTCCTCTTGCACCCTGTGGAGGAACTCAAGTTGAGAGGCGTCCTGTACTAAGCCCTGAGGAAGTTGCAGGAATTGTTATTGCATTGATGACAACCATTGTTGTTTGGGTTTCATTTTGATAAGCATTGGATGTGCCCACAATATGAAAGTGTTGAGAGGAGGATGGGGCCCTTTCTTGAATGAATTGGAAGATGAAGAAACAGGGGAGGGCATATTGGTGGTTTGTGAAGGTGGGGAGAATATCACGGTGGAGGATGTGCTGAATGCAACAGGTCAAGCACTCGGTAATACCAACTATAGAATTGACTACAAAGACAAGATTATCCAAGGAGGAACTATTTCTCTAAGGATTCTCAGCGATTGGACTTGCAAGGACCGAAACAAACTCCTGTCTATAATTATGGATTTGGGTCACCTTCCACATGAAAATATAGCACATCTCAGAGAGTTTTGTGTGAAAACCAAGGATAAGGAATATTTTCTCTGTTATCTTTTGTTTCTTCTCCAAAAATAGGAAAATTGATTAGATTACATCCTCCATTCATAGGATATCAATAGTACATGGATCACAAAGATTCAAAGAAAGTCTTCCCTTGAAAGCTAGTTATATCCTCCATGACCAACGAAAAAACATTTGTAGGGTCCTATGAAATGGGCAATATCACTAATATAACTCATGGCCTTTTTGGCCTCTACATTTTAGAAATTTTCTATTGTTGACAAGAAACCAATTTCACTTCCAAAATAAATGTAATTCTCCCAAATATATATCACAAGGAAAAAATACTATCACTTTATCTAACAAGTATCCACAGTCTTATTCCACTTGCAAATTGGGGTTTGGATTGAAATAATAAGATTCAAGAGGCCATGGTCTAACCAAATATTAAAAATACTGAAGAATGCACTAGAGTTCTACATCTCACATACGTACAAGTGAGGCTCTAGATTCAATATGAAGTCTTTAAAATGCTCTCTTCTTCATTTAGGGAAATCCTAATCTTTTATGTCTATGAGTTGGATCCTTACTTTGTCTTACTAATGCAAAAACATCCTTGCTTTTACAAATCATTGAGGTCGGAGGCCCTCTTTGACTTGGGCTCATATGCACAAGATTTTTCTTGGAGCGTCAAGAGGACTTGCCGACCTTCACACCAAGCTTGAACCAATTTCTTAAGAAACATTTCAAATTTTTTCTCACACAAATGCCAGTTAATAAACAAAATTGCATAAAAATTTTACTTCTATCTTCTACGCTACTCTTTCCTGCGCTACCACCTTATGATGTTCCCATTGCAACATGTGGTGCATTTGATAACTAATATAATATTAAAAAATATTTAATTGAAGTTATATACTTCTACATTTTTTTCCTATTTGCAAAAGATTAATGTTGAAGTGAAAGGAAAATGGTCCAAAATTTCAATGAACTTTTTGATGATTTGGGTAGTTTTAAAATTTGGCAATAATTTTCTAGCCATTATTATACCATACATTGATCAATCTTAAATTATGTGCAACTATACTCATTTCTAATGTTGGTATTAATTTTCACTAAAAAAATTCATTTATGAGAAAATTAACTCTATATCTACTTAATAAAAAAAATTATAAAAAAATTTAAAATTAAATGTAAATTTCAAAATTAATTTACAAGTTTACATAATGTAAAAAAAATTATAAATAAAAAGTTTACAATTAACCTTAAAATTTTAATACTACTTTACATGCTAAAATTTCAATATTACTTTACATCCTAACTGACTTAAAATAAGATTGAAAAATGCTTAATTCCCATCTATTCTCTGCACTAGAGATGGAGTGAAAATGTGATGGGATAATCAAGAAATACATATGGAAAAGGATGGATCACAGACATTATTATATGGTAATGTGTAGCATTTATAATATATTCTCTAGGTTGTATGAAATATTAACATAATATTGACCACAAAGATTTTTTATTCCAATAGTAAAATAGTAAGGTAGTTGGTTGTAGCAATATTGTTAAAATATGCATCGAGATAAAATTGAAAAAGATTTAGAGAGTATATATATATATATAAATGTATCTCATCATTATGAGTCATCTAAAATGAAATTAGATACTTTTTTAGTAATTTCCTCTGCCCTTTTCTAATGTAATGACTTTTCCTCTAGATGAAGAAGGCCTTAGGGATGGTGTTGGAGTTTGATGTGTTAAAAATTGAGATCGAGAGCTGCGAGAACAATTGCACAACACAAATAAAATGCACTGTGATATTATTCATCACAACATTTAAAAATATAGGGCGTAACACACTTATTTTGACACATCTAGATCATGATTCCAACTCATTACATAGGAATCAACAATCCTAGACTAATGCTTGGGAACTCACAATGACAACTACAAATGATATGGAAGCATTACTTCGAACACCCTCCCTTAATGCACATGGAAAACATTGAAAACACATCTTACAAAACAATATGATATATGTCTGACTCACCTTCATCAACACTCACATCCACTCTAGAATCTCACAAACATCTCTTTTTCTTCACCACCACATCTTTGAGTTGCCACTTGACCTCCATGTAAAACATAATTGCCTTCGACCATCATTGATGAACTTTGTACAATTGATGTTTTTTGACTACCCTGGAGAATAGCCTAGATACTGAATATCTCTATGGGAATGCTTCCATCCTAGTAGTATGCATCAAAATACATCCAGTTATGTAGGTAAATTGTCTATGTACTAAGCTTATCCAGTAGTCCATCATATAACTTACCTTTTTGATATACATATGAAGAAAATATGTAACTAATGTTCTTGAAGCACCAAAGAACAAAAAGGCACATTAGTATATAATCGAATCAACATAACCAAGTCAATGATGTGTTCTCTTGACACCAATGAACATTGAGAACCATTAACCTGAAGAATGTTTTTATGTTCATTAACTAGTCTTTCATATAATTACAATAAAATCACAGTAAATTTATATGCCAAACCTTAAATACAGACCCAAATTAAACACTAAAACATTGACCCACTATAGGCACATACAAGACATCTACTGCCATCATAAACTTGGACACCGTATCAAAAACTTCGAAATAGCTCGGAAAATAACCCAAAAATATAAAGTTGATGGAGCAATCTTTATGATTTCCCAACAGCACACTCTTCCGTAGTGACAGGGTGTGATTTCCCAGTAGCGGATGCTTCCATAGCCACAGGGTCTTCGTGACATGTGATATTCACTTTACGCCTTTCCACATTAAACGACGGAAGATGTGCTCTCAATTCGGCTGACAGAAATAGTTTCAAACCACTGTAACCAACAACGATTTTGATGCCAACTTTGTCCATATTAGAAAAAATTAAGGTGGGCAGGCTATAAGCCTTGTATTTCTTTACAAGTTGAGAATTGGCATCATGATCAATTTTGAAAACCTTTAATTTCCCTTTTGCACTCATGTGATGCCCAATAAATGATAGGAGCTATAAGCTTGCATGGTCCACACCAATCGACCACAAAGTCAACAAGCACTCCGAATTCAGCACATTTGAACCATAGTTACCAATTTCGGCCATACTGGCCAAAAAAATACGTAAATTGGCTAATTCGGTTCGGTACACTGAATAATTCATGGGATTACAATTCGGTATGGTGCATGATTTTGGTCAAGTCTTTCAACTAGATTATCGCCTCCAGCATTCACTATTTCGGCGTCTAATGTGCTTCGTGCCTCCACCCTGAATGTTTCAGCATCCAATGTGCTTCATTCCTCCACCCTAAACAAAGAAATCAGCGTCCACTGTGCCTCTACCTCGACCCTAGACACAGAACTCGACCCTAAACACAGAAAGGAGAAAAAACAAAGATAATTATATAAATATCTACCTGATTCAACATATTAAGCATAACTATGCTAACTTAGTAACTTGGTAAGTATGAAATGTTAATGAGTAACACATTTCCGTTAATGACTATTTCATTATTATTTAGTATGAAATGTTAATGACTAATACTATCTCCATTTCTCGGTTTGATTTTGTTATTTCATTATTTTTTTTGGTCAAGTAAGAGTGGATCCTTCAATTAACCGAACAAATATTACATATGGTACACGTCTTTACAAGTGTAAAGACCAACAAAATACAGACCGGTGTAAGAACAAACATACAACCGGGGCAACCAACCCCATAACCTTACAACCATACCCACCAAAGCCCCCTGGGCAAAACCTAAAAGAAAAAATTTCTGAACTCTTCGCAATTCTTCTCCTTTAATACTTCTCCTTCAAATCTTACCGCTCAAACTCCCCAAAACTTAACCCTCAAACCCCACCGTCGATCAAACTTTCCAATAGATGGTTGAAAAATATCCAATCTACCGAGATCCACTGTCTATCTTCCTTCAATCGGACGTTAGATAATCACTCCGATCACCTAAGTTGCATGGTGATTTTGTACCGTTGATCAAAATCCATTTGATCAGATGGTCCATAAGTCATTGTTGTAGAAACTTACTCAGAAAATACCCGTTTTTTCGGACCTGATATAGAATAAAACCATGGTATAAAAAGATATTGGGTCCGCTCAACCCCTTAACTACCAAACAAATTGAAGCCCGATATCCCTTTGATATCAAAGGCCAACAAACTCAATGGTTTGTGGCCCAACAAAAAGCACACGTTTTAACCCAACCTCCACTCCCACCAAGCACATTGTTTATGCTATGGCGTAAGCATTGACTGTGGGATCGGATGGTTGAAAAGTTCTCCAATCTGTCGAGATCCACCATCTATATTTCCTTCCATCGGATGGTATATAATCACTCTGAACAACCAAGGTGCATAGTGATTCTGCACTGTTGATCAAAACCCAATTGATTCGACGGTCCACAAGTCATTGCAATAGAAAGTTACAAGCTATTTACCCACTTTGACAAACCCGATATAGATTAAAACCTTGGTCTAAAAAGATATCAGGTCCGCTCCACCCCTTAACTTTTGATCAATTTGAAGCCTGATATCCATTCGATATCGAAGGCCAACAGAGTTTATGGTCTGCGGCCCATCAAAAAGCACACTATTTATCCCATCCTCCATTCCCACCAAACACGATGTTTGTGCTATGGCATAAGCATCGACTATGGGATCTACGATTAGGATTCGCTCCAGCACTTCAATTAGGCTCGGGACTTCTACTCTTTCCAACTTCCATTAGTCTTCCTCTTGCTCATTATTCATGATCTAGAAGCACTCTATATCTTTGGCCTCCTATCTATGACAATCTTCCCGCAGTTTACCAGAGGGTATAGACTCCCAGTCATACCATATATAACTCTCCTTGCATATCATGCCTTCATTCACCAGATGATCAACTAACATATTGACTTTTCGGCGCACATGAACAAAATTGACTGTTCTTAGGGTTTGAAAGTGGGAGTGAATGTGCTGAAAGACCTGTGAGAGCCTCCAATGTTTCGACATGTTTCCAGGTGTTGTTCCATTGCACATTTTCTTAGCTGCAATAATGACCAATTCTAAGTCAGCTTCTATGATGGCGTTGTGTAAATTTAACTCAATCAGGATTTCCAGGCTTTGTTCTAAGGCCATGAGCTCCACCATTTTATTAGTGGCAATCCCAAAATGACTGTGGAAGATATCCTTTATGCTCCCCTGCTCATCTCTTATGACACCTCCAAATCTAGCCATCCCTGGGTTGCCCTTAGAGGCCCCGTCTATATTTATTTTCAAAAAACCATGAGGAGGAGGCTGCCAAATATCTTTACCAGCAGTTGTTTTGCTCAAACCCTTAACAGCACAAAGGGGAACTAGAGAATGTAGACCCAACTGCCTCAGAATGCAAGCCTCCTGGGCCGAAGGGGGTTCCTTAGAAATATTCTACATAAGGGCTCCACTATATCTTTGATTTGTCGTAGAATTTGGCTAATGATATTCTTGGTCGAGCCAGTTTTGTTCTTGAAAATTCTACCATTGCGTTCCTTCTAGACATACCAGATAATAAAGCCCGGAACCAGAGTCTAATCCTTGTTAATGATTTTGTTACCTGAGAAGTCTTTCCGCCAATTCTTCAATGTGTTGGTGATGTTGAGTCTGTCTCTGTCAGTTTGCCTGAAGACTGAAGCTGCCCAATCCCACAAGATAGAGGTAAAGGGGCAGTGGTTTAGTAAATGCTCCATCATTTCTTCCTGTAATCCACATAGATGGCATTTGGATGGACCAACAAAACCTATTTTCAGAAGATTCTCCCAAGTGAGAATTTTCTTTTGGTGAACTAACCACATAAATAACTTGACTTTCATCCATTGCGGTTTCCTCCAAAGGTTATTCCAAACCCGGTCAGGATTTGCATAATCAAAACCTAGGGCCTTGCATTTAGCTTCTTTGAGGTTAAATCTTCCTTCAGTGTTTTGGCCCCATCTCAGTTGGTCAGATGAGGAAGACACTAAAATCTTCCTCTTTTCCAAGTCTAGAGCCAAGGAATCCGCCTGTGCTTTCAAAGGCCTCTCTTCATTGTAACCAAGATTCTTCCACATTTTCCATTTTCCATTATCTCTTACCTGATCCCAGAAGTCCCTTACCATGAGTAGACCTTTGTTATCAGTGTCATTTTTGAGAGCAGATAATCCTTCTTTAAACAAATTTGGTTCCTGATACCAGTTATCCTCCCAAAATCGGGCAAGGTTCCCAGCTCTGATCTCCCAGAAACTATGATGTTGGACAATGCCTCTATTCTCCAAAGCAAGGTTCCAAATGTGGGAGCCCTTGATGTGCCCTGACATTTTGATATAATCCCTCTCCTGCCAATTCTTTGCATATTTCTTCTTCCAAAGCTTTTCCCAAGGGGTTGCCAATTCCTTTAGCCATCTCCACCAAAGTTTTACTCCCGAAACTCTACTAAGGATTTCAAGGTCATGAAGCCCCAAACCTTCATGGGCCTTAGGTTTGTAGAGCTTGTCCCAAGCTACCAACGCCCACTTCTTTTTCTCTTCCCCTTTACCCCAAAGAAAATCTCGTTGAATACTCCTGATTTTTTGTATAACACCTTTGGGAGTAGGGAGGGCTGAAAAAAAGAAAACAGGTATAGCTTGTAGAACAACCTTTGTAAGCACAAGACGCCCCTCCAAGTTCAAAGACCTACAGGTCCATTTCTGACTTTATCTTGAAGTTTATTGGTGACCGATTCCCACAATCCCTTACTCAGAGGTTTTTTAGTAAGAGGCATTCCAAGGTACTTGGAAGGTAACTGAGCCCTTTGAAACCCTAGAATTCTTGTGAGGTTCCTCTAAATAGCAATGTCAGTATTGAAAAAAAAAACTTTTGATTTGTCAAGGCTTACCTCTGTACCAGTGGCCAAAGCAAAGTCGTTCCGGATTTGTTTAAATGCTCTGGTTTCTTAAACCGTAGGAATGCCCTACAGCATTGTATCATCCACAAATTGTTGATGAGTATAGGCATCCCCATCCGGGGTAAGTTTCAGACCCTGGATTCTTCCTTCACCATTTTCTATTTTGATCGCTCTGCCTAGTCCTTCCATCATGAGAACAAAAAGGAAGGGGGAGAGTGAATCCCATTCTCTAAGACCCCTAGAAGGTATAAAGGTTCTAGAGGGAGATCCATTAAGCAGAATTGAGAAACTAACTGAGGATACAAGGGCCATAACCCATCTTATCTAGTTGTGGTTGAATCCATAAGCTCTTAGCACCTCCTAAATGTATGCCCAACTTAGCTTATCATAAGCTTTCACTAGGTCCAGATGCATTATCATACCAGCTTGCTTCTTGCTCTTAAGAGAGTGTACCACCTCATGTGCTTGTATGATGTTGTTGAGAATCTGTCTTCCTTCCACAAAACCAGTTTGCTCCTATGAAATGAGAACAAGAAGAAGAGGCTTTAGTTTGTTAGCAATCACTTTGGAGATAATTTTTTACATCACATTACATAAAGCTATGGGTTTGAATCTATTTGGTGTCGTATATTTTTCATGCTTTAGAATCAAAGCTATGAAAGAGGCATTAAGAGCTTTAAAAATAGTTTTGGATCATCTAGAGTCTTCCACAACATCAAGGATATCTTGTTTGACTATTTTCCAACAAGCTTTGAATAAATCCACATTGAAACCATCAGGAACAGGAGCTTTCCCATTTTGCATCTCATTTATGACCTCACTAACCTTCTCTTCAGACACTGGCCTGTTAATATTGTGGTTGTCTTCCCTGGTTACAAGTTTAGGAATGAACTTTGTGAATTTGTTAATGAACCGAGATCTGTCAATGAGAGGCTCCTCTGCTATGCTATGGAAGTACTGAACTAGGATAGATTCTATTTCTATTTGTGAGACAAGCTCTTTCCCTTGATAATCTTTGAGTTTGGAAATTCTGTTATGAGATCTGTGATCCAAAGTTTATCTATGAAAAAATTGTGTGTTTCTTTCTCCTTCTCTAATCCACTGCACCCTCAGTTTCTATCTCCATAAAATATCCTCTTGCAAGCACTGATCCTCCCATTCATTCTACAAAGAATCAGCCTGAATTTTCCTTTCCTCAGTAGAACCCTCTAGGATGTTGATCTGATTAATCTCCTAGATTTTCTTCTCAACTTCTTTTTTGACTTTAAAAATATTGCCAAACTCTTGTTTATTCCAATCTTTAAGCCTAGATTTGATGTGCTTGAGTCTTTACTACAGTATGAGCATTTTAGTGCCTTGAATGGGCCTATCTTCTGTCCACCATTTGTCAATATTGCTGGTGAAGTCAAGGTGAGAGAGCCAGATATTTTCAAACATAAAGGGTCTATTCCTTGGTGTACCCATAAAAGTAGCTTACATCTGGACAGGCTAGTGGTCTGAGCCTCCGAAGGGAAGGATCAAAACTGACATATCAAGGCCTTTGATAAGGAGTTCCTCTAAGATTATGAATCTGTCTAATTTAGAGGCAACTTGAGAAGCTCCTCCTATCTTATTATTCCAAGTAAAAATTCCATTTGTTGTTTTTGTGTCCAATAGCCCCATGTTATTCATGAAGTTCTAGAAGGCAATAGAGTCCCTGCCTAGTTTCCTTGTACCTCCTTTTTTTTCTGTAAGAGATTTAATCATATTGAAATTCCCTGCCAGAATCCAAGGCATATTAGGATGTCTCTCCCTCAATTCCTCAAGGGATGTGAGAAGCTTTAGTTTGTCTTCTAGTTTTTTAGGGCCATAGACATTAGTGATCATGTAGATCTCCTTATCCCCCAAATGTTGAATCACCATCAATAGATAATTCCTAGAAGCTTCAACATCCAGGATTCCAAGTCTTTGATGATCCCATACAGTGAGAATCCCCCCCACCCCCCCGCTGAGTTATCCACCTTTACCTCTAGATACTCATACTTGATTAACCATTTGTTGTGTATCTCTCTAATCTTATCCATCGAACATTTTGTTTCCTAAATAAAAATCATATATGCTTTTTCTTCTTTTATTCGACTACTAAAATTTCTTTGTTTCCTTTTACTTCCTAGACCCCTAATGTTCCAGGTTGTAAGCTTCATTAAGAAAGGTTTGTAAAGGATTAACCGGTAAGATCCTTCATCTTACTTGAGTTAATCATAATTTTTCCACATTCGGACAACATCTCATTCTGTTTCTTCCTTCCTCTTTTCCTACACGAGTTCTTTGAAGAAAGCATCGGTGTATCCTCCATCATTTTCACTCCCCTATTCTCCTAGCTGTCATGGTTTCTTTTCACTCCATAGCACTTTGTTTGTGATCTCCAGAGGAAGAGCTATTGAACCTTATCAAACTCTGCTTTTGGCAGAGAGTCATCCCCTTTTGTGATTCTTTGCTCTAAAAAATTTTCTAGATCTAAATTCTCCCTCTCTAGAATCTCCTGCAGTTCATGGTCTTCCGTTCCTGCCTCACTTGAATTCATCTCGTGTTCCCTATTAAGCTCCATCGTATTTGGCAAATCATCCATTTGTTTGTTGTTTTCTAGTATCTCCTCCATGTTAGCATCCCCTTCCTTCTCATTGTGAATATTCTCTGATTCCTGGTTTGTCCCATTGTTTTCAACTTCTTCTTCTAAGATATTGAAACTATTGTGGTTCGTTTGTCCGTCTTCAGTTTTTCTTTTGGTACCTCTTGCCTCTTACTAAAAAACCTCTGAGTAAGGGAT
>Ga0181464_1001833_pt1 | contig 10684 bp, 7 predicted proteins | sample InSIn2gowninarea_FD_119074 | JGI IMG/M metagenome (GOLD analysis project Ga0181464, IMG submission 119074) | Clean room microbial communities from NASA Spacecraft Assembly Facility at Jet Propulsion Laboratory, Pasadena, California, USA -... ...
GAACTATTCATATAAAATAAAATGTATGAGTAGCAATTAACTCTTACTAGTGGTGGTAGGGATAAGCCTCCTTCCATTAGGGTTATGGAACTAAGTATAAATGAATATTTTTCATCAATTATTTGATTAAATTCAAAGGTAATAAGGATAATATTTTTGTATTTGTATAGTTATAGCATAGAGATGGAAGCATATATGATCCACTGAAGGTTATTAGTAGTAAAGAACATGATTGGTAGTGACCTTTGAGTGGTTTCTCCTTGAATGGTTTATGATGACCATAATCTTAGCCCTAATAAGTTATTTTAGTACACATATCAATTGAAAGGTTGTGTTTTTATTAAGTCTACATTCTATTAATGTTTGAGAATGTTAACTCTTTTATAACAAGGGGTTTTTTTATGTGATCAAGTTGAAGCTAGTCTTATAATAGGAATATAAAATCTTGATTTGAATATTTTGGCCCAATGTCATACAATGACATAAATTTTAGAGAAAATAATTTATTTCTAACTTAGAATATCAAAAACTCCATGAATCAAATTGAATATTTACAATGTTAGTACAGACCTTGATAAGAGTATAACAATCTAAGGTTAATTTAAATAGATTTACTAAAAGAGTTATGAGATGATGTTTGATGAGGGTTGAGTTCCACCCTAGCATGTGAAGAATAAATGTTGGTTCTCATGTTGAGAAAGTTGTTCAACGATCAAGTAGAATTGAATTCTATTTGAATGTGGAGGATGAGTACTGGAAATCAAGATGAGAGATGATATTCAACGATCTTGGAAAATCGAATTCCATGTTAGTTTTAAGAATGTGTATTGGATCTCAAAATGAAAGGGATCATCCAATGGTCCTAACTCCTATTGTGATGATTTGATGCGAGATGATGAGGAAAGATACCTCAAGCATTGGAGGTCATGATTCAACATATTAAAGCTACAAATAATGTTTGAGCATAATGATTAACTTCAAAATAACTTGGAACTAACAATGTTATTATCATGGGCTTACTTCAGATCATCGCTAATCATAAATACCTTGCACTATTTGAAATAAATTTTAAAAAGATATTCTATTTTTTTTCCAATAGAAAAAGAGTTAATGATAGTATGAAGCTTTGTTGTTTGGATAACAAATCATCCATGATTTAATATTAATGATAAGAAATGATTTTTACAAGAAGATGTTTGACATTTATGACGATAACAAGATGTGTGATGAATGAAATTTATGTTGAATGATGATTTAAATACCCCAATTTAGGTAGCAAATCATTCCTTAGATTTTAGCTAAAGATAACATTTTAGTTTCATGAAAAACCCTAAATGACTCAAAACTAGAGATGCTATTATCATGAGCTTATAATGCAATGGCACTAAGCATGATGTTTGGTGTCATTCAAAGTAGAATGAGATGAGAGAGAAAAAAAGATTCTACTTTTTCCCTAATATATGAGGGCTAATGATAATCTTGTAGTTGAGTCAGTAGGATGACATGCTTGCAAAATTAGGTGATATGATGATTGAGTGATTGATAAATAAAGTGATAGATTGATGTGATTGAAGGATGATGTAATTTGATATGATTGATGAATTATATGATGTGATTGATAAAATATATGATATAACTGGATAGAAGAAATGTTGTTGGGATCGATGTTGAAAATGACTTGATAATTGACATTTAAGGAATGATGAAAAGATTTTGATATTGGATTGAAAAATGTGATAGAAAGCATACAACATGATGATTAATAAAGTGTTGAAGAAGAAATACAATGGTGAATGGATGTAAAAGTTATTACTTATACCAAAAGATTGCATGTGATCCAATACGAAGATGTGGGTGATCCAAGAAAATGTATGTGCCTATGATGAAACATGTGCAATTGGGTGGAATGGAAAAAATGACGTGGTAGAAAGATAAGTGTACAGTGTGGAAGAGAAGTGATCATTTAGAAAGAAGTCATGTGTAATAGAATTTTATCTCAACAATCATGTATATTGACAAAGAAAAGAGGATGATTGCAATGTTCTTAAACATGTAGTGATCTATAGAGATCATGTGTAATGCAAGCTAACTGCAATGATTAGATAAATTGGAGAAGCTAAAGAGCTCAAGATAAATACAAATAATGGGTCATAGATGCAAGGTTATTATATTATCCATCAATGATTTGCGAAGATCACACATGATTAGGATTTAGATGGAAAAAATGCTAATCAAGAAAAATCATAAGTGATTGGATGAAATATCCATAATTTAATGAAGATGAATATGATTCTAAAAATTATGTGCAATCATATTAGAGGGTTAATAAACATAAAAAAAGGGGGGATTTAGAAGTCATTTGACTTTTCTTGATTGCTAGAGCTCTATGCTATAATTTTCTTGATAGGAGTGACTAGGACCATTCTATGATTAGATATCATAGATCAAAGCAGACTTATGAAGGATATGATCTCATTTAGGATAGCTTCAAACACCCCACCATAGTGGTGTCATTCGATGCATGATGAGTTAGTTTCAAAATCCTTCACATTCCATGTTTATGGTAAAGATAAAATGGTAAGATGAACCACGTATGTCATTTAGGTCTCACTTTTTTGTAAGGTTATAGACTATTTATTATGAGAAAATCTTAGGCATATCAAAATCCTAGGTTTAACAAAAGAGAGAGATTGTACCAGTGAAAGTTTTCTAAAATAAACAAAAAATACCTTAGACATGTTAATGATATAAAACCCTAACGTTTTGATAGAATTTAGATTTTCAAAATGTATATTTTTGAATTTTCTTAATTTTGAACAAACATGATCATAGTCAAGGGACAAACCAATTGTGGATCGCATGCTAAAGGGACTGATCACGAGTGATCATGTATGATCATCATGAAAAATATAGGGTAGGGTATTTGATTTCAATGATGAGTGATCATTGGTGATCACACTTGAATGCTTGTGATTAGGATAAAATTTATTGGTATCCCAATGGATCGCATGTAATTTTTGACAGAGTTAGAATATTTTTTATGACTAAAAGATGAAATGGTATAGTTACAAGAGACCTTAGACTCTTGTTCCATGTACATAAGATTGTTGGAGGAGATTGTGCCCCTCCTAATGAGTTAGGAGCATGATATTCTATGAGTTTTTTTAATTTCATAATAGCATCTTGCATGTCATAGATTCATTTTGATTTATCATTATTAGCAACTCTATTGAAATGATAGGATGCACACATTGAGAGGAGAGAAGGCTCCTTCACCAAGATCACTTTGAATGGATAATCCTACAACTAAGAACACTTACATTAATACACAAGTGACACAATAAAGTATAGTGGTTCCTCTCAAGGTGAGAGTACTCCACTTTGAATCTATAAATGTATTACTTCTCAAGAATTACAATTCTCTCTCACGCCTGTCCTCCAACAAAATATGAGCATAACTTTGCCTCAAAAAAGTGTGTAGAAAGCTTGAGGTGAGACTCCTATTTATAGAATAAAATCACTCATGGTCTCACCCTTTTATTAACCAAGGGATAAACATCTCCTACAATTGGATGAAGGGTACAACAAGTTGCACTTACTTTAATTCACTAAATATTAAAAGATATTTATAAATACTTTTAAATATTTAGATGAATTAATATAAGTGAGAAACATTTTATATACGTAATAAAGCATTGAAAATTCTAACAATCCCCCTTAATGCAATATTGAATAGAGATTAGAGAAGATAGAGAGAGAGCTTTACATTTTGAGAAGTAATAAATCCTAGATAAGGCTCAACTACTTAACCATTTTAAGCCCCCGAGAGGTGGTGTAATGATGAATGCTTCTAGGTGCCACCCAAGAGGTATCATGTTCGAATCCACCCCTGATAGGTCATCAGATGTTTAGCAAAGGCTATCAAGGAGCATATAGGTGTTCATGCACGCTAAGGAGACTCGACCCACAGACCTGGCTAAAACAACTCCTGAGTACTCACCACTTGTTTATCGATAAAAAAAAAAACTACTTAACCATTTTAACAAATGTTTAACAATATAATAACCATCACCCATAAATGGTTTCAATGTATAAAAAGTAATCTTCAACAAGAAGTTGACCCAATGAGCCTCCATGATTCTGGATACCCAAAGTAAGTAACCTATAATCTTAATAAGAAACTTGAAAACTACACACAAATCATAAATAAGGTTATTTAGATGCATAATATATACATTCACATCAACATAGGATAAATGAATCAAATAATTCCATCCATAAATTGATCAAATGGTGCATTATAAATCATCACAAAGATGCCAAGCAAACTCATAGTCACTTGATGTATAAATAAAATATATTTTTATCATTATCATCAAAAATAGGACATATATAACTAAACATACATATACTATTTCCTCACATATGGATAACTAAATAGTGCCAACATGCACATACTAGTTTATACACATGGATAACTAAACAATGCAATAAGTGTATAAAAAAATTCATCTCATATGGATAATTAAATAATACCAACATGCACATACTAGTTCCTCACACATGGAGAACCAAATATAAAAGTGTACAAAAATATTAACATTATACAACCAAAAAATCCTCGTAGGGGTGAAGTTGTCATCACACAAATGAACTTGAAAAGAATTCAAAATTCAATCCCCCTTGAGGGAAACTTCACCAACCCGAGAGACCCTCAAAGCTTGCAAAATTGATTATTAGAAAGAGGTTTGGTGAATAAATCAACAAATATTTTATTCGATGGATAATAATGAAGTTGTAGGGTACCATCCAGAACTTTCTCCCTAATGAAATGTGCTTGGATTTCAACATGTTTTGTTCTTTGATGGAACATAGGGTTCTTGGAGAAAGCAATGGTTGATTAATTATATTAAGATATCTTATATGGGAAAACCTATTCAAACCTTATTTCTTTCATAATGTACCTGAGCCAAATAGATTCTTGGGTATCAATAATCATAACTCTATATTCTACCTTTGTGGTGGAAAAAGTGACTATAGGCTACTTATTGGAATACCAAGAGATAACACTTGATCCAATATTGAACACATAAGAAGTGAATTTTTTGTCATCTCTATCACCTCCATAATCAAACTTTGAGAACCCTGAGTGAATAAATGAAGGAAACTTGGTAAAATTTAGATCAAGATTCTTTATGCCCATTATGTACCTCAAAATTGTCTTAGCAACATTAAGATCCTCAACATAAGGTTTATGCATAAACCTTTCCATCAGATTCACTGCATAGGAAATATCTAGCTTAAAGATAGTGAAATAAAAAAGACTACTAATAAGTTTTCGATACTCTATAGTATCTACCAACTGAGAGTGTGAGCTAATCTCAAGCTTGATTCTAGGATAAACTAGGATAGTCATAAGCTTACACTCTTCCATTACAAACTTTTTCAAAATATCTTAGAAGTATTTAGATTGACTAAGGTAGGTATAATCCTTACATTGATACACTTATATACCAAGGTAGTAGTGCAAGAGACCAAGATTAGTCATCTCATATTTAGCCTTAAGTTTGGTTATGTACTTATTTATGATCATCATATTATTCCCCATGATCAAAGATCATCCACATAGAGAAGAATCAATACAAAATCGTTTCCTTCATTAAGCACATATAGATTTGAATCTGAGTAGCATTTGGAGAATCTAAGAGTCTCAAAATACCTTGAAATCTTCTTGTACCAAGCTCTTGATGCTTGATTCATTCCATACAAATACTTATTTAGCTTGCACATATAGGACTCTTTTCCTTGCATAACAAACCCTTCTAGCTGACTCATGTAGATCTCAACATCTAGTCACCATTGAGAAATGCACTCTTTACATCAAATTGAAGTACCTTCCAACCTTGAGCTACTAAAAGGATAAGGATCAATCTAACCATATCCATATTTATGATTGGAGAACATTTTTCCTCATAATCAACTCCATACTTTTGAGTGAAACCCTTAGCTACTAACCTTCCCTTATATTTCTTAATTTTACCTTCTAAATTATACTTGATCTTGTAAATTCATTTGCTCCCAATTACATTCCTTGTAGATGAATATGGAACTACTAAGTCCCAAATTCCATTCTTCATAAGAGCCTCATATTCCAACTTCATGGCATCCATCCAATAAGCATGTTTGGAATCCTCCTTACAGGTTGAAGGTTTATTATGATTATTGATAAGGAGAGACTTATTCAAAGTCATGCTTCTAGTTATCCTTTGAGTTGGAGAATTTTGCTCTTAATATGACTTATTTGAAGAGATATCTAACCACTTAGGATTTTTTGAAGAGTTTTCAAATACTTCACTCGAAGAAGAGCTATTAAGAAATTCATTGAACTTGATATCCCTTGAAATAATAACTACTTTTGCTAAAGATAGTATAGCCTATACCCTTTATGTTGACTTTCATATTGATGAAATTAACCCTTTCCAAATTAATCTCTAGTTTACCAAGATCTCAAGAAGGCACTTATAACATCAACACAATGATAAAATTCAATCTCACAAATAACACAAGATATAAAGTGGTTCCTCCCTTCTTGGGAGTACATACACTAACTAATATCTTCTTATTCTCAAGGACCTCTCTTATAGAATCTTTCCTCTCTCCAAACCCTAATCCTAGCTTTACAATTGTTTCATTACAATGAGAGGAGGGGTACCTCTCTATTTATAATAAGAAACCCACCCTTTAACCTCCCTTTAACCCAAGGGTAAGGTTAAAGGTATTTCTATATTTAATTCTCTATCTAAATTTATTTCCTTAATGCTTTAGGGTATCTAAATATACTTAAATCATTAAGTGAATTTACATTAAACAGAAATATTACACAATATTACATTACAAATTCTAACATTCCCCCTTAATGTAATATTGGGATATAGTGTAGATAAAGAAGAGAGAGTATTATCTTCCAAAGAGCTACAAGCAAAGATGAGAACTTTTACATCATTGACTCACTACAATACCATTTTGATAAAATAGTTTGCAATACAATCATTAACCACAACTAGTTTCACTATAAGATATAGTCAATCAACACTAAGTTGACATGTGAGTCTCCATGAGTTGAAGTAAGTAACCTCCATTCTCAAGATAAAACTTGCAAGCTATAAGAAGCTCATAAACAAGATCAGTTAAATGTATCATATAAACATTCACATCAAAATGAACTAGGTAATGCCATCCATACTTATAGTCATTTGTTGTATATTAGAAAATATGTGTTGATCAATAACAAAAAGAGTATATGCATACATAAATAACTCACATGTGGATAACCAAATAGTGCTAACAAATGCATACTAATTCCTCACATAGTGATAACGAAAACCAAAAATGTAATATGAGTTCCTCACACAAATTGAACTAACCACAAAGGTGTACATTTAGATCAACAACATAGAACAAAATATCCTCCTAGGGATGAAGTTGTCATCACAAACATGAATTCAACATAGGAATTCAACCTTCAAAATCCCCCTTGAGGATAACTTCACTATCATAAGAAACTTTCAGAGTGTGCATAACAAAGTTTCTTAAGCGGCTAGTTAATAAATCAGGAGAGTGAAAGTTACATGAATAAAGATGGAGTTTTTTCATCAAGAACTTTCTCCCTGATATAATGTGCTTGGATTTGCGGTGCACTATAATACATCACTAAAGATTCCAAACCCATACTTATAGTCACCAAAAGAAGAATGTGTAAACAAAGTGCTCAACAACTTTATTAAAAAAGAAGAAGGTATAATAGATTCATCAAGAATTCAACCTTTACTTCATTATTGAAGGAAACTTAACAAGCCTAATAGAATCCCTAAACATATAGAACTGGGCTTCAAGAAGGGGCTTGGTGAAAAAATCAGTATAGTTTAGGACTAATGGAAAATACTTCAAGTGTAGAAGGTCATTCATAACCTTCTCTCTGATGAAGTGGGCTTGGATTTCTATGTGCTTTATTCTATGATGGAAAATAAGATTCTTTACCAAAGTAATAGCTGACTGATTATCTGAATAAATTTGATATCGATGAACTTTCTCATACCCAACTTCTTTCATAAGATGCCTCAATTAAATGGCTTCCTAGGCTACAATTAACATTTCATGATATTTAGCCTTTGTGGTGGAGAGAGTAGTAGTAGTCTACTTCTTGGAAGCCCAAGAGATAGCACCTTAACCAATTATAGTAACAATAAGAATTTTGATCATGATAAGTCAAAGAAAACCAAAGCCAAATTTGATGGAAATTGTAATCTATGGTCATAAGGAAGTTGAATGCTACAAGAAAAAGAAATAATGAGGTAAAAAAAGATCTAAAAATTATACCTTCAAGACCTTTTACTTCAAAAAATTAAATGTAAAAAAAAGGAGAAAGGACCTTAAAATATGTTAAAGAGGAACCTCCAAGAATGGCTCTAATACCACTTGATGAAATTAACCCTTTCCGAATTAATCTCTAGTTTACCAAGATCTCAAGAAGACACTTACAACATCAACACAATAGAACAATTACACAAGTCAATCTCACAAATAACACAAGATATAAAGTGGTTCCTCCCTTCTTAGGAGTACATATTCCACTAACTAATATATTCTTATTCTCAAGGACCTCTCTTACAGAATCTCTCCTCTCTCCAAACCCTAATCCTAGCTTTACAATTGTTTCATTATAATGAGAGGAGGGGTACCTCTTTATTTATAAGAAGAAACCCATCCTTTAAACTCCCTTTAACCCGAGGGTAAGGTTAAAGGTGTTTTTATATTTAATCCTCTTTCTAAATTTATTCCCTTAATGCTTTAAGGTATCTAAAAATACTTTAAGCATTAAGTAAACTTACATTAAAGAGAAATATTACATAATATTACATTACAAATTCTAACACATATCCCACAAATATGCATTTTTTTGACTTGTTATCCAACTTATTCCTTTTCTCAAAAGCTATGAAGGAAAATGATTCACATCTAAAGACCCTTAGATGAGAAATATCAAGTTTATTTCATTTCCATGTCTCATATGTATTTTTACCTTCAATTGCTTTTGTGGGACACATATTTAAGGTGTAGATTGCAATTCTCATAGCTTCATTCCATAAATACTTAGGAAGATTACCCATCATGCATATAGCCATCTCCATTATGGTTCTAGTTTTTCTTTTTGCAACACCATTTTGTTGTGAAGTATAAGGGATTGTAAACTGCCTTTTGATCCCATGCTTTGTACAAAAGTTGTTGAACTCATTGCTTATGTATTCACCCCCATTATATGACCTTAGCATCTTGATCTTTATATTGGTTTGATTTTCAACTAAGACCATGAATTCCTTCAACATATCAAAGGTTTGATCCTTATGCTCTAGTAGATACCTAAATGTCATCCTACAAAAGTCATCAATAAATGTAAGGACATAATATTCTCCTCCAAGAGACTTAATTTGAAATGGACCCACCAAATCTAAGTGTATCAATTGGAGAGGTTGATATGCCCTTGTTTCCTAAATTCTCTATAAGGTTCACCATACTCAAATTTGTTTTGCAATCTCGTTAATAGGAGGATGAGAGTGTGGAAATATACATGAAGAAGATCATTGATATAAAGACTCAAATTTTGTGTTTTCGATGTAATTAGATCAATTATGAGTTCATGGTGTTCATCATCTTACAAATCCTCTCAACCAAATTTATTCACTTTGTGATTGTTATTGAGACTAAGCTTGATGATGAAGATGAAGTATTCTCTTTAGAGAATATTTCTAAACTCCTCTTGAAGCATGAATAGACATCAACAATAAAGTGTTGATTTCTACTTCAAAGGAGCGAAATGTTCCTTTAGGTGCAACTAAGTCAACTCACTTCAAGAATAAGTTCAAAATTTTTAAGAAGAATCCTCATGCTCATCCTAAAAAAATGCAAAGAAGAATGGCAATAATCATAATGATAACAAAGTAAAGTCAAGAAAACCTCATGCGTCTAAGAAATTTTTTGATGTATATTGTAACTTTTATGGTATCTATGGTCACAAAGAGAACCATTGCTTCAAGAAAAAGAGGGAGGAAAATGGAAAAGGTAAAGATAAAGTGAACAACGCTTCAAAGGGAAAAGAAATAATAATAAAAATGCTTATGTTTGTGGTCTTTATTCCAATTCAAGTATACTTTTTCAAATGATTTGATAGTGGATCTAGGTTGCACTAATCATATAAGTTTTGAGAGAAATAAGTTTGAAAAATTTCACAAACATAGAAAGAATGAGGTAGTGATAGGAGATAACTTAATGCTAGAAGTTCAAGGTATTGGAAGCGTCTTTATGCATAGGAAGGTGGTTGAAGATGTGCTTTTTGTACCTAAGTTAGGGATGAATATTTTATTTATCATTCAAATTGCATGGAAAGGATATACCTTTTAGTTCAACGTAAAATCTTGGAGCATTAGGAAAGGGTTTACCACCTTGAATAAAGGATCAATAAAAAAATGATCTTTATATAGTTGATCAAGTGCCTACTAATTTGTTCCTAGCTTCAAATGTTTTTTCTAACGACAAATTTTGGTACCAATGATTAGGCCATCTAAACCATAAAAGTATTTAACTTATGAAGAACTAAGAACTTATGAAACGATTGCCTTCAATATCACCC
>Ga0181464_1001840_pt1 | contig 10656 bp, 7 predicted proteins | sample InSIn2gowninarea_FD_119074 | JGI IMG/M metagenome (GOLD analysis project Ga0181464, IMG submission 119074) | Clean room microbial communities from NASA Spacecraft Assembly Facility at Jet Propulsion Laboratory, Pasadena, California, USA -... ...
GGTTACACAGAGTAACAACTCTCCACTCTTTGCTTCTCTTGATTCAAACTATGAAGGCCTATTAATTTTGACCATGGAGACAAAAAAATATGGATTGAAGCATAAAAACATGGACTTGAACATTTGGTGTGTGGCTATTTGCAATCTATTTGAAGGCATTGAAGTGAAGCATCTTTAAGCATTGTTGAAACCATGATAAAGTAGTTCTGAGACATGAAGAGGGGATAATGTGCTAATTTATGATAAAGCATCAAGCCTTCTATCTTGAGTAAAAATAAGATCACTATTACAGGGGGAGTAACATACCCATGAAGATCTACTATTCATAAAGAACAGAAGCAATTTGATAGGGGGAGTCCCTGAGCACTCCTTTGCTATTGATGTTAAAGGGGGAGAGAAGAAGAATATTACCATCAATAACAAAGGGGGAGATTGTTGACCTAGATTTTCATTGATGTCAATATGGAAATATTCTAGGAGAAGTGGAGCAAGAAGCCATGAGGAGAAACTAGAGGAAAGCCAAGACAATCAAGCCATTGGAGAGAATATCAGAAGTGATAGGAGCTATTAGAGAAGAGCTATCAAAGAAGGGAAGAAGTTCATTAGAAGGAACAAAGAGGAACACACATCAAGAGGAGAAGCCAGTGGAAGAGTAGTTAATGGAGGAGCATCGCATGTAATATATGCCAAAGAAGAACTATCGGAATCCAAAGGGAAGATCGATCATAGGAGCAAAAGAAGCATAGAGGAAGAGTCATTTGAAACCACGAGAAGCAAAGAGTGGAGAGTTGTTACTCTGTGTAACCGCGATCAATAGCTAATCGATAGGTTTGTAATAGTGGCAGTGGTTATCGGGCGGATGCTAGGTGGTAAGTGGTATTTAGAGGAGATCACCCAATTCCATTAACCGAGTGACACGTAGCACTCGAGTGGAGAGAGAAAACCACTTTTTCGGGTGGTTATTTCTCTTGCAAGTGGCTTACCTGAAATACATGTAGGCTGTTGGATCTAGCGCGCGTGTTGATCGACGACAAAGGATTAATGGACAGTTTTGGGTTGATCGGGTTAAGTCGGGACCATTAGATCTGGAGATAAGATCAATGGTGGAGGATCGCTAAGGAATACCGCAAGAGTGTAAAGCCATGTCATGATAAAATATTTGATTGCGATATATATCTATATATATATGGATGCACGGGAGCACAACAATATGATGTAATATAATATCACATCCATCGCAATATCGCAAGCCTCTTTAAAAACCTTGCCACATTAAAATTCCGATTGCGATACGTATGCAGACCCGCTGCAATGTTATAACATGCTCTATTGTAATATCACGTCCTTCTCAATATTGCAAGCCTTGTTAAAGTTTTGCCACATTGAAATCCACTGATTGTGATATAATTGCAGACCCGACTACACCATTATAGCACGGCTTAATCAAATGTCACATATGCGGTAATCGCAATGTACAAAGGAATGTCAAACCGGTGATTGCGATAAGGGTGTGGACTCGACGGACTTATAATAACTATGTAATACCATATCGCATCTGCTCTGTCAGCAGTTAGGAATCGGCTATGTTATGTGCAAACCTCTGGAAGCTGCGATTGCGATAAAAGGATGACGTGGCATGTTGGACCTCTATATGGGTATAGCCTATTCTATATGATTTCCTTGAATATGGAAGACTCTTCACTATGTTATTAATATTCAATTCGGCTGGCATTCTTCCACTAAATGCGTCTTTCCATTGGTGAAACTCATATAAATATACGATAAGATGTATCATTTTGAATGATCTACTGTGGGCATCAATCATAGAATAGAACAGTAGTTCAAAACTCGTGATTATGAAAAGAAGATGAAAGGACAAGCAAGAGTAGATTGGGAAGCTGAAGCTCAAGCGATAGGAGGAGGGAAGCCAGAAGGTTGAGCAAGTGTTGAGGAAGCCAAAGCTCAAGTGAGCAAGGAGGAAGCCAAAAGGTCAGGCATATCAGGCTTCTATAACAGTGAACAAGGAAGGTTCAAAGTGAGGTTGGAGAATTGGAAGAAAGGAGTAAGCCGTAGGTCCAACAGGACAGAAAAGGGACAAAGGTCCAGCAGGATAGAAGAAAGATGAAGGTCCAGCGAGATAGGAGGTAGTCAGAGGACGAGAAATTCTGTTGATCGTGTTACCCCGTGAAAGACTCAGACCTGTGATGAATTAATCAGGTACATAATGCATACTAAAGAACAATTTTGTGATATAATAAATAAAGTTTCATTTGATATTTCTTGAAGGGAACAGTGTCCGTCACCAGTATTGAAGCATATGTGAATGTATTTATGGGAAGTAAGAGATTGCAATAGCAAGAACAGTGCGCAGTAGTCATGTTGGAAGCATTCACCATGACAGTGAGAACAAAGGCTTGAAACAGAGAGTTGGTTCTTGTGCAGAGCTTAGTGCAGCTAATAGTAGACTCACTAAAGCTGTGTGGAGACATTATCAAAGATCATGATGGATATTTGATATCATCATGAGATAAATTTTGCAGACTCTGTGTGGAAAGTATGAAGAGTTGTAAAGACTTCTTCATATGAAGACTGGTTGCAATTGATGCTGTAGCATGGAGACTACAGTGAAGCTGTAAAAGATAGAATTCAGTAAAGAAGAGTTTTGGGAGCAGAACATTACTATCAAAAATGCCTTGACAATAGAGGGTTGGAGCCCTTGAGGTTGGTACCTCAAAATTGGAAGGATTGGTGTCCTGGGATTTGGTGCTCTTAAGTCCAAGTTTGTTGCCTTGACAAAACAGAGTTGGTGCTTTGGAGGTTGAAGCCTCACAAAAGTCCAAGTTGGTGTTGACAACAGATTGGAACCATATATATTGTATCTATTTTATTGCAAAGATTATATTAATAAAATAATTTATTCTTGTTGTTCATCTTGTGTTCTTAATATAAATTTTTAACTGGTAAAATAACAATTGAGAAGAAATATTGATTCACCCCCCCCCTCTCAGTATTTCCAAAAAAACAAACTTAAATCACGTCCATAAACTTCTCTGGTCTGCTCAGGCCCAAGCTTTATCGGCTTCAATCTCCATGGTTGATCTTCTACCCAATCTGACGGTTGATGTTACACCCGATCAATGAATCTTTACAAGTCCTCTAAGCATCACACATCACAAATCACATTTTCCTAAGGCCAAGGTTGATTTAGTCATGAAATATTGCGATGCGAAACTAATCAACAATCCTCCACCGTTTGATCAAGGCACACTTGATCCAACGGTCAGCAACGATATCACACGAGGATCTTGCACGACGTTTACCCACCCTTATAGAGCAAATAAGGATTATAAATCCTTGATCTATAATATTCGGGTCCGTTTTTGGAATTAAAGCCCGATCACTTTATGATCCAATATCTGTTGGATATAATATGCCATCAAATCTACAGCTTGTGGGTCTTCAACTAGCGCATGGATTAAAAAACAACTTAACCCCCACAGTTGACTGTGACGTAAGATGTTGAATATGAGATCGACAGCTAAGAGTGAGTGTGGGACTTCAACCACGATCAAGGAAACATGTACTCTCCTACCCCCGCAGTTGCTAATCACTGTTGATCTAACAGATTTGTCAATCTGGTGATCCATACCTATTCCTCTGCCATTCTTCTTTCGCCATTAATATCCATCGATCTAAATGATCTGATGGCTCCTGTGAATGTTTAGTTCCTTCCTTTGTGCTTTTAATTTCTTCACCTTTACACTATTTCTTAATGTTCTTCTACGGTTTCAGTTTTCTTTAGGGTTCTGGTCTTTTGTTGTTCTACCATACAATTCTCTCCTGAGCTTAACTTTGCATACTCTTTAATCACTGTCACTTCCGAACTTCACTTTGATCCTTCGATCAGATTCAATGATCTGACACGATCCTTCATCCTCACTTCTTATCTGTGTTCTTCCCGAACTCCACTTGCATACATATAAACTCTAATTCACACAAAATCTATGCTTCGATTACTCAATACACACACATGAACTCAAAATCGAGTTGTTTGTATTAATAAACAAGTATTTACATAAGAGTCTCTCTCTCTGGCCTAATATTCTAATCGGTGGCCTCTGTTTCTGTACCTGCCCGTAGGCTTACAATAAAAAATATCTAACTCTCAACCTGATTGACTAACCAGCTAACCCCTGACTATGCCTTTTAGGCTTACATTTATACAAAAGGATTCTACAACCAATTCTTGGCTTAGATCCATAACCTTCTCAACAAAATCCTAAAATCTCTTCCTTATATTTAAGGATCCTCTCTAATCCACAAAATCATGAATTAACTCCTAATCTAAGTTTTACAATTAATTCTCAAATCTCTCAATCTCTCAACTATCCTGATTCTCTCATGTTCTCCTACATTCGAGAACATTTACAAATATGCCTCACTATACTTAATTAAATCCCTATTCTAGCTTCTCTCATTAAAATCACTCAAAACCTTAAAAATTACATTAATTCAAAACATAGGAAACCAACTTCCTTGGAAACACAAGACCCCCTATGTCTACTAAAATACAATGATATTGTTGAGCTGAATGCTCCTGCATTAGACTCTCTAGGTTGAAAATAATCATGATCTCCTGATCATGTGTTTCTGATCTGTGTCCTCCTGGATCCCATACTTTGTTTTGCAGTCTGTCCTTGATTGCTGCTATTGTTTTTTGTTGTTCTCCAGGTCTCCACACTTTATGCTGCATTGACCCACTAGCTATGCTCTCACAGTCTACTGTTGTCTTTTTCTTGTTTCTGCTTTGCTTTCTTTCTATTGTCTTCTCCCTTTGAGAAACTTTTCTCATCAAATCCATCATCAATTCAATTTCTATTTCCAACTCATTTCTTTGCTGGAATCTTTCCTCTTCCTCTCTTGCATATCCTTTGCAATCTTCATCAGGTTCTTTCTTCCCTACTGGTGCTTTCAGCCATTTCTCCAGTAGCTCCAATTCTTTCTCCCAATCACTGATCCTTTGATGAGAGTTTAGTCCTTCTTCTTTATTGACTGCCTCAACATCTTCCTTGGTTGTCTCCACTATGCCTATCATCATAATGGAATGATGATCCTTTACTATGTTTTCAGCTAACATAGTCTCTTCTTTAAATTTTTCTTTAATCTTCTGCTAGTTACCTTCACTTTGTAGTTGCTGGTTCCTTACTACCACCTTCACATCCTTACCCTCTTATTGCTTCTGAACTTCCATTTCATCTCCAAATAACTTCTGTTCAATTTCCTTGATCACAGCATCACACTCATTCATTCTATGCATTGTTCCTGCAAACAAACTATTGGTTTGTGAACCAAAACACACTTATGTCTCCATGTCTTTTAAAAACCCTTTGCTACTGTTAAGTACTGTTGTAACCACTTCTTTTCTATTGCCATTTCCTCCTAGAAACTTCTCCAAAATTCAATTTCTTCCTTACATTTAGCAAGTTTCTTATCACAATGCTCTTCATTTCCAGCTTCATCCTTTACATGGTCACTATTGCCCAATGATTCAATCAGACTGCCTTCCATAGATAGTTTTGTCTCATTCATCTTCATAGAAATAAGTTCTTGTTCAACACTTATAATCCCTGTATCCACACAACAATTGTTAGTTTGAAAATTGTAAGGCTCAACAACATCAACTATTGTTTCACATATCAGCTCTTTAGGCTGATCTTCATCTCCTTCTTCCACAAGGAATTGTCCTTGTTTTGTAAAAGTTCCAAATATACATTCATCAATAATTTCTTTCTGCTACAAAAATTCAATATTTTCCTCATTCAAGAGGCATTCTTCATCATACTCTGCTCTAGAATACTTATCCTCTGAAAGGTACTCTTCATCCTCTGTCAATACATCAGTATGCTGATCCAAGTTCTCCTTTGAACTCCAGTAATTTTTATCAAGTTTTATGACTGCTTCATAAGGCTGCCAATCCTCGTCAAAACCTACACTCACAAAACAATCATTATAATTAAATACATAAGGCCTCAATGTCTCTTCTTCCTTTGGTAACACTTCAGTATGCTGCTCTGAACTATCCCAATAGTTCACTGATCCCCATTCTTCATCTTTACCTAGAATTTCACCCTATTCTAGTTCACAAATAGAAACTTCCATTTTCAACTCAGCTTCTTTGAATTTTTCCAGCAGCCACTTTACTTTCTTTTGTTGTAGCCTTCTCTGTAACTTATGCCACTTTACTGCCTTTTTCCTCAGGACCCAACCTTGTCTCTAGCTTTCCTCCAGTATCCTCCTTAACGCATTGAGTTGTTCTTTTATCTCTACAGTTTCCTTGTCAAGCTCCTCTTGACTCATTCTCTTGCCATTTTCCTTGTCATCCTCCTTCTTCACTTTTCCTCTGTTGTGGTCTTCCTCAGAACCTATGCTATGACTATCAGTAGTCACCTTCTTCTCCATCTCTATGAGTTCTTCACTCACTCATTATGAGCCGCACTAAAGCCTCTGCAACAAGTCCTCCCTACTGCCACTTACCTCATCAATATTTCCTCTGTACTTGGTCTTTTGGCAAGAACTTGGTTCTCTATCTCTGGAACCTCTTTTGAGCACTTCTGTCTGCTCCTTCTAGGCTTCAACTCATCTGCATCTTCTAAGAACACAGCTGTCCTCTTGCATTTCAATCACTAATGAAATACTAGGTTCTGACTACCTCTTCTTTCACTTAGAAACTCTTACCAGCTTCCTTCGTCCCTTAGAAATTCTACCCACATCCTCTGTGGAATTGTCTTTGTGAGATGCAACAAAACCCCTACAGTAACAACTCTCCTTCTTGCTACATATGCCTCACTAAGCTTCTCTCCTCTGAGCTTAGTCTTTTAGCATTTTTTTGGTTCTTTCCTCTGTAACCAATTGAGCACTCCTTGCTCTAGGTTGCTGCAATATTCTCACCTTCTTATGTTGCTACCTTCAAGATCTATGCACGATCTTGTTCTATCATTATCTTGCACTTTGAATGGATTGTTCTCTGTTTCTTGCATCTGTAAATTCTGCTACACATTATCTTTGTGTGCCTACTGCTTGTCATATTAAAATCGGATCTCCTCTTGCTTGCACACACATCTTAAAACATAACTCTGTTCTAAATTTTCTCAAAGACCTTTTACACAGAATTCCCTTATTATGTTCTGCGATCAATCATTTCAAGCACAATTTTGCTCCGATACCAAAATGATGCCAAGCTAAGCCTACAATACACACATTATGCAAATAAAATTACATATCACTGGTCCCATGCCTTAATCACCTAATCCATGGTGAAAACCTTCTTAAACCAAGGTTTAATATTCTTAATTAAGTTTATGCGGAAACGTTACTTTTGACCATCCAAGTCTGACCCTCAATTAACCTTTTAATTCATTAATCCAACTTTTTTTCTATTATAATTTTTCTATAATAGAAATATAACATAAACCGCACTTAACCTTAACCTTTTGCCAATCCACGACCTTTGCACACTTTCCAATGCTCACCCTTATCCGTTCAATCTTCCACCGTCGATTTCACTTCCTTAGATCAACAGTTGCACGATTTCCATTCATCCTCCAGAACTCAAACAAACTAACTCATGTCCATAAACTTCTGGGGTGTGCTCAGGCCCAAGATTTATCGGCTTCAATCTCCACAATTGATCTTCTACCCAATCCAACGGTTGATGTTACACCTGATCAATGAAGCTTTATGAGTCCTCTAAGCATCGCACATCGCAAATCGCATTTTCTTAAGGCCAAGGTCCATTCAATCATGAAATATTGCGATGCGAAACTAATCGGCGATCCTCCACCGTTTAATTAAGGCACACTTGATCCAATGGTCAGCAACGATATCGCATGAGGATCTTGCGTGATGTTTACCCTCCCTTACAGAGCCAATAAGGATTATAAATCCTTGATCTATAATGTTCGGGTCCATTTTTGGAATTAAAGCCCGATCACTTTATGATCCAATATCCATTGGATATAAGATGCCATCAATTCTACAGCTTGCGGGTCTTCAACTAGCACATGGATTAAAAAACAGTTTAACCCCCACAGTTGATTGTGAGGTAAGATGTTGAATATGAGATCGACGTCGACGGCTAAGAGCAAGTGTGGGAATTCAGCCACGATCAACGAAACCCATACTCTCCTACCCTTGCAGTTGCTGATCACCGTTGATCTAGCAGATCTGTCGATCTGACGATCTAGATCTATTCCTCTGCCATTCTTCTTTCGCCATTAATATCCATCGATCTAAACGATCTGACAGCTCCTGTGCACGTTTACTTCCTTCCTTCATGCTTTTACTTTCTTCGCCTTTACGCTATTTCTTAATGTTCTTCTGCGGTTTCGGTTTTCTTCAGGGTTCTGGTCTTTCATTGTTCTACCACACAACTCTCTCCTGAGCTTAACTCTGCGTACTCTTTAATCACTGTCACTCTTGAACTTCACTTTGATCCTTCAATCAGATTCAACAATCCAACACAATCCTTCATCCTCACTTCTTCTTTGTGTTTTGCCCACACTCGACCTGCATACATATACTATGCAGAAACTCTAATTCACACACAATCTATCCTTCGATTACTCAATACACACACATGAACTCAAAATCGAGTTGTTTGTATTAATAAACAAGTATTTACATAAGAGTCTCTCTCTCTCTTTCCCCTGGAAACCAATTAGAACCTTCAACCTTAATCTATGAAGTAGTTGATTGTGCTAGTTGAACTGATGCATCACATTCTAAAGAATACACTACAAAAAAAAAAATGGGCCTAGGTGAATTCAGTTGTGTTGAAGGTGTTGGATCTAGGCTTTCGCCAAAATTTTTCTGATGAATAATATATGAGATTGTTTGAAATTATTGATCAAATATTTACCAAACTTTTACTTAATGGTGTGCTTTCACTTCAATACTTTTCATTTGTGTTAAATATTTAATTTTATTAGACAAGGAGCCCTGTTGGAAGGTAGGAAGGTCAGGAGTACCCTGCTTCTCTAACTTCTAGATCTTTTAATTTATAGCTTGTAGCTACTCAACTACATTAGTGGCCTCAATCTATGTTGTATTTCCTTCCCTCAACCACTATCTCTCATCCTATATAAGCTTTCCCTTTTCCTTCTTCTCCTAAACAATTTGATTTAGAAGTGTTGTTGTGGCTTAGGATTCAAAAGCAGTAATTTGCCTTACAAACAGATCCTTGATCAGTAGTTGTTGTACCCTGAGTCGAATGCATGTATTTTTAAAGTATGTAGTCTAGTTTTTTAGAAAAACACTTAATTTAGATAATATGTCCATTGTTTTCTCTATCACAACCTTTACTTATGTAAAAGTTTTGAACTCGTTTTGTAGCAAAGTAAACAATTCGTCATTTCCTTGTGCCTTGGCTTTTTGCTACAATTGTTCAACTTGATCTCTCATTTGTAAATTTCGGTCTATCAGTGGGTGGACAAATTGTTGTGTAGTAGTAAGTGGATCATCAATCTAGACCGGTATGTCAATATGGTTTTTTTGCTACCTGGTTCATGTTGTTGGTCCAAATATCCTCTTCGTTCTGCGTCCTACAATAAAGTGTGACACTAATGGTCTCCTTCTTCGTCCATCTACCTCTTGCCTCTTTAGTTGTGTGGGCCAAGAAATGAAAGACATGTTTGTTTGATGTGTATGTCAATTCATATGGTAGGATTGTTGGTGCAACTCCTTTTGGTTCATTTGACTTTTTCCACACTTTTTTGGTCACTAGGTCACTTATTTGGTCCCACTCCTAAAGTTCAAGTTGAATTGTCTATCAGAGCTTACTGAGTCAATATGTTTGTTTGATGTGAATAGCCCAATGTTATTCCTTATGTTGTTTGCTAATGTTACTGTTTTGGTGTGATGTGAGGAAAATATGATTCCCATTCTTCCTTAACTGTAGTTTCATTTTGCAAATCTACTGATAAAGTCTGTTCCACTGAGATATCCTAGGTATTAGTCTGCAATTCCTTCTTAGTTCATTTCTTACCAAACTCTTGTTGGATCAACGTTGTAATAGATGGTAATGAGTCAACTATGAGATCAATATCATATTTTTTGTTTCTTGTATTTTCTTGGTTGACCATTTGTTACTTTGCTTGACAAAGTTCCAACTTGTGGAGTTGGTTGCATCATTTATTCTCTTTACTTCTCTTCCCTTTCCTATTCCGCCAACATTTTAGGTTTAATAATTTCAATAAAAAAATAATTTTCTTAGTCGAACGTTCACAAAATGTCAGGCCCAAACAATGATCGTAAAAATTATTTTATTTTTTTGTTTCCTTGTCAACTTTCCTTTGGAAACTATTTTCTCTAATACTTGTTTGGCTATGGTATCCAACTATTTCTGAAGTTTAGGGTCATTAAAGGGTGATATCCTTCAGCACTTCCTACCAATTGATGCCAACTTCCTATTTCTCATCGCCTGTGATATACACCACCTTGTTGGTCGAATTTTTAGAAGTATTATGTCACTTGGTTGTATGATTGTAGCCTTAACTAGTGATGCAGGAGCATTCAGCTCAACAATATCATTGTATTTTGGTAGACATAGGGGGTCTTGTGTTTCCAAGGAAGTTGGTTTCCTATGTTTTGAATTAATGT
>Ga0181464_1001842_pt1 | contig 10654 bp, 7 predicted proteins | sample InSIn2gowninarea_FD_119074 | JGI IMG/M metagenome (GOLD analysis project Ga0181464, IMG submission 119074) | Clean room microbial communities from NASA Spacecraft Assembly Facility at Jet Propulsion Laboratory, Pasadena, California, USA -... ...
CCTTTAATCCAAATAATTATGCCACATAAAACATAGTTATGTCTCCTTAAAAATTGCGGCTAGGTTTGCACTTTGATGCTCAACGTAAATTTTTACGCCATATACTGCTACAGGAACCAGGGAAATTTAATTTATTGGACATCAAGGTTGTTCTTCCAAGAGAAACCGATCCGAGTTGGTTCATAATTGTGCCTTAACAAAACAATAATCTCCCTCCTTAGCCGATCTTGAAAAACAACTTCAAATCATAATGATTGTCCTGAAGTGGGGCTGAAAATTGGATATGAAGATAACACGTAATAATCCAAACGAATCTTTGAATCATACTCAGTATAAACCCTACCCTCTCTTGTGATGTTTAATGTCTCCATAGGGGCCTAAAATTCAAAGATCAATCACAAGAATGATAATCATTGAATTAACGCATAGAGGGTGTGTTGAGGATCCTTTACATAGAGTTTGGAGAGATTGAATTAGGGAAACCAACCTAATGAACTTTAGGAGGGGAAATCAAATTATAATTTAAATTTAAATTTTAAATTTTGGAGCCTAAATGAGGTTGTTGGGATTTTGGGTTAAGATTTTAATTTTTATTTGGAGTTAAGCACCCCTTGTAACTTCAAAATAATCTTCAAAGCCCTCCACAAAATATTTTAGCCATAAATCTTATTGAACACCCTTAATTTAAATTTGAATAACAAATTGGTCAGTGATAGAGTGCTAACTCATTTTCTTTTGGGGTTTTTTCCCCACAACATAAGTGTGTCATCTTTAAAAATTCATATCTTCATAGCCATGGAAGCCCAAGAGACGTGACATATACCATTGGGAGTGGAATGAAGGGAAAGTCAAATTAAAATCCCTTTGACTTTGAAAAACATGATTTTCCATGTCTTATTGGTAAACAAAGGTTAGGCTTCTTCTAGTGTTCCTTGGGTTGACATCAATGACAACCATAGTCCAACACAGGACTTGTACATTCTAGTAGGAGGCTTGTAGAGCCTTCTATCTTTGAGGAGGTGGATACATGGTGGGATGCCATGGAAACACGGTAGAAACCCATTATAGATGTTGTGATAACATATTGTGTTGATGGATAGAAGGATAGTTCTACACTATACAAGATTGCTATACCAACACAGTGGGAAACTATGGTATAAATAGATGTGATATTTGATGAGGAGAAGAGATATTCTTGTTCATAGGGTTTTTCATTTAATGATTGATGAGAAAGAGGATTCTTTTGTTCTAGAGACTAATTTAAGGACAAAAAATTAGTCAAATTTAGAGAGTGTTAAGGTGAGATTGAGTATTGTTAAAGAATGTAACTAGTATTAGTCTTCATAATTATACTTGTCAAAAGAAAAATTATTAGTAAATAAATTACTTATTAAAGCATGGGTTTCATGCTTGGGTCAATGTTTTCTAGGTCAAAGCCTCCATTGAAGGCTTCTAGGTTTTATCTTGAGTTATCAGAGTCATTTTCATTTTTTATAGACCCTTCTTTCGCTTTTGTATCATGTAAAAATATATATTTTGTGTGTCAAAAGGGTTATTTGTCACCTCCACACTAAGTCAGCCATGTCCCTATGAAGTCTTCCTACATTAGGGAAATTCAACTCAGCAAAAAGGATATGTATAGAGAGGAAATTTGACCTATTTGGAGTACTCAACAATTTAAATCTACAAGGAAGAGAATGAAGTAGCTAGAGAAGGATGAAAGAAGTTGGGATGACCTAAAACGAGTTCTTGGGATGTCTATCTCTCAAACGTGAGAAGTTTTTGGGAATTTGTTGGGGCCAAAAATTTGAAGTTACTATAGGTTTGAGATTTTTTTGCTGGGGGCCGAACATCTATTGGTGGGGGCCAAAATTATGGATTATAGTTGCTATTGTGAAGATGTCACTTGGAGACTTTAACAGGGATCATCTATTGGAAAGAAGGGTTGACTTGGTGGTTGGAGGAGGTCTTTTTCTAGGTCTAAAAGGTCTTGGATTGTCTCATGTTGATTTGAATCTACTAGTGGAAGAGTTGGACTGGGTTTTCCCCTTGAAGGGGTTTTTCCCTAGCTGAGTGCCTACATCTTGTGTCTCTTGTTCTTGTGGTATTCATATACATATACTTTGGTAATTGCTTGGTGAAAGATAAATTAATAAAGAAGTAAAATAATCCAACATAATTAAGAAGTAATTATCAAGAAAGAGGAATCAAACCCTAATTCCTATAAGTCTTGATTTCTCAACAAGGTTTTAGAGCTAAGGTGGAAGAAGGGTGAATATCACTTTGTTGGCAATCACTTGAAGAAGGGAAAATCAGTCTTGGAAGAAAAGGTTACTCCCTCTATGACAAGTCTTTTGAAGATGGGTCTCAATATCATAAAATTTGCAGGAAATTGGATTGAAAGGATCATCTACAATCTATCTAGGAGAGTCAAGAGTGAAGGATTCTTGGTTGTGCATATAGGTAATCTTGATTATGACAACACATGGATCATTTGTTGAAGAATCTTAGGAAAATATGTGTAGTGTGATTCTTCATTACTTGATAACAATTTGTGGAGTATTTTTTCTTTTTCTTGTTATCTTAATCTTCTTATTATTATTATTAATGCATGTGTGTGTACTTCATCAAACTTCTACCAAAACATAAGAACAAGAACACAATATGTTGTCTCTCTGCCAGGGCCAAAACCTCTCTTCTCTTGAGAGGAAAACCCTACGGTAAGTTTTCCCTTAATAAAGTTTCTTTCTTGATCAATGCTAAACCCTAGACCCTTGACTAGGAGAACCTCCAAGCATAATTCAAGTCCTTCCTTTTCTTTGCACTATGTTTCCCCAACATTTTGTCTACCTCCTTCCAGCACTTCCTTCCCAGGCACTTTGTCCTTCATCTGGCACTTCGTTCTTCCTTCCACTGTAAGTAGATCTTCTAGAAGAGATACTTTTCCTTAGTGATATCCTTCACCTAAGGAAACGCATTCCTTCTCTTGATCATCTGAGTTCCTTCTTGGTGTATCGTGGAAGGCTTAATGTGACAGCACTACAACCCTAATTCTCACACATGTGGGAGGTAACCTAGAGAATTAGGGTCCTTTTTTTTCTAGAGAAATATGCTTCTTTGCTTGACTTGGGAAGCCTTATATGCCTAATTTCAAAACTTTCCCACCTCTTCTTTGCATGTGTGATTGTTTCTAGCCCTAGAAATAGTCCTTTTCACTTCAGCCTTCTTCCTCCTTCCTTCGCTTGTCTTGGAGACCCTTTCTTCATTCCTTATTCATCCTTTTTCTCGGCTACCTTTGTTGATTTCAGAGAGATGGATGACGTTGAGAGTGAGTGGACAACCTCTATATATAGAGTATTATTCCTCCTTTAGGCCGACTTGAGGCCGACTAGCTATCCTTAGGCCAACTTGACTATTTCTTCATTATTTTCTTTGTTTTTCTTCTTGAGGAGGACATTGCTGCATGGAGAGGACTTGTACTTGTCTTGGAGGTATACCTTTGACCTTTATACTATTTTATACATAGTGTAACATGTCCTCAAAGGGTCTTACATAAATACATTGAATCTTGACTTCTTAGATTCAAGCACTTAAACATGTGCTTGACCTAATTCAATGAGCAAGAAACTCACTGACCAATATCATAATAATAATTTTTCTTTTCTTGTATAAATACAAAATTCAAACTTATATTTATGAAGATCGAACGTAGTTACACTTTCTTTAAAACACCCTCTTAACTAGGGAGGTATTCATACAACATTATAAGGTGTTTGGCTATGTTTCAATCTTTGAAGAATTCACATAAGAGAAATCGGATTTTCAATCCATCTATTATAGCATCATATCAATCAGCATTGTCATAGTGCAAGGCCTTGACTAACAACTCCATCTCTTCATGAGATCATGAGCTACAATGCTGGCAAGACCAATGATTTATAGACACCTTCATCATTGTCTCTCAAGGTACATACCCACCTGGGTGTTCTTTGAGTATGACCTTCTAGGACTATTCTTATCTTGGTTTCTCAGCCCTTAAAGAATATCGGTTCTCTTGCCTACTCTTGTCTTGGATTCCCTACACATCCTCAAAGAGTATCAGATGCTAGATGATTACCAATCCTCCCATTCTTTCTTCCCAAATGAAGACGAGAATGTTGTGTCTATCTAGTGTCTATATTTCCATTCATGACATTCACCTAGACTTACAGTTGTTAGTCCTAGTCTAGTGCATGACCCATGAGATGGAAAAACACAATTTTCACTCCTTTGTAATCAGGGTGATCCAAAACTCCCTCTTGATTAGGGACTTCTCAGAGCTACGTCGTAACTAAGGACTCCTTCATTAATTAGCAACTTCTTCTTCGTGGGTCCTTCAGCTTCTTGATGTCATGAAGTCTTTGTGGAAACTTCTTCTAGGTAAGGCACCATCCATTGATCACTTTCCTTCTTGTTTTTTCATGTCATTGCTTCCTTTGTGGAAAGTGTCTTTCTTTCCATACATTAGATTTTCTTATCATCTGGATACCCCTTTGTCATCTATCCATGCTTCGGATCGCTCTTCTCATGGATGCTTCGTCGTACTTGCTTGTTTACATGCTTCAACCTAGTAACCCATCATGACTTAATCCTGATATTGATTCAACGTTGCTTTTTCTTTTGCTGAATGGCTTCTTCATCACCACATATTTGTAGAGTAAAATCAAGTATATGCATGTTTCATATCTCCAAGGCCTTCATAGGTGTCAAGGGTCCCTCCTTCCTTTGTCAGAGTTGTCATGCCTTCTTCAAAGTATCTTGTCCCTCCTTCAGGAGATATCTTCAAAGTATCTTGTCAGATAGTGATTCTCGATGATCATGGTGTTCTTCACATGCTTGATCTCTTTCTTCATTTACTTCTTCTTAGATAGATAGGTCAACCATCTTATGCTTATTGTGAGATCATTTCCTCATTTCTTGCTTCTTGGACTAGTCAACATTTATCTTGCTTCGTAGTCAACAACCTTATACTCCTTATGTGAGCATATTATTTTTGTAACCTTCATTGCATTGTAGTACATGCCTTCAAGCATGTTCTTGGTGAAAGAGATTCTTTCATACTTTATCATGTTATAGAACTATTCCCATGACTCAATAATATACAAATGATAACACGACTAAACTTTAATGCATACATATCTCATCTTGATTCTCCTTTGATCATCTTAGCTTCATTTGGTTGTCCTTGGTGTGGCCCTTCTTACTTCATCTTAGCTTGCCTGCATATCATCCTTTTCTTGAATCCCATGAATGGGATTCCCAATGAGACATCCACTTTGGTTTATGAACCTTCTTTTGAATTTTCCATCATAGGATCTTAAAGACCCTTGCCTTGCAAATGTTTATTTTATTTTGATGATGGAGGTCTTCTAAGATTCTTTTTCATGATCAATTTTATTTCATAGTGGGTGGGTCCTATTCTAGGTATGCTCCTTCATGAATATATTGAGCTATGTTCATCATGCTCCTATATTCTAGAAGATATTTCTAACCATGCATTTTTGTTCTCGCTTATAAATTCTCTTTCTACATGAGTATCTAGAACTCTATGTACTTCATGTTTCTAGATTCTAAAATATGTTTCTAGCTATGCAATTTTATTTTATTCCTACATTTTCCTATCCTACTCAAAACCTTGAAAGAAGACTTGAAGTAAAGATTTTGACCTAGTCATAGTAAAGATCCCGAGGATCTTCCTTCTTTTGCTTCTTTTCTTCTTCTTTCACCTTGTGATTCATGTGAGTTTCTTCCCTCTTTCTTTTGTTGTTGTTGTCCTTCTTAAGTTTAGGACAATTCCTTTTGTAGTGTCTATATTCTTGGCACCCAAAACATTGGATTTTGGACATGTCTTTGTTGTTTGTTCTTCATGGATCAAATTTGCCAAATTTTTCCTTTCTCTTGGCCATGGTAGAAAATGATTACTCCTTTGATCCCACACCTTCCTTTGCTTTAAGTTTGGTTTCCTTTGTCCTACATAGAGACCACATTTCTCTGAGTGTGGTTGATTCCTTCTTGGAATATATGCTTGATGTGAAGTTGCTCCAATCCTCAGGTAGAGAATTGAGTACTACAGTTTTCATCTTTCTATCAGACATGGCTTCCCCAAGCTCTTGATGTTGATCTCTCATTTCAAAGATTTTCATGAAGTAGGGAGTTATTCATTCCTTTGTTATCTTCATCTTGTACAATTCATTCCTTAGAGATATTACTTCTCTGGTTGTGGATAACGAGAATAGCTCTACTATCTTATTCTAAATTTCTTTTAATGTTTCAAATTTCGAGACATAAGGAATGAGAGTCTTTGATTGATTCTATTAGAATCCTTTGTGCTCTTGTCTTGTCCTTATTATACTCAGCTAAGACTTGAGTTTGTCCCTTAGCAGGGATAGTGATATTCCCTTTGATATGTTATAGAAGCTCATTCTCCTTGAGAATTAGATCAATCCTCTTCTTCCATGCAAGAAATTTATTGCTAACTACCAATTTGTTGCTTTCCTTGCAAAAAGACATTGATGTATATGTAGAAGGGGTCATATACTTACTTGATAGATTTTTGAGATGTAATGGATTTGCTTCCTCCTTGAAGACTTGATGACTTGCCTTCCTTGGATCTTGATGTTCTTCAAGTTGCCTTATAAGTGGACTTTCTTGATGATGAAATTTGCTTAATGACTTGTAGCTTGATGTAGGTCCTACTTCGATCTAATATTCTTTGTAGGTGCCTTTATGTAAGGCTCTTCTTCTTGCTATGTAGACTTTCTTGATGAATGATGGATTGGATACCTTCTTGTCCTTGAAGTGATTGAGACTTCTAGGCTTGATGCTTCAACTCTGTCGATGTCCTTCTTTGATAAGTGTTCTTGAGTTTCCCTTTCCTTGATGGATCACCTTAGCTCTGAAACCATGTTGAAGAATCTTGGGCAAATAAGTGTAGTGTGATTCTTTGTTACTTGATAACAAATTGTGGAGTCTTTTTACTTTTGCTTGTTAGATTAATCTTCTTCTTATTATTATTAATGCATGTTTGTGTACTTCATCAAACTGCTATCAAAACATACGAACAAGAACACAAGATGTTTGCTCTCTGCCAGGGCAAAACCTCTCTTCTCTTGAGAGGAAAACCCTTCGATAAGTTTTATTTTATTGAAGCTTATTTCTTGACCAATGCCAAACCCTAGACCCTTGACTAGGAGAATCTCCAAGCACAAGTCAAATACTTCCTTTTCTTTGCACTATGTTTCCTTGACACTTTATCTACCTCCTTCCGGCACTTCGTTCCCTAGCACTTCGTCCTTCTTCCAACACTTCGTTCTTCCTCCACTGTAAGTAGATCTTCTAAAAGAGATACTTTTCCTTAGTGATATCCTTCACCTAAGGATTCTCATTCCTTCTCTTGAGCATCTGAGTTCCTTCTTGGTGTATGGTGGAAGGCTTAGCGTGACAGCACTATAGCCCTAATTCTCGCACATGTGGGAGGTAACCTAGAGAATTAGGGTCCTTTTTCTTTTGCTAAAGAGATAGGCTTCCTTACATGACTTGGGAGGCCTTATAGGCCTAATTTCAAATCCAACCAACACTAATTCATGAACTGTTTGATCATGTTGTTATACCCATAGACTTACCTACCTCTTCTTTGCATGTGTGGTTGTTTCTAGCCCTAGAAATAGTCCTCTTCACTTTGGCCTTCTTCCTCCTTCCTTTGCTTGTCTTGGAGACCACTTCTTCATTCCTTATTCACCCTTTTTCTCAGATACCTTTGTTGATTTCAGAGATATGGATGACGTTGAGAGGGAGTGGACAACCCCTATATATAGAGGATTGTCCTTCCTTTAGGTCGACTTGAGGCCGACTAGCAATCCTTAGGCCGACTTGACTATTTCTTCGTTATTTTCTTTGTTTTGGTTCTTGAGGAGGACGTTGCTGCATGGAGATGACTTGTACTTGTCTTGGAGGTTTTCCTTTGACCTTTATACTATTTTATACATAGTGTAACAAGCCCTCAAAGGGTCTTACATAAATAAATTGACTCTTGACTTCCTAAAAGAACTTAAACATGTGCTTGACCTAATTCAATGAGCAAGAAACTCACTAACCAATATCATAAAAATAATTTCTCTTTTCTTGAATAAATAGAAAATTCAAAAATTATATTTATGAAGATCGGGCCTAGTTACATTTTGTTCAAAATCATTGATATTGGAGCATCAATACATATGACGAGAGAAAGTGGACAACTTCATACTCTATCAAGGGAACCATCTTCTCATGCAGTGGAGCTAGGAAACAACAACAATTATGCAGTTAAGGGCCTTGGATCTACATCATTGAAGCTAGAAAGCGGAGAAAAGCTACACCTCAACAACATACTTTATGTCCCAAGTTTGAAAGAACATTTATTTTCCATTTCTTGTTTAGAAGATAAATGAGATAGGGTTTCCTTTGTAGATGGTAAAGTTTTGGTTTGGGGGAAGGATTCAAGTATTGAAAATGCAAAGGTTATTGGAGTTCGTGAAGGAAGACTATATAGAGTTATAACACCATCTCCTCAAGCCCTAGTTCACATGGAGATCAACCCTATTGAACTTTGGCATAAAAGGTATGGGAATATTCATTACAAGATAATACCCTCTCCTAGTAAAATGGTAAAGAGAATCCCCAACATCAAGGGAGATCATGAAGGAGTATGCAAGGGATGTGATTTGGGAAGGAATACTAAGAAACCTTTTACAAGAAGTGATACAGGTCTAAAGAGATACTAGACCTCATTAATTTCGATGTGTGTGCGCCAATGTCTAATAAATCTCTTGGAGGCCATATTTACTATGTGACCTTCATTGATGTTCACTCTAGAAAGACATGGATCTATATTCTCAAGAAAAAGGATGAAGTATTTGAAAATTTCAAAGAATTTAGATCTAAAGTGGAGACCTTAACCGAAAAAATAAATAAAAATAAATAAATAAAACTTTGAGATCTGACAATGGAGGAGAATACACTTCAAAAGAATTGATTTCATATTGTGAAGAAATAGGTATTAAGAGGGATCTCATTGTTTCCTACAACCCCAAGCAGAATGGAATTGCAGAAAGGAAGAATAGAACCATTGAATAATGCATAATGACTATGATAATTGATCAAGATCTACCAAACTTTCTATAGGGAGAAGCGGAAATGACAACATTATATATACAAAATAGAATTTCTCATAGAATCCTTGATAAAATGACAGCAGAGGAAGCATTCACAAGTAAGAAGCCATGTGTAGACCATCTTTGAACCTTTGGGTGTCCCGCATACATCCATGTTCCAAAAGACAAGCGAAAGAAGTTGGACTCTACAAGCATAGAAGGAATCTTTGTTGGCTATAACCTTTCGTCAAAGTCTTATAGAATATACATCAAGGAAGGAAGACAAATTGAAGTTAGCAAGAATGTTATATTTGATGAAAACCATGCCTACAAAAGATACAAGGATATACCATTCGAATCCGATGAAGAAGATGTACCACTATTTGAAGAAGAAGAACATCATTACAAGGCACCTACAAACCAAGAAGAAGAAGAAGAAGGACCAAGTGATCCAATTCAACCTATAATCATTCCCGAAACAAGGAAGAGGCCAAATTGGTTAAAAGATACACTTGAAGATGCTAAAGAACATGGAGCAACTAAAGGATATTTTAGAGAAAGGAAAAGACCAAAGAGATATTCAGGATATGCACCATACATCATGAAATTAATATAAGAAAAACCAACTACCTTTTAAGTCACTACCACTCCAATTAGAATATGTAAAACTTGTTAATTTAACTTCTTTTCCATCATACTTAAGGCAGTGATGTATAATGGCATGTAGGTATCTCAATATATACTTGGGAGCTATCTAATGGTCATGACTAGGTTCCAACTAAAATTGACTAAGAACATTTATGCCAAAACATATATCAGGGCTCGTATTTACCAAGTACATCAGATATCCCACCAACTTATGATAGCTATTAGGATCAATGAGACGAGAGTCAAAGCTTCTCAACTTCTTGAGATTAATGATCATGGGAGTGGTCATAGGCTTGGAATCCATCATCTCAGACTTTTGTAACATCTTGATTAGGTACTTCCCTTGAACAAGATATATCTCATTGAGTTTCTTCTAGAATTCTAGTTCCAATTAATAATGCATGAGTCCAAAATATTTCATTACAAATTTTGTTGCCAACATTTTCTTGCATTCTAGTATTCTACACTCCACACATGTAATAAAAACGACAGGTTCATTTTTCACTATCTTGATGTAGAGGTTTGCATTGGAAAAAATTTTGACGAACCGAATCCTTAAGAGGTATGCATCCATTCTTTTATACCAAGCCCTAGGAGCTTGATTTAAGGGATATAGAGATTTCTTGAGTCTGCAAACATGTGTATCCCTGTTATTTATTTCAAAGGACTCAAGTTGTTCAATGTATACTTCTTCATCAATGTTTCCATTTATAAAAGTTGTTTTGACATCCATTTGATGGATATTCCCTCTCCTAGTAAAATGGTAAAGAGAATCCCCAACATCAAGGGAGATCATGAAGGAGTATGCAAGGGATGTGATTTGGGAAGGAATACTAAGA
>Ga0181464_1000506_pt3 | contig 10638 bp, 10 predicted proteins | sample InSIn2gowninarea_FD_119074 | JGI IMG/M metagenome (GOLD analysis project Ga0181464, IMG submission 119074) | Clean room microbial communities from NASA Spacecraft Assembly Facility at Jet Propulsion Laboratory, Pasadena, California, USA -... ...
TTCCTCTTCTATTTCTTCCTCTTTAGGTTCTTCTTCTTCAATGAGAGAGTCATCTTCATGTTCTTCAATTTCCTTTTTTGGAAGATCTTCATCAACCTTTACATCAATGCTTTCCACTATTTTCTTTAGTCAATAATTGTAGCACTTGTAAGCCTTGCTCCATGTAGAGTATCCAAGAAATATTCCTTCATCAACCCGAGAATCAAACTTTCCGGGTGAGCCATCATTTATTTTTATGAAGCACTTGCTTCCAAAGATCTTGAAGTACTTCACCGAAGCAGGTCTTCCTTTCCATAGCTCATAAGGAGTTTTTTCATAATTTGGTCTTAATTGAGTTTGATTCAGTGTATAGACAGTTGTTCCTACTGCTTCTCTCCAGAATTTAGGTTGTAAGTTTGCTGCTAAGAGCATAGTTCTTGCCATTTCTTGGACGGTTCAGTTTCTTCTTTCAACTACCCAATTTTGCTAAGGTTTTCTGGCAGCCGAGAATTCCCTTTTAATTCCATGAATATTACAGAACTCACCAAACTTGTTTGATGTGAATTCTCCTCCTCTGTCTATTCTAAGGCACTTAATTTTTTAATCTTTTTCATTTTCTACAAGGGCTTTTAGATTCTTTAAACACTCAAAAGTTTTAGATTTATACTTTATGAAATATATCCACATCGTTCTAGTATAATCATCAACAAATAACACAAAGTACCTTTCTCCTTGGAGTGTTTGATTTCTAGTTGGCCCACACACATCGGCATGGATGATCTCCAAGGGCTTCAATGTATAGAGCTCCTTTGTCTTGTGGCTAGTTCTGGTCTGCTTTCCATGTTGACATGGACCACACACTGCTTGATTTGGTTTGGACAGCCTTGGGATGTCTTGTACAGCTTTGATCTTGTTGATATTGATCAGATTTTCGAAGCTTGTATGTCCAAGTCGCTTGTGCCACAGCCAACTCTCATCTGTCTGACTTAAGTAGCATTTATTTTCTTGAATCTTGTTCAGAATGTAAATGTTGTCTGATGTTCTCACCCCTTTTTCCACAAGTTTCCCTGAGGTAGAGTTCCTTATTTCATAGTCTTTGGTGTTGAAAATGACCTTATGTCCTTGATCACAGATTTGGCTGACACTCAGGAGGTTGTGTTTGAGCCCATCAACTAGCAGAGCATCTTGAGCTTTTCCTTTTCCATTGATCAAAGTAACTATTCCTTTTCCTGTAATTCTGCCTGGTCTGCTGCCAAAGGACACATTCCCTTCCTTTTTACTTAGTGAGACAAACATCCTTCTGTCTCCTGTCATGTGTTTGGAGCACCCACTATCTACAAACCACTGGTTTTCATTATTTTGAGCATATAGAGCCAAGCCACATTTGTCCATGCTGGAGTTCTTGCTACTCGTTTTTCTTCCTTTGAGTGGGCAGTCTTATTCATAGTGTCCATTATTGTAGCAGAAAGAGAAAATCAAATCAAATTTGGTCAAGGGATCAAATGAATTGAACGTTTTGATTTGTCCCTGCTTTTTGGGGGCATATGAGTTGATTATTCGGTCCTTTAGATTTGTCTTTTCACTTCTGCGAGCCATACAATGTCTGGCTTGATGACCAAAATTTTTACAGTGAAAGCAGTGTCCAAGAAATATGGTTTTGTACTTGTTGAAGCAACCACGATTTGAGTTGATTTCCTTCTTGGGAATTACTCCTCCCTCGTTCTTTGGATTTGCAATGGGCCCTTGGTGGAGTATAGGTTTGTATTTGCTGTAGTGTCCATGATTCGACTCCACATTCTTCTTTGGAGTAATTCTCTCTTCATTCTTGGGATCTGGGATGCACTTTTAATAACATACTTTTTCATCTTTTGGATTGCAGGAAAGTGCATCGGCATAGCTTTTCGCATTATTCTTAGTGCTTGAGGATTCTCCTTTGAAACCTATTCTCCTTTGAAACCTATTCCAGACTTTTCATGTTGAGATTTTTTATTTTTCGGAATAGTCTCAAGTATTTGAGAGCTTTTATAGCCCTTTTCAATTTGCTCCAACTCCTTTCTTAGAGAAACTATTTCGGCCTTGTGTTCTTCACAAGTCTCTTCCTTTTCTTTAAGCTTTGCTTCCAAGAGATCTTCTCTCCTTCTTATTTCCTTGTTTTCCACTTTGAGAGAAATGATTTTGTTCCGTAATTTCTCATTTTCTTCAATGGCACTTATTAACAGTTCATCTACATTTCCTTCCAGCCCTGAGTCATCATCATCTACAAGTGCCATGAATAATGCTTCTTGGCTTTCATCATGATGACTTTCCTCATCTGATTTATTTTTGATGACCATAAACTCATCCTCATCAAACTCATCTTGCTTGGAGAAGAAGTTTTTCTTATTGAACCCTTTCTTTTTATGTGCCATTCTTTTAGAACTTCCTTCATCATCACTGTCATGTTTATGAGGACATTTTGCTGCATAATGACCTATTTTACAACATTTAAAATAGATAAGAGGATACTTGCCTTTAAGCTTAGATCCTCTCTTTAGCTTTCGTACAAATTGAGCCAATTTAGATTCCACATCTGACTCATCACTACATTCATTCCTTTCTTTCCCCTTCTTTGACTTTGAGGCCTTGAATGCTGCATCTTTGTAGCTTGGGCCACCTTTCCTCATTTCATAGGTAGTGAGAATTCCATGGAGTTCATCCATTTTGAGGGTATCTAGATCCTTTGCTTCTTCTATAGCGCTTATTTTGGAGTCAAATCTATCTGGAAGAGACGTTAATACCTTTTGAACAATGGTACCTTCTTCCACTTTTTCATCCAATCCTTTCAGGGAATTTACCACTTCAGCTACTCATAGGAGGTATGCTACAATATCTTCTTCATCTTCCATCCTAAAACTTTCAAATTGTCTTCTGTGAGTTTGAAGCTTTTCCTTTTTGACTTTTGAGTCTCCATCGTACAAGCCAACTAGCTTCTCCCACATTTCTTTAGCAGAGGTACAGTGCATGATTTTTGTAAACTTAGAATCAGTGATTCCACTAGTGATGGAGTTCGTGGCCTTTGCATTTGCAATGTAGGCTTTCCTCTCATCTTGGTCTGTTGGAAGAGTGGAAGTAGTTTTGTATTCATTTTGAATAAAATGCCAGACTTTAGGTCCAAGAGACATTAAGTAGTAGGTCATTCTTTTCTTCCAGAAACCAAAGTTAGTGCCATCGAACAAAGGAGGTCTTCCTGACACTTCATGATTTCTCAACATGGTTGCGGATCCTTCTTCAAGCTATTAGGCTAGTATGAAAAAACTTGGCTCGGATACCAATTGTTGGAAATACTGAGAGGGGGGTGAATCAGTATTTATTACAATTTTTTAATTGTTCTAGTGATTGCCAAAAGTATATATAGATATGTATATGCATACACAGAACACAGAGATCAACAGCTGGAATAAATTCTTTTATTAAAACTCAAGACAGTGAAATGAAATAAATATAATATAAGTATATCTCTGACTGTGAATAGTTGCCAAGCTCCAACTTGGACTTCAGTGAGGCTCCAACCTCCAGAGCACCAACTCTGTTTAGTAGTGGTTCTGCACTTAGGAGCACCTACCCCTAATGACTTTAGTCCTATTTAGTTCTGAGGCTCCAACCTTTTGGGCTCCAACCCAACCTTGGAATAAACTGGTATGCAGCTACACTCTATTCAGCTAAGGTTCTCTCACTCCTACCCTCCTGCCTCTGCTACTTCTATAGCCTCTGTTGCTTCTGTTGCCTCTTCTACCTCTGCTGCTTCTGCTACCTCACACTTTGGTTCTTCACTACCACAACTTTCCCTACAGTTCTCTATTTTTATTGTTTTTATATATTCTCATGCCTTTGTCCATTTGTTTCTGCTTACTCGCTGGCTCTTTGGCTTCCTTCTCCCTCGCTTGAGCTTTGGCTTCCTCAACACTTGCTCAACCTTCTAGTTGCCCTCCTCCATTCGCTTTAGCTTCCTTTGCGCTCGAATTAACCAATGCTTCACCAGACACTTTCAAGAGGAAGAGGGGCCGAATTACAATAGAAATGATGCTTATTAAAAAGAAAAAGAAAAAAATTAGAGAGGTCCCCTTTTTTTCTTTTCAAGTTCATGAGTCGTGAACTGTTATTTGTTCGTAATATAGATGCCTGAGATCAATTCCAGAAACGAAGTGTTTCGACATATATATATATGACTTCTTCCTATCACCAAGGGACATGTTCATATGCAGGAGAAGCCGACTTGTTATGAAAAATATATATGTTGGAGAATCTTTTATTCACGGACTTATTACTTCACAGAAACCATATAAACAAGGCTATAGCCATATAAAGGTCCCACATGCCACGTCATATCATTCAAAAAAAAACACGTGAAGTTAAACCTGCCATCCGATCATTCATTAGGCGATCCAATGACGTTAAACTACTCCGCCATTCTCCTGTCACATCAATCAAAAACCCGTGCGATTGAACCCACACCGTTCGATCATTGTATCATGATCCGACAGTCTCCGTTTCTTTCCCCGCTTGTTAAACCTAGTTTCTTTCCCCCCACCATCGATCGCGTTCACTACAATCTATCGACGTTCGCTCCTCTCGATGTCGTAACTTAACCGCATGTTAACACGCGATAAAGTGGTTTTCCGCCGCATCCTGTCATCCACGTGTCGTGCAATGAATGGTATCGCATGCCATGGTAAGTTTACCACCCACCTCCAAAAGCGGTGCGGGGAATACCGCTAACCACTGTCCCCACTCGCTATCTCTCATGCATCTTTATTGCCCAGTAGACGTCGGATCTTTTCCCTGGAAGTCTGATGGCTCATGTTTGTTTGTTGTTAAACGCATCCACTGCTCCTCCAATAGCTCCTGATAACTTTCTCTGCTTCCTCTATGGCTTCGATGGCTCTATATGCTCCTCTTCTTTGGCTCTGTCTGCTCCTCTCATCTCCATCTTCTCCTCTAGTGGCTCTATCTACTCCTTGAATATTGCCATATTGACATTAATGACAATGTGTGTCCAACATAAATGATGCATTATATCATTCATTAACCTTATAAACGTACTTGGTGCATTGCATAATCCAAATGGAATGACTAACTACTCATACAAACCTTGTCTAGTTTTGAAGGAAATTTTCTAGGTATCTTGTTCTTTGACTTGAATTTGGTGATATCCAGTCTTTAAGTCTGACTTGGTGAAGTATTTTTCTTGCTGCAACTAATCCATCAGATCATTTATCTTAGGCAAGGGGTACCTGTTCTTGAGTGTGATTTTGTTCAACACCCTACAATTAATACACATCTGCCAAGTCCCATCCTTCTTCAACACAATGATGATGGGTGACCCACGTTGTGATGTACTCGGTCGAATGACACCATGTTCCAGTAGCTACTCCAATTGTTTTTTTACTTACTTCTATAACAAATTTTCTGTACAACCCAATGTGTTGCAATGGGGAATCTGACATTAGTTGGACCTCATGCTCCAATTCCCTTTGGGGGTAACCCTTTAGGCTCCCAAAACACATTCTTGTATGCTTGTAGCAACTCTTCAAGTTGTTGTTTCAGTTTTTTAATAAACCACTCCACAAATGTGTTTTTTCTTACTAACTCTTCCACTCACTGACTTTCTCTTAAAAACAACAAAACATACTCTTGTTGGAATTGATCGGCTTCTTTGCTTGATTGGCACTTACAATGAATTTTTTTACGTGCCTTTATGTTTGTTGATGGTGAACAATTTTCCATCCTTGACGATCCAATATTGGTTGGCTCTTTGCATGAAAATGATTTCCCACATGTACATGTCGGGACTTCCAAACATGACTCTGCATACATCAAGGGGAACTACATCTAATTCTACCTCATCAATAAAATTATCATTGATGGAAAATCCAATTTTGCATTGTTTTGTTATCTTCAAATTTGCATCCTTATTTATCTTTCCCAGTGGATATGGGCATGGATGATCATGAACTTCCAAACACAATTTGTTGACCAACTTTGCTACAATGAGACTCACCTACGATCTTAAATCAAACAAAGCATCAATCTTTGTCTTCTTGACCTATATCTTTATGTGGAAGAATGTGGTCATTTCTTTCTCTTCCTATTGCTAAAGGCTACTATGGTTCACCTCCTTCTGCACTAATATACAAGTAATCTTCTCCCCCACATTTTAGTTTCTTTTAACCTAGTTGTTCAAATTAGTGGCCATGGATTCTTCTTCTTATTGTTTTTCTTTTTCTTCTTTGGGTTAAGCTCCAGATTTAACTTCCAACACTTCTACTTTGTATGGTCATCAATGTTGAAGTGGTTGTAGTGGTTTTTGGGATATTTTCACTAGTTTGTTGTGGCTTTCGTATTTTTATCTTTTCCCCCTTTCCACTTCTTCTTCCCCTCCTCAGAAGCGTCTTGTTTCTCCTTTTGTTTCAATCCGCTTGATTTCTTTTTCTTCAAACCTATGTTTTCCAAGTATTGTGTCTATACACAAGCCTCATCTACCGATTTGGACTTGAACAACATCACTTTCTTCCACAGATGGTAGTGTAAACTCCCCATATACTTGAGGAGTACATCTAGGTTCTTTGAAGAGATACCAAAATTATGGCCATTTTTCTAAACTCTGTGGTGTACTATTGTACATATCCCTTACTTTCCTGAAGTGTTGAAAATGTAACTATTTTCGGTCTTCATAATTGTTGTGCTCATTTCAATATCTATCCTATGTAAAAACCAATAAAAGAAAAGAAAAGTTACTATTATCAAAGCATGGATTTCATGCTCATTATTGATTGTATTCTCGGTAAAATCATGTTCTTTATGCTTCTAGGGTTTGTTAGGTCCTAGGATTTATTGTCTTGAGTCAAAGGAGTCAACATCATCTTATAAGACCCTTCCGAGAAAAAATATAAGAATTATTTTTCAGTTTAGAAAGTCTTGGAAGCTCCAAAGTACAAGTCGGCCCTGGTAACATCAAATAAGTCTAAAGGAGTGAATTCAACCCCTTGAGAAGGCTATATAAAGAAGTAGTTTGACCTCATTGGGAGTCATTCACTCACATAAGTTTGATCTATCAATAAAGGGTTCGATTTCAAGCAAAAAATAAGAGTGAAGGTCTTGGAGAAGGAGAATTTTGGGCTCTATCTCTCTCACACGTGTGAAAATCTAGGGTTTCTGATGTTACAGAAAGAGGCTGAAATTGCGAGTCTGATTTGCAATAGGAAGAAGTGCAAAAACTTGTACCTAGAATGGAGGAAACCCTATCGTTTACCTTGGGAGAGTTGTCTTGCTCTAGGAAGGTCTAAGGAGGAGGCTAGATTAGGGTTTCCATAGAAGCTATAAGGATGAAGTAGCATAGTCGAAGTTGCTAGATGAGTTGCAGTATTGAAGTTGGCAGGCCGAAGTTGTAGTTTGAGGTTAGTTGATGTAGAATCAGAGGACTTGTTAGAGGGCCGACTTGGTATTTGGAGGAGGACTTGCTCTAAGGTTTGGGTCTTTGTACCTCATTTGAAGCATATTCCAAGAAGAGAAGAGTTTTTGGGTTTTCCCCATGAAGGGGTTTTTCCCTTACTACGATCCTAATATTTGTGCCCTCTATTGTTGTAGTTTATATTCTTGATATTTGTTTGATGAAAGATATAACTAAAAGAACACAAGAAAGCTAATATGTTCACAAGAAAATCTTAAGGTTAAGGAAAATAAGATCACTAGTTTCCATTATCGATTCTCCAACATGGTTTCAGAGCTAAGGTAAACAAGGGAGGTAGCTAGAAGGACACAAGAAGGAATCACTTGTCAAGGGGAAGGGAAAAGGAAACTCTCTAGGAAAGACTGAAAAAGAAGACTTCAAGAAGGATTTAATACTCATTAGTAGAAGACCTAGAAGGGTTTCTACTAAAGGATATCAAGTCTACATCAAGCTTGTGTCAAAGGAAGATCTAGGAGAAATACTTCAAGAATAATATTGATCTCTTTTTGGAACTTAGGTCCATTTGGAAGGCATCCTTGAATGAAGCATCAAGAATCTTGGAAGTAGTTACTGAAGGAAGCATCTTTCAAAGACATCATCAAAGACTCTTCAAATATCTTTAAGGCATCAAGAAGATTGGAGACATCATCAAGGAGAATCTTGGTCATCAAGTAACATATTATTACATCATGCTTGAATATTCAAGTCATATGGGTTATTTCTACAAGGAGATCAACAAGCTCATTGGGGCATCAAACTATTCAGCAAGGATGAAAAGAATTTACTTGATACTCACAGAACAAGAAGTAATGGAATATGTTAGTGGGGAATTTACTAAACCTGAGAAAGATAAGACACAAGAAGTAGAAAAGTAAAAGAAATGGGAAATAAGAGCTCAAATGATAATAATTGAATCAATTAAGGATTATCTTGTTCCATTCATTGCAAACTTGAATACTTCCAAGGATATGTATGATAAGCTAGTAAATTTATATTCGATAAGTACAACAGGTCAAAAGATGTCATTGAGAAACAAGTTTTACATAATGAAGAAACCAAAGGATGAGGATCGTGGCATCCTTCCTCATGAGAGTATCTCAACTAAGAGACCACCTACAAGGACTTGGGGAAACAATCACTAATTCTGAAGTAACCATCTATGTACAAAATGCATCACCACCATAGTGGAACAACTTTGCAACAAGAAACTACTCCAAAAAAGATTCAACTCCCTTTGATGATTTTTGGGAACAATGTATATTGGAAGAATCAAGGATCAAGGTCAAAGATGATATTTGATCAAATGAACAATGTCAAGCCTTTCTAGCCTGAGTCAAAAAGTTGAAAAAGGGAACTTTTGGAAAGTCCAAAAATAAAGACATGTCCAAAGTGCAATGTTTTGGATACAATGAATTTGGACACTTTAAGAGGGACTTTCCAAACAAGAAGGACAATAATAGAAAGGAAATGAGTGAAACTCATGTATTCGAAGCAGTGGGAGAACCTGAGAAGAAGGAAAAGAAGGAAGAAGTGAAAGATCTTTACCACTAAAGAAGGTTTACTCACTATTAGGTTCTTTGTTAAGTTTAATCTTTCCTTTAGAATAGTATGTTTTTCTTAGCATCATAGAAAGAAGCATATGATATTAGCATGTCTAGAATTTACATGATTAATTTGCGTTGTAGAGATCATCTAGATAGATAGATAGATAGACCATTTTGCATATTGATCATCCAGATATTTTCTAACATTATGTTATAATTTTTCATCGTGCTTAGTTGAATCATCATGATCCAAGAAAGACCATCATTTTGGAAGGTCTATAGGAAAAGCATCATGACAAGGTTAGTACAAATTCCATGTAATGTGGAATAAATATTGGTAAAGGGATGAAGGAATGCAATATTGAGAAATCTAGGGCAAAAGGATAAGGATGATTTATCTTACTTGATAATTGATTGTGATATACTTTTACTCCAATTGATTAGCTTCTTCATGTGCTTATTATTATTATTATGTGTTCATCTATCATAAATCAGCCAAAACAATAGAACAATGAGAGAATAGGACATAATATGTAGATGATCAACAAAGGCCAAAACCTTTCCAAGTTTAGAGAAAAACCCAAATGAATTTTTCTTATAGAATCTTCAAGTGATGAATTCCAAGACCAAGACCCTTGACCTACAAACATGTCCAAGACCAAGTCATAAGGCTTCCTTGAGTGAATTCTTCTTCCTTGAGTCAACGTTATTCAAACTGCTTGCTTCAGCTTAGATCTCAACTACCCTTCGGATTTTGGCCTATTAGCTCAAACCTGCAACTCTCGGCCTCTTCAGAAACCCTAGTTGTAGCACATGTGAGGAATCAACACTAATTTTATCCCTTAACTCCCTTTGCTTAGATGGAGACTCCTTCTGCAATTCGGCTTGTAAATTAACTTGGCTTTCTTCCTCAATTCATTCTTCTAAGATGATTATGATGATTTTGGCTTCCTCTGCAGTAGATGACACAAGTCTTCTTCACACATGTGAAAGGAAATTGCCCCAAAACAGATCAAAACTATTTTGGCTTCTTCTCCTCATTTTTTTGTTTGATGATGAGCTTCTTCTCTCATGTTTCTGGCACTTGATATCTTATTTTTTTTGGATGCTTGATTGAATGGTATTCAAGTGAGGCTGAGTACTCTCTATATATGGTAGACTGCCCTAGAAATAAGTCGTCTTGAGCAAGTTTGTAGGTTGACATCCTCTTTTCGAATGATCTTCATCTCCTTTTGAAGGATGACTAGATGGAGTACTTGTGACAAGGTCTTGGAGGGTCTATGACTCAAAATAATTCTATTTTTATAATATGTAACATGCCCAAATGGGTCTTCAGTACATGAAATTGACTCAATAGACTTTATGACTTAATGATGAAACCTAATAGCTCACAATGGGAGCTTCATTTATAAAAAAAAAAATTCTTGAGCATGAAACCCATGACTTAATGATAAATAATTTTATTTTTCTTCTTTACATTAATTTAGATAAAATCATGATTACACATGTAATTATGAAGATTGAACCTAGTTACATATTTCAACACTCCCTCTGTTGGGTCCCTATAATATTAGTGATTACCCCATTACTATTGTAGTTATACCCCTTATTTATATTGTTGTGCCCCTA